>Ga0208784_1001152_pt1 | contig 11359 bp, 16 predicted proteins | sample DEB19_08_DNA_FD_184531 | JGI IMG/M metagenome (GOLD analysis project Ga0208784, IMG submission 184531) | Aqueous microbial communities from the Delaware River and Bay under freshwater to marine salinity gradient to study organic matter... | ecosystem: Environmental > Aquatic > Marine > Coastal ...
TTCTGAGACAGATTGTTGGTGAACTTTGTTTGGGAAGTAATTCTCAAGAGTCTTTCCGTTAACAACCCAGCGACCTGTTCCTGGAACGAGTCGAACGCGAGCAACAGCTTCTTTACGGCGACCTACGCCAGCACCTGGTCCTTTAAGTGCTGGACGGTTTGTTGCTGCAGCTGGTGTTGCTGATGTGTACGAAGTTGGAATTTCGTTCTCATCTAGTTCGTCAACGAATGTGTTTTCAGACATGAATTATTTTTCCCTTTTTTCTTCTTCGATTACTTGACGATTTGTGAGACTTGGTTGAATTCGTATGGTTTTGGAGCTTGTGCAGCGTGTGGATGTTCTGCACCTGCGTACACCTTGAGCTTTGCTGACATTGCACGGCCAAGACGGTTCTTTGGCAACATTCCCTTGATTGCTTTTTCAACTGCGCGAGTTGGATGCTTTTCCATCAATTCGCCGTACACAGTTGAAGTTAAGCCACCTGGGAAACCAGAGTGCATATGTGAAAACTTTTGCTTTGCTTTTTGTCCAGAGAGAGCAACTTTTTCAGCATTGATAACAATGACGAAATCACCCATGTCCATGTGTGGTGCGAATGTTGCTTTGTGCTTTCCGCGAAGAAGAACTGCAGCATGACTTGCAAGACGTCCTAGAACGACATCTTGTGCGTCGATGATGTGCCAATTACGCACTGCATCGCCAGCCTTTGGACTATATGTACGCATGCTCTTCACTTCTCTCTTTTTGAATTACTGTGAATCTGGTGTGCTGCGCCGTGGTTTTGGCGCAAGAGGTAAAGGGTACCTGCGCGCTCGCGTAGGGTCAAAATGGCCTTTTGCCCCTTATTTAATGCTCAAAAATCGGCTCTGGGCTCTCATAAACAGCGCCATTGGCTCCAAATACCAAGAAGCGCGAAAAGCCCCGAGTAAACCATCGATCATGCGTTACCGAAATAACTGTGCCCTCATACTCTTCAAGTGCTTTCTCTAAACTCTCAGCACTAGCCAAATCTAAGTTATCTGTTGGCTCATCTAGCAATAAGAGTGTGGAGCCAGAGAGTTCTAGTAATAAAACTTGAAAACGTGCTTGCTGGCCACCAGAGAGTGATGAAAACTTCTGTTCTGCTTGATTATGAATTTCATACTTACGTAAAACGCTCTTTGCTGGTCCTAATTGAAGTGAATACATCTCCCATAAAATTTCAAGAAGAGTTTTGCTCTCAAACTCTGGGTGAGCATGAGTTTGTGCAAAGTATCCAATTTCTACACGAGCGCCAATCTTGAAGGTGCCGCTGTACTTCACGCTCTGATCCCCCGAAATTAATCGCAAGAAATGTGACTTGCCCGTTCCATTTTTTCCAAGAACCGCAATGCGATCTCCGAAAAACACCTCAAAATTAAATGGTTCAGTGAGGTTTTCAATTGCAAGATTTTCAAATGTAAGTGCTCGCAAGCCAGTGCGTCCACCGCGTAAACCAACACGAACATCTTGTTCGATAGGTGGCGCTTCGGGAGGACCAACTTCTTCAAACTTACGTAAACGGGTCTGCATTGCTCGGTATTTTGAAGCCATATCAGGACTGCTTGCTGCTTGAACTTGAAGAGTTCGCACTAAATCTTTCAAACGTTGGTGTTCTTCTTCCCAGCGCAACAAAATTTCAGCAAAGCGTGCATTACGAGCCTTGCGTGCTTCATGCCATGTAGAAAACTTCCCGCCGTGCACCCACGTCGTATTCCCACTTATTCCCTGTTCGAGAGTGACTATACGAGTAGCTGTGTGTTCTAGAAGTTGTCGATCATGGCTAACAAATAAAACAGTCTTCTTTGTAGACGTAATAACTTCTTCGAGCCATCTCTTTGAGGGAACATCTAAATAGTTATCTGGTTCGTCCAACAGCAAAACTTCTTCTGGGCCTTCCAGCAATGCACGTAAAACCAATTTCTTCTGCTCACCACCAGAAAGTGTGTTGACCAATCTGTCTGCAACAGAATCAAAGGACTTACCAAGTGCTTCTGTGCAACATAAATCCCAAATAACTTCGAAGTCATATCCGCCGGCATCGCCCCAATCCACAATTGCTTGGGCATAATTCATCTGATCTTTTTCGGTATTTCGTGAATTCATTAACTCTTCAGTGGATTTAACTAAGGCAGCCGCATCTCTAATTCGCAGTGGCGCAACCGAAATTAGTAAATCTCGCACGCTTGATTCATCTCGCACGGATCCAATGAACTGACGCATCACACCTAAACCGCCAGTAATTGCGACACTTCCTTCATCTGGTTGTAAGTCGCCAGAAATCATTTTAAGGAGTGTTGTCTTGCCCGATCCATTTGCCCCAATTAAGGCAACCTTTGCACCATCTCCTACACGAAATGAAACATCATTAAGTAATACACGTCCATCAGATAAAGCGAACCCAACTCCGCTGACATCAATGTGTCCCATTAATTATTTTCTTCATTTCGTCTAGCAATTGTTACTTTTGCTCTTTCCAGCAATTCAGCATTGCTTGGGTAATCTACTTGGAAAAGTGTTAATCCACGTGCAGGAAAGACAAGAGAGTCAGAAACACGTTCTTTATTATTTAAAACTCCAACAATCCACTCGGGATCAAATCGTCCATCGGCTACGCAGACAACAGCTCCGACAAGATTTCGTACCATTGAATAACAGAAGGCATCTGCAACGATTTCAGCTTCTAAATATCCATGTGAGTTACGTTTCCACTCGTACTTTTCTAATCTTCGAATAGTTGTGCCGCCCTCACGAAACTTACAAAATGCAGCGAAATCATGCTCACCAAGAAGAAGGGCGCTTGTCTTATTCATGACATCAACATCGAGCGGGCGATACCAGGTTGCAACATCTATTCTTGAAAGTGGATCGAGAACCTTATTCGCATCAAGAATTTTGTACCTGTAGTAACGGCGAAGAGCTGAGAAACGAGCATGGAACGCTTCTGGGGCAATGCTAATTGAGTGGATTCGAACATCCTCATCAAGTATCCGATTGAGTTTGTAGGGTAAATCATCGAGAGAAACACTCTCTGGAATATCTACATGAATCACTTGTCCTGTTGCGTGTACTCCGGCATCAGTTCTCCCAGCAACGATGGTCTCTGGTGTAATCCTGGAGACTGTCGCTATCGCATCTTCTACGCACTCTTGAACTGTTCTGCGATCTGGTTGTTTTGCCCAGCCTGCGAAGTGTGTTCCGTCGTATGAAATATCCATTCTTAAACGACGAAACCCACTCTCGGGATAGAGAGTGGGTTCTGTCATAAGAGTTAAGAAAGCTAGTGCTTAGTTATCTTTCTCAGTTAATACTTCAATAACCGCCATAGGTGCGTTGTCGCCCTTACGTGGTCCGATCTTTGTAATACGTGTGTATCCGCCGTTGCGTGAAACAAAACGTGGACCAATCTCTGTAAACAAAGTATGTACAACACCCTTATTTGCAATTGTTGCCATTACTTGGCGACGAGCTGCAAGGTCACCCTTTTTTGCAAAGGTAATTAACTTTTCAGCAAGTGGACGAAGACGCTTCGCCTTTGCTTCAGTAGTTGTGATCTTTCCGTGCTCGAACAATTGCTCTGCAAGAGTTCCTAGGATGAGACGCTCGTGTGATGGGCCGCTGCCCAAACGAGGACCTTTGGTTGGTTTTGGCATGAGTTATTTCTCCTAGGCCTGATCTGCATCGACGAAATCATCGTCGACTGATGCGTTGTAGTTTTGGTGCTTCGTTGGATCAAATCCAGCTGGGCTGTCCTTCATTGACATACCCATTGAGACAAGCTTTGCCTTGACCTCATCGATGGACTTTGAACCAAAGTTACGGATATCTAGAAGGTCAGCTTCTGAACGGTTAACGAGTTCACCGACAGTGTGGATGCCTTCACGCTTTAAGCAGTTGTAAGAACGAACTGTGAGATCGAGATCTTCGATTGGAAGAGCAAGATCAGCAGCAAGGGCTGCATCCATAACGGATGGTCCCATTTCAATTCCTTCTGCATCAACGTTTAGTTCGCGAGCAAGACCAAAGAGTTCAACAAGTGTCTTACCAGCTGATGCAACAGCATCGCGTGGTTTCATTGATGGCTTTGTTTCTACATCAACAACAAGACGATCGAAGTCTGTGCGCTGTTCAACGCGAGTTGCTTCTACCTTGTATGTAACTTTTAGTACTGGTGAATAAATTGAGTCAACAGGGATGCGACCGATTTCTGCCCCTGCTTGCTTGTTCTGAACGGCAGTTACGTAACCACGACCTCGCTCAACGGTGAGCTCGATTTCGAGATTAGCTTTTCCATTAAGAGTTGCAAGGTGAAGTTCTGGGTTGTGAACTGCAACGCCAGTTGGCACTGCAATATCGGCTCCAGTAACAGATCCGGCACCTGATTTGCGAATATAAAGAACGCTTGGCTCATCGTTATCTGATGAAAGAACCAAGTTCTTGATATTCAAAACAATATCGGTGAGATCTTCTTTTACACCTTCTAGAGTTGTGAACTCGTGGAGTGCTCCAGCAACACGAATGCTTGTAACTGCTGCACCTGGAATAGATGAAAGCAATGTACGACGCATGCTGTTGCCGAGGGTATAACCGAAGCCTGGTTCTAACGGTTCGATAATGAAACGTGAACGGTTTTCGGAAACTACTTCTTCACTGAGGGTGGGACGTTGTGCAATTAGCACTGTTGCTCCTCTTTCTTCTCTCGGAGAACCTCTATTTGATCTCCTGTTTGGTACTGCGGTCGTGCGGGTGTTTAACAACCAGGTGGTCGTTAAACTTTCAAAAATTACTTGGAATAAAGTTCAACGATCAACTGCTCTTGAATTTGAGTGTCGATTACTGCACGTGCAGGAACTGAGTGAATGATGATGCGCATCTGCGAACCAACAACCTCCATCCATGCTGGAACAGCTTTCTCACCAAGTTCAGCACTTGCCACGATAAATGGTGTGAGATCGAGTGACTTAGGAAGAACATCGATGATGTCCATCGCAGAGACGCGATATGAAGGAATGTTCACTTTCTTGCCATTTACAGTGAAGTGACCGTGACGAACTAGTTGGCGTGCCATGTCGCGGCTCTTTGCAAAACCTGCGCGGAAGACAACGTTATCTAGACGTGTTTCAAGAAGGATAAGAAGGTTTTCACCTGTCTTACCTTGCTTGCGGTTAGCTTCTTCGTAATAACCACGGAATTGCTTTTCGAGAACACCATAAATACGTGCGCACTTTTGCTTTTCGCGCATCTGTAATAGGTACTCAGATTCCTTGGCACGACCACGACCATGTTGTCCAGGTGGATAAGGACGTGATTCGATCGGACACTTTGGTCCATCGCACTTAGATCCCTTAAGGAATAGTTTTACTTTTTCGCGACGGCAACGCTTGCAGTCTGCTCCGGTATAACGAGCCATTTTCTATTCCTCCTTAAACTCGACGTGGTTTGGTTGGGCGGCAGCCATTGTGTGGAGCAGGTGTTACATCAGAGATGGCACCAACTTCCAAACCAGCTGCTTGCAATGAACGGATTGCAGTTTCGCGTCCTGAACCAGGACCCTTAACGAAAACATCAACTTTCTTAAGTCCGTGCTCTTGTGCGCGACGAGCTGCTGATTCTGCTGCAAGCTGTGCTGCGAATGGAGTGGACTTACGTGAACCCTTGAAACCAACTTGGCCAGATGAAGCCCAAGAGATAACAGCGCCTGTTGTGTCAGTAATAGAGATGATTGTGTTATTGAAAGTGCTCTTAATGTAAGCATTTCCAACAGCAACATTCTTCTTTTCTTTCTTACGCATTTTGACTTTGCCCTTTACTGGAGCAGCAGTCTTTGCTTTAGGAGCGGCCATTACTTAGTCACCTTCTTCTTACCTGCAATTGCTTTACGTGGACCCTTACGAGTACGTGCATTTGTATGTGTGCGCTGACCACGAACAGGAAGTCCCTTGCGGTGACGAATGCCTTGGTAGCTTTGAATTTCAACTTTGCGACGGATGTCACCGGAGATTTCACGGCGAAGATCGCCTTCAATCTTGAAGTTTGCCTCAATGTATTCGCGTAGCTTTGCTAGCTCTGGCTCTTGAAGATCCTTAACGCGAGTATCAGGACTGATACCAGTTGCGGCTAATGTTTTTTGAGAACGGGTTAAACCCATTCCGAAGATATAGGTAAGTGCAACCTCGACGCGCTTTTCGCGCGGAAGATCGACACCAACAAGACGTGCCATGTTTATGCCATTTCTTTAATCCGGAAGGTCCTCCGCCATGCTGTTCTCTGGCCTACCGGTCCAGAGGTCTTACTAATTATTTTCAAACTAGTAAGTCGCACAACGCGTTGTGTTCGCTTTAGGGTTTTATCCCTGACGTTGTTTGTGTCGCAAGTTTTCGCAGATAACCATGACACGACCTTTGCGTCGAATGACTTTGCACTTATCGCAAATCTTCTTAACGCTTGGTTGTACCTTCATTATTACTGCTCCTAATTACTTGTGACGGAAAACAATTCGACCTCGGGTGAGGTCATATGGACTTAATTCAACAATGACACGATCACCAGGCAAAATACGAATGTAGTTCTTTCGCATTTTTCCGCTGATGTGCCCAAGAATTTTGTGCCCATTCGTTAGCTCCACGCGAAACATCGCGTTAGGTAGCGCTTCAGCAACAGTGCCTTCAATTTCGATTGCACCATCTTTACTAGCCAAACGTGTACCTACTTCTCTATTCATGCATGGAGTGCGAAGGTGCAGTCTAAAGGGAGTCCACCGCATAAGGGAAATCCGGGGTTATACCCCTAATCTCGGCAGATTTCTCGCTATCCACACGTAGATTTTTCGAGATTTTTGGGGCAAATCAGCCTTCGTGGGCTTAGGAGAGCAGTCCGCTGACTTCTACTCCAAGGCTGGCCAACTTGGCCCGGCCGCCATCAATGGCTGTTAAGACAAAAGGTTTTCCATCAGGTGCGATCGCATATGAGTTTTCAAAGTGTGCGCCACGAGAATTATCTTGAGAAACAACTGTCCACTCGTCTTGAAGTACGCGAGTCTTTGCCGTACCGCGAGTAATCATTGGTTCAATAGCAAGTGCAAATCCTGGAGTTATCTCTGGACCATTTCCTGCCTTACCAAAATTAAGAACATGTGGTTCCTGGTGCATCTCTGTACCGATTCCGTGCCCCCCGTACTCCTGCAAAATTCCATAGCGACCTTGTGAATTAATATATTGCTCAATTGCAAAACCAATGTCAGTAAGGCGTGCGCCAGATTTTCCGGCAGCTATTCCGCGCCACATAGATTCTTCACAAACATCTAACATTTTTTGATCTTCAGGATCAGCTTGACCAACGATTACAGAGAAGGCAGCATCTCCATGCCATCCATCAATAATTGCTCCACAATCAATTGAAACAATATCGCCATCTTCAATTATGCGATCACCGGGAATTCCATGAACAATTTCTTCATTGAGAGAGATGCAAATTGTGGCTGGATAACCGTGATAACCCTTGAAATTAGATGTTGCTCCACCGCGTTTTATATTTGCAGCAGCAATCGCATCTAACGCATCTGTGCGCATTCCAACTTTTATGGATTCACGCATTAATTCTAAAGTTTGTCCAACTAGTAATCCGGCACGACGCATGATTTTTAACTCATCGAGCGTTTTAATTTGAATTGCCATCTGTGTCCTACTTATTTGTTGCCAAGAGCTGCAATTGCACGTTTGGTGATTTCATCTACTGCGCCCGTTGCGCTAATTGTGATGAGTGATCCTTCAGTGCGGTAGTAATCAATAATTGGTGCTGTCTGTTCGTGATAAACCTTAAGTCGATGAACAATAACTTCTTCTGCATCATCGGCGCGTGCTTCAATACTTCTACGATTATTTAATCGAGAGATAATCTCTGAATCTTCGATTTGAAGTTCGAGAACAGCGTCAAGTGGCATCTTTTTATCTGCTAAAACTGCTGAAAGAACCTGTGCCTGAGCAACGTTTCGTGGAAACCCATCTAATAGAAAACCATTTGCTGTATCTGCGTGAGTGAGTCGATCTTTAACCATCTCATTAGTGACTGAATCTGGAACTAATTCACCAGAATCCATAAACTTTTGGGCTTCCACACCAAGTGGCGTTCCAGCTTTTAAGTTGGCGCGAAAAATATCGCCAGTAGAAATATGTGGAATTGAATAGTGCTCGGATAGGAATTGTGCCTGTGTACCTTTGCCCGCACCTGGTGGTCCAACCAGGACTAAACGCATTAGCGCAAGAACCCCTCGTACGAACGTTGCTGCAATTGGCTTTCAATCTGCTTGGCAGTATCAAGACCAACGCCAACTACGATCAAGATCGCAGTACCTCCGAATGGGAAGTTCTGTGTTGCACCAAAGAGGATCAATGCACCAATTGGAATTACTGCTACAAGGGCTAAGTAAAGAGAACCAGGTGCAGTAATTCGTGAAAGTACATATTGCAAGTATTCAGATGTTGGACGCCCCGCACGAATACCAGGAACGAATCCACCGTACTTCTTCATATTATCTGCAACTTCATCTGGATTAAATGTGATTGCTACATAGAAGTAAGTAAAGAAAATAATGAGGGCCGCATAAGTAGCGACATAAATTGGGTGATCGCCCTTAACAAAGTTACGTGCAATCCATACAGCCCATCCTGCTTGACTATTTGTGAAGTTAACAATCAGAGATGGAATATAAAGAAGTGAGGAAGCAAAGATAACCGGAATAACGCCTGCTTGATTTACCTTGATTGGAATATATGTGCTTGTTCCGCCATAACTCTGACGTCCAACCATGCGCTTTGCATACTGAACTGGGATACGACGTTGCGCTTGCTCAACGAATACAACCGCTGCCACAACCAAGATTCCAACGGCAAGTACGAAGATGAATGCAAATAGACCCTTTTGTAGCTTGATGCTCCACAAGTTACTTGGGAAGCCCGCTGCAATGGATGTGAAAATAAGAATGGACATACCGTTACCGACACCGCGGTCAGTAATTAGTTCGCCGAGCCACATAATTACAGATGTTCCAGCTGTCATAACGAAGATCATTGTGATGATGCGTTGCCATGATGTGTCAGGAATGATTGCTAAGTCGCAACCAGAAATTAAACGACCAGGTGTACGGGCAACTGCAATGAGACCTGTTGACTGCAATACCGCTAAACCAATTGTTAAGTAACGTGTGTATTGCGTCAGTTTCGCTGTTCCTGATTGTCCTTCTGCCTTAAGAGCTTCGAAGCGCGGAATAACAACGGTTAGAAGTTGAATAATGATGGAGCTGGTGATGTAAGGCATGATGCCGAGTGCGAAAACAGAAAGCTGTAAAAGCGCTCCACCGCTGAAGAGGTTGATCAATCCAAATAGTCCACCAGATTGAACCTGTGTTAAACACTGCTGAACGTTTGTGTATGAAACGCCAGGTGTTGGCACAACAGAACCAAAACGGAATAAAGCCATGATTGAAAGAGTGAAGAAAATCTTCTTTCGTAGTTCAGGGGTCTTAAAGGCCATACCGAATGCTGAAAGCATCAGATTTTCTCCCTCTTCCTAATCAAGCTTTATTTGTCTATGAATTACAGAGTCTTGGTAGATCCACCTGCTGCAGCAATTTTTTCAACTGCTGAACCAGAGAATCCATGTGCGGTCACATTTACTTTGACTGAAATTTCGCCATTGCCTAGAACCTTTACAGGAAGGCTGTCGCGAACTGCACCCTTTGCAATGAGATCAGCAACTGTTACATCTCCACCCTTTGGATAGAGAGCATTAATCGTTGAAACATTCACTGCTTGATATTCAACGCGTGCTGGGTTCTTAAAACCGCGCAACTTAGGTAAGCGCATTACCAAAGGTAGTTGTCCACCTTCGAAACCTGCACGAACCTGGTTACGGGCACGAGTTCCCTTGCCACCACGACCAGCAGTCTTGCCCTTTGATGCTTCACCGCGACCCTTACGAGTCTTAGCTTTTTTAGCACCAGGAGCTGGACGGAGATGATGAAGTTTTAACGTCATCTTTATTCAACCTCCTCAACCTTGATCATGTGGCGAACGGCGTGAACCATGCCACGAATTTCTGGACGATCTTCTTTGACAACAACATCGTTGATTCGCTTGAGACCAAGTGAACGAAGTGTGTCGCGAAGTTCTGGCTTGTTGCCAACCTTTGAACGAATTTGAGTAACTTTTAAACGTGGCATTACGCACCTACTGTCATCTGTGATGCGCGAATAATTGCAGCAGGTGCAACATCTTCGAGCGGACGACCGCGACGTGCCGCGATTGCTGTTGGTGACTCAAGCATCTTTAGTGCAGCAACAGTGGCGTGAACCATGTTGATTGCGTTATTTGATCCGAGTGATTTTGTAAGAACATCAGTGATACCTGCACATTCAAGTACTGCACGCACTGGGCCGCCGGCAATAACTCCGGTACCTGGGCTTGCTGGGCGAAGAAGAACAACGCCTGCTGCAGTTTCACCTTGAACTGGGTGAGGAACAGTTCCTTGAACACGTGGGACAACGAAGAAGGATTTCTTAGCTTCTTCTACTGCCTTTGCAATTGCTTGTGGAACTTCCTTAGATTTTCCATAACCAATTCCAACTGTTCCGTTCTGATCTCCCACAACAACGAGTGCTGTGAATGAGAAGCGACGACCACCCTTTACAACTTTAGATACGCGGTTAATGAAAACCACGCGCTCTGTGTATGGGCTCTTCTCTTGTTGGCGATCATCACGACGTTCACGACGTTCGCGACCGCCTTTACCTGATGTGTTACCACCAGTTGATGGTGCTGCTGAGGTTGGATCAATAGCCATTAGAACTCCAATCCATTCTCTCGTGCACTATCTGCAAGAGCTGCGATACGGCCGTGATACTTATTGCCACCGCGGTCAAAGACAACGGTAGAAACGCCTACTTCTTTTCCACGCTTTGCAATCAACACACCAACTTGGCGAGACTTCTCAGTCTTGTCACCTTTAGCGTTGCGTAGATCTGCTTCCATGGTTGATGCATATGCAAGAGTTTTTGAAGTTGAATCATCAACAATCTGCACGAACAAGTGACGAGCAGAGCGAGATACAACTAGACGTGGGCGAGCTGAAGTTCCGGAGACCTTCTTACGCACGCGGAAGTGACGACGGGCGCGAGCATTTGTTGCCGAACCTTTACGGACCTTTACACCGATAGCCATTACTTCTTACCTGTCTTTCCTTGCTTACGGCGAACAACTTCGCCTGTGAGTCGCAAGCCCTTGCCCTTGTAAGGATCAGCCTTGCGAAGCTTTTTGATCTTTGCGGCAGTTTCGCCAACGAGCTGCTT
>Ga0208784_1001153_pt1 | contig 11355 bp, 29 predicted proteins | sample DEB19_08_DNA_FD_184531 | JGI IMG/M metagenome (GOLD analysis project Ga0208784, IMG submission 184531) | Aqueous microbial communities from the Delaware River and Bay under freshwater to marine salinity gradient to study organic matter... | ecosystem: Environmental > Aquatic > Marine > Coastal ...
GGACTCGAAGGTGCGCCGCAGCTTGCGCGAGTTGCGCAAGATGAGGCTTCCAAGTTTGCGCCGGGACTTGGGGATGAAGAAGGACTCGCCCACTTCGAGGTGCTTGAAGGGATAGAGGAGGGGGCGCCCCACCTTGGAGGAGGGCATCGGGATGTTGTTGTCGATGGGGATCATGGCATGTCCTTTTCGTAGGTGACACCGAGGAACTCCTCGGCAGCGGTGACGAGGTTGGTGAAGAGGGTGGCGAACTCCAACGCGGTTGCGTCGTCGGAGGTCTTCACTTCTAGGCGGGAGGTGACGACGGCGTCAACCATGAAATGGTTGAGGGCCTCGACTTGGGTGGCGATATCGACGGGGTTCATTTCTTCTTCCTGTTGAGGTGATGGACAATGAGGTCGGCGATCTCGTCGCGGAGGGCAGTGCTGCACTCCACCTCGACGATGATCATGAGTTGCTTGGAGCCCCGGAAGATGGAGCCCCCGATGGTCGTATGCTTCTTCGGCATGGAATGAAGTCCTCGTATCGGAGGGATCCCATGCGCATTGCGAGATGCTGCTCGGGATCCTTGGGGTGGGTGGGACGAAGGCGTGTCTTGTAGATTGCTATGCGGGTGTGGGACCTCGTGCTCCGCACCAAATCGACGGTGTCGAGCTGGCGCAGGCGGATGAGGGCTGCGATGGTGGAGACCACCTCCTTTCGGGTGAGTTGGGGGTATTGCTTGAGCAGGCTGTCGATGGTGAACTCGGTCGGCTGCAAAAGGATGGCGGCGCGTGCCAGCTTATTCTTGATCATGGCGATCCTTTGCCCACTGGGGGCAGAAGGGGGCGGCGCTGCAGTACTCGGCGCAACGAAGGTAGTGGCCGGGGCGCTTCTCCACGTAGAGGTAGCGGGCGTCGGTGGCGCTGGCGATGAAGGAGGTGGCCGCCTCCTCGGAGTCGAAGAGCTTGACGGCGTTCTTGCGCCCGTTCTTCATGACGGCGAACTTGGGGGGCTTGAACCAGCGCTCCTCGTCGGTGCAGGGCTGGGGATTGTCGTGCTCCTTGACGCGCTGGGAGATGCGCTCCTCGGCTTCGCTGGGGGGCCAGAGGGGAATGTCAACGACCTGCACCATGATGTCGGGGTAGTCGATGTTGCGGGTGTTGAACTTGGCCCAGTCGCGGAGGACTGCTACCACTTGGAGGGCCTTGATGTCTTGGCCGTGCTCGCGCAGGAGGAAGGCGTAGGTGTTGAGCTGCTGCTCCCACTCGGCTTCGCCCTTCTGGTGGTTGAAGCGGGAGACGCTGGTGACCTTGTAGTCTTGGATGGTGTTGGAGGCCACGACGAAGCGGTCGAACTGGCCCGAGAGGTTCTTGCCTTCGACGTGGGTGAAGAGCCGCTTCTCGACGACGGCCTCGGGGTCGCGCTTCGAGACGTACTCGTGGAGGGCCTTGCCGAGGAGGGTGCCCAGCATGTCGGAGGCATCGACCTCCATGTCGTCGCGGTGCTGGCGGGTGAGGGCCACCATCTGCGTGGGCTTCCAGAGGGAAGAGGCGGTGATGTCTGCGCCCCCGTCGTCGTAGTCATCGTTGGCGATGGCGTTGTAGATGGGAAGGGGGAGGTTCTTGTTGTTGGTGATTTTCATGGGAGCTTCTCCAGCTTGAGGGCGTAGCCTAGGGTGTTGGCCAAGGCGGTGAGGGAGGCGACGGTGGGGGATCCCCGGCGGAACCAACGGCGGGGAGTTTGGGGATCCACTCCTGCCCGCCGGTAGATCTCGATAACATAGCCGGGACGCTGCTTCAAGAGAGCGTGCAATTCTTTCAGCACGGGGTCGATGCCGGAGACGTGGCCGCCGAAACGACGCTGCGCCAACGCTATCTGCTGGGGGTTCTTCGTCATGTGAGGGTGATCCCTGCGAGGTTGCAGGCTTCGATGAACTCCTCGGCATCCCGGATGTAGAAGTCTTGCTCCTCGGGGGGCAGGAGGTTCCAGTCCTTGTGGGGAAACTGGACGCGGGCGAGGGCAATTGCTATGCGCTCAGCCTTCTCCACTGGGTTCCTCCTTCTTGGGCGCGCGGACCTTGCGGTGCTGCGCGAGGTTGGCTTCGATCTTCTTTGCGATGGCATCGTAGTCCTCCGGGGTGAGTTCCTCGACATCGAGGTGGAAGAGTTCCTTGGTCAATGGAGCTTCTCCTTGTCCTTGAATTGGGTGATGGTCTGGTTGAGGTCGATTGCTATCGCCTCGATGAACTCATCCCACTTCTCGCTGGGGGCGTGGGTGACGAGGTCGGTGGCCAGCATCCTCACGTAGAAATTGAGGCGGAAGGCGAAGGAGTCGGAGCCCGACCATCCCTTCGTGTGCCTGTATATCTTCTTGATGAGGTCGATGCCAAGCTGCGTGGCAAAGTCATCGTCGCTCATTTCTTCTTTCTCCCTCGGTATGGGTTGTCGCTTACAAACTTCCTATCAATTTCGCAGGCGAACCACCCCTGTGACCAAGCCTCGGCCATGCGCTTGCGGAGGAGGCGGTCGATCTCCTTTGCGGCAGCCTTGCGGTACGCCTGCTCGCACCACCTGACAGCGATGCGCTCTCCGGCTGTTTCGCGGCGGGTCATGGCTTGCCCTCCAGCGCGTTGCGCGCAATCAAATGCGGGCACTTACCGTCTTTGGCACATTCGGAAACGCACTCGCGGATAGACGAGCAAGCGCAAGCGGACTCTTGCAGCGCCTCGCGCAGCCGCTCGTTCTCCGCGCGCTGACGCTCAATCTCTCGCACAGCCCAATGCTCTGCTTCTGTCTTTGGCCTGTTCGGGTCCATGAACAGCCCGGCCAGTTCTGCTGGTGTTGCCGCGCGAGCGGTAAAAGCGTAGGTCGCTTGGTAGGTGGTGTCGCTCATGGCTGCGGCTCCTCGTCCAGCTTTGCGATCAGAGCGTCGGCGTAAACCACCGCCCACTTCGCGATGAAGCCAGCATGAACGGGCGGAGCGACTAATTCAGCAGAGGCCAGCATTCCCTGCAATGCCGCCGTCGCGATGCGCTCGCGGCGGTCGGCGCGCAGCCGCTCGATCTCCGCGCGCTGATTCTCCACCTCGGCCAGCAAGAAAGCCCTGTCCTTGTGAACAAGGTAGATTTCCTTGTTCGCTGGACCTTTAGCAACATCCTGCTCAACCCTATCTCTGATCTCCTCGATCTTGTCGCTCATGGCAGGGACTCCCAAAGGGCGCAGGCCCACATGATTAGGTAGGCGGTGAGGGTGAGGGTGATGAGATGGGGGCGGGTCATATGCCACCCCTCTCTCGGAGGGCATGGACCTGATCGTAGCCCAGCTCGTGGACCATGTCATGGGCCATGTCGAGGATACCCTTGAAGTCCTCGTCGGTAATGATGGTGCCGTTGCCGCCGTCGCAGCTCTCGTCGTCAATGACGATACGGAGGGCTTCGAGGTACTGGGTGATTGCCTTCAAGGTGAGAGCTTGGCTCTTCTCCACGTTGAGGAGGGAGGACTGGGCGAGCTGCTGCTCCTCGGTGGCGTCCTCTTGGGCGAAGTAGGCTTGCTCGGGGCTCAGGATACGCATCGTGGTTCTCCCTTGGTGAGGATGATGGGGGTGGGACCTGACCGCTTGGCCTTCTGGTAGGCGCGGCGCAGGTGGCGGTTCATCTGGAACTGGTGATTGATGGTTTGTATCCGTGTACCTTGGCAAGCATGGCACCGCAAGTCTTGACCGCTCTGGGAACCTAGTCTCATTCCGGTACCGTTGCAGGCAGGGCATATGATCTGCATATGGGTGTCCTCAGAAGGGGGGATCGAAGAGGTCACCAGCATCGTGGCGCTGGCGATAGGTGAGGGCGATGGCATGGTAGCGGTGGGCGAGGGAGAGGTTGCCCTCCCACTCGGCGTCGCTGGCGAGGTTGTGGAACTTGCAGTAGAGGGCGAAGGTGGTGGGAATGTGGGGGGACTGGGGTTCCATGGGGACCTCGGGAAGGTGGGTCCCCCCGCCCTTGGGAGAGGGGACCCGGGTTTCAGAAGGGGCACTCTTCGTAGCTGGTGGTGGTGGGGCTGGTGGGGTTGGAGACCTCCTTCACCACGGTGAGGTGGCAGACGCGCACCTTGGTGTTGTGGTAGTCGATGGGCACGCTGACGACGTCGGCGGGGTTGACCCGGCAGACGAGGGTGCGGGCCCCGCCGAACTCGCGGAGGTACTCGTAGCTGCACACGTGGAGACCGTGAGAGCAGGTGCTCTCGGGGTCGTCGTCCACCAAGGAGCGATGCATGGAGTGGGTGGAGCCCACGGTGTAGCGGTTGGACTTGCCGGTGTGCACGTCGAAGTAGTCGTCCTTCACCTTCTTGTAGAAGAGGAGGTCGCCCTCGGGGGTGATGGTGATCTTGTTGGTGGCGACGAAGCGCCAGAGCTGGTTGCGGCTGCGCATCGAGGGGTTGGCGAGGACCTTGTCGAGGAAGGCGAGGAGGGGGCCAACGGGCAGCCCCTGCTGGTGGAGGTCGAGGATGTGGGGGACGATGGCGTTATCGACGGGGGTCCCCCCACGGAGGATGGTGGTGCCCACGATCTCCATGGCACCGGCCACGAAGGAGGAGACGCGGCGACGGGGTGTCATCAGGTCGATGGCATCGTCCCACCGCTCCTCTCGGAGGGCATCGAGGATGGCGGAGAAGGAGGGGTGGTCGCGGGTGACACTGAGAGTGTCGTCGGCGAGGATGGTGATGGTGTTGTCGGTGATGAGATGGGGATACATGGGTTCACTCCTTGATGATGAGGGACACGATGGAGGTGAGTTCGTCAGCGTGCTGGTAGCCGAATGAAGCCGCCTTGAGGGGCTTCAAGAGGGGGTGGCGCTTTACTGCATCGTCGATCTCCTTTTGCCATTCGATGGGGGCGGGCATCTTGTCCCACCAGAGGGTCGTGATGTCAAGATGATGCGCAGTGGGCATCTGGGGGATGGTGGGAACGAGCCCGTTGCGGGAGAGGGCGAGGACGAAGGGCTTGTTGTAGGTGTGGTAGCTGGCCCAGTTGTGGTGCTGGAAGGAGGCCTTGACCTCGTCGAGGTGGGGGAGGGCCGCCTGTTCCCAGAGGGGGAGGGCCTCCACGAGGTTGCCCACGCCACCCCGGTGATTGTGGGGGATGACGTAGAGACCGGGGACCTTGAGGCGCTCGGCGATGCTGCGCATCAGGTTGAAGGTGAGGCGGATGCTGGTGCCCTTGATGTTGAGGTTGGCATCGACCTCGATGTAGTGCTCGTAGGAGCCGGTGGACACTATGAGCTTGTCCTTGGAGCCCATGGTGCGGAGCTGCCGGGGACGGGGGGAGCTGCGCAGGGGACTGGTGGTGGGGATGGAGGAGATGCGGGTGTAGGGGATACCCAGAAGGTCGAGGCTGGCGGGATCCTTGACGAGGAAGAGGGGGGCGCGGGACTTGCGGTGGAACTGGATGCGCTCCTGCCACCGGCGGATATCGTCGAGGACGTAGACGTCGTGCTGCGGGGAGAGGTGGTCGCCAGCGGTCCAGCGGGGGACCCAGCGCACCCTGTTCTGCTGGCGCAGGGTGATCTCCGCGAAGATGTGGTCGTCGGAAACGAGGTAGACGTTGGAGTTGCAGACTTCGTGGTCGTGGAGCTGGATGGTGTGGTTGAGGACGCTGCCTTCGAGGACGCGCCAGATCTCGGGCACGGTGGTGCACTTGGCGAGGATGGTGGAGAGGTTGGCACGGTACTCGGCGGTGGCCTCCTTGATGCGCGTATCCAAGAGGGAGATGGTGGCGGGGGAGTAGACCACTTCCTCGCGGGATGCGGTGACCTCCAACTCGCCTATGGCAAACTGGAGGACGAAGGGCGGGACGGAGTGGTGGTTGATGCGCATCTGGTCGAGGGGGTAGGAGACAGGGCCCACCATGATGCGGGGCTTGCCGCTGCGCTGGACGAAGAAGTTGGTGCCCCGGTAGGTGATTTCGGGGCGGGGCAGGGGGGCGCCATCGACGAAGGGGGAGGGCTCGAAGAAGTGGATCTGGTCGATGGCCTCGCGCCACTTGGAGGGGTCACCGGCAGGGACAGTGATCTCCAAGCCGGTCTCTGCGGTGGGGGCAGAGTGGGTCTGATGGAGGGTGGGCATCCCGTTGGCGGTGATGGAGGCGAGGTAGGAGGTGCGGGTGCCACCGTGGTAGGAGGTGATGGCGTAGCTGTTGACCACGGCGAAGGGGGACTTGGCACCGAGGCCGAAGCCGCCGATCTGGGTGTTGGTGGCGCGCTTGGTGGAGGCGCCGAAGCGGGTGAAGACCTCCACCATCTGCTGGGGGGAGAGCCCCGGCCCGTAGTCCCGGATGCGGAACTGGGGGTCGAGGGCGGAGGGCATGGAGATTTCCATGGGGCTGGTGGGGCAGGCGTCGAGGGCGTTGGAGGCCAACTCCCGGACGATGCTGCCCACCGGGTTGCTGTAGAGGCGGGAGGTGAGGGCCTTGATCATGACCCCGTTGGTCTCGATGGCGAAGTCGCACACCTTGGTGAGACCGGAGGACTGGTGGGTGTTGTTGAGTTCGATGAGCATGGGGACCTCAAAGGAATAGGAGGAGGAGGATGAGGAGGAGGACGACGTAGTGGAGTTTCACACGGTCCTCCAGATACGGAAGCCCATCACGTTGTCTTCGCAGCGGGTCTGGCAGGCGAAGCGGATGTTGTAGCGCTTGGCTATCTGCTGGGAGGCGACGCGGGCGCTATGGGCCTTGGGGAAGGGCACGAAGATGCTCTCCCCGGGTTGCATCAGGGTGAAGGGGTAGGTCTGACGCTGCGGGGGAATGGGATGCTTGTCGGTTATCTTGTACATGGCGTGGCTCCTTAGCCCCAAAGGGCGCTGATGATGTGGGAAGGGGTGGTGTCGTGCTGCGATGCGGTCATCGCGATGACGTCGTCGATGCTCAGGTCGGGGTTCTCCTCGTTGAGGCGGTTGAAGGTATCGCAGATTACCTGTTCGGGGGTGCGCCGCCAGTTGGGGCCGATGCGCATCCCGCTATGGGATAGGATCATGGGCGCCCCCTATGGTCGAGGGCTGCGCGCTCTTCCTCAGTGCGCTGATAGAGGGGACCCTCCACTGAGAGGAGGGCACACTCCACCTGCCACGCTTCACGGGCAGCTTCGGGTGTCTTGCCGTAGCCGGAGACGGTAAGGGAACCGTAGGGTTGCCGGTGTTCGTGGAGGCGAACCTCGGGGTGATAAAGTTGGAGGGATAGGCTCATGGTCAGACCTCCATCTTGAGGTTGTTGTGGGCGGCGAACTTGGTGAGGTTGGCACGCATGATGCTGCCCCAATCCATGGGGTAGTGCCATGAGGTGGCGGCTTCGTCGTGGACTTCCTGTAGCTCGCAGAGGAAGCGCTTGGGCCACGCCTTGAAGAGGGGTTCCTCTTGGAGTTCGGGGTGGTCGGCGAAGAGGCGGAGGACACTCTTGCCCTCCATGTGGGGGTGGTAGAGATCGTCGGGGATGAGCCAGCCCACGGCGCACTTGGCCCCATCTTCCCCACGGTATTGGCACCGGGTCTCTTCGTGGTCATTGTCGAAGTAGACGGAGGGGCGGGTTGCCGCGATGAGGTTGCGGCAGATGTGGTTGAAGGCTTCTTGAAGGGTCATGGGTAGCTCCTTAGTGCTTGGGGTAGGAGACGTTGCGGATGGCGGGATCCCAGCACTTGCGGCAGGATCCGCACTTGCCACCTTGGGTGTAGGCGGGGCAGGTTTCGTCGCCCTTGGTGGTGACGGAGGAGGTGGGGAGACCGGCACCGTTGAGGGTGGTGTCGAGGTGGTAGGCGGAGAGGCGCACCGTGAGGTTGGAGGGGAAGGGGTTGACGTAGGAGAGGACGAGCCCCTTCTCCTTGGTGGGGAGCCAGTGCTGTATGTCGGGGGTGCGCTTCGCCACGGCCACGATCTTGTGGAGGTGGGAGATGTTTTGGAGGTCGCCGCTGTCGTGCCACCGGAAGAAGCGGGGCTTCTTACCGGCGAGGTCCCGGAGGAGGAAGGACATGGCGTCCACCCAGCGGGGATCCTTGAGCGAGGCGAGGCGCCGCTCCATGGCATCCTTGACGTTGGGGAAGAGGTAGTTGCCCTTGAGGGCATAGCAGCCCTCGCAGACGGTGCCCTCGATCTTGGCAAGCTTGGAGCCTACCTTGCAGCGCTGGGCGGGGATGGAGTAGGACCACCACGGCATCTTGCCGGGCTTGCTGAGGCCTCCCACGAGGTCCCATGCTTCGTCGCGTGTAAACATTTGGGGTCTCCGTTGGTTGGGGTGGCGAAACTCGCACGGTTTTGCGGGGCCCAGCCTTGCAAAGTTTGCATGGCAGGGTTGCGGTCAGGCCCCCATGCGGCGCTCTGCGGCGGCCTCGTATTCGGAGGCGATGCGCTGCTGTTCCTGTTTCAGATACTCCTCGTAGTCCTCGGGGGAGCAACTCCTATCGTCGATGACCTTGATCTTGCCGGTGCCGTGGCACTCGTCGCAGGTGGTGTCGTACTTACCCGCCCAGTAATCGAGGAGTTCCTCGTGGTCCATCTCCTCAACGTGGGCATCGGACACACGCCTAAGGGTACCGTCGCCGTGGCAGGTGGGGCAGATGGCCCACTTGTAGGGGAGGTACTTGATGTTGTCTTCGTAGATGCCGTCATCGATGTAGATGAAGGGACCTTTGGACATGGCGGGTTACTCCTTGATCTGTTCACGCACGGAGACGAGGAAGTTCCTGAGGGACAGAAGCCTGTCGGCTGCTGCCTCTATGTCATCGGGCCATGACAGGAGGTGCTTTCGGACCTCCTTCAATTCATGTTCGATGTGGTCGAGATTGCGAACCATGCTCATGGGGTTACTCCACGTTGAGGAGGATGACTAGCGTCAAGAGGAGGGCGAGGGTGGCACCGAAGACGAAGAGTTCGACGATGCCCTTGATGATGGGGTTGGGGCGCATCAGTTGGCCCCCGCCAGCTCGATGACCCAATGGGAATCACCGTGGTCGTAGAAGGCACGGAAAAAGATGTTGTTCCTGAGGAGGTAGGAGGTGATGGCCATCATGTCGGCGATGGTTTCAACACGGTAGGTGTACATGGCGGGTCCTCTCAGATGTCGGAGGTGGCGTTGCGGGCGAAGAGGGCGTCCCGGATGGTGGTGAGATCGGCCACCGCCTTGGCGTACTGGCCCCGCTTGTAGGCCACTCCGGTGTGCTTGGATGCCATGGCGAGAAGCTCCCTGCCGCTGTAGCGGGAGTGGCTCATGCCGGTCTTGGCCATGAGGTTGAGGGCGCTCCTGACGGTGAGGAGCTGCATGATGTTGGGGTCGGGGTTGGTGATGGTGGTCATGGGATCCTCTTGTGATGGTGGCGTGATTGCACACCTCAGAGGGGGAACCGCAGCTCCCCCTCCAAGCTAGGCAACGTGCCAGTCTTCGTCGCCGTAGAGCATGATGCTCTCATGCCCATCGTACTCGGTAACCCGGAACCGGGTTCCCTCCGGGATCCATACGACCTTGAGATCCTCGATCCCGAAAGCGTGTACCTCCGGGTAGACTTCGTGGACGTACTGGTAGAGGATCTGAGGGCGGCAACCCTCCTCCACCATTTGGACGATGGTGGGATCCCACAGGATCTGTGGGATGTGGATGTTCCACGTACTCCACCCGGCACCGTAACCGGGGCTGATGATGACGGCCACCTTGCCGTCGCGGATGAGCTTGTTCATGTCAGGCTCCCTTGAGGATGGCCTTCAGCTCGGCCTTGATGCGCTTGGCGGCGGCGCCGCGCCACGTGGAGGCATTGGCGAGGAAGTAGAGGAGGATGCCCTCGGCGTCGTCCAAGCCGTAGCGGCTCTGGAGATCGACGAGGGTGTGCATGGCATTGATGTAAGGGACAGCCCCGAAGTAGGGCTTCTTCCAGTCGGAAGAGATCTCGTGGGCGATGTCGTAGATGGGGCGGGACTGCATCAGGCCCTCCGCTGGGTGGACATACCAACCCAGAAGCCGTCCCACCAGTCGGTGGCGTACTCGCCCCACTTGGAGGCTTCCCCCTCGATGTAATCGAGATTGAGGGTTCCGAAGAAGCCGTTGCCGCTAGGACCAAGCCAGCTCTTTGCGTACAGCTCGCCATTCTGGTAGGCGTCTCGTGCCATCTGGTGTCTCCCTTAAGGGTTACCGCCAAGGTTGGCGGGACGGACGGATGGTGCGCCGGTTTGTTCGCCCCGTCCATTGAAAAGTTTGCGGGGCTGGGTTGCGCCGGGCGCATGGCTTGCGGATCGTCCGTCCCCCTTAAGGGCAGGTGGGACGCCAGATGCCGAAGGATTTGTGAGGGCAGGTGGATACACGCCTTCACGGGGAAGGGCTTGATTTTATTGGGTTTGTGAAGGTTGTGAGGGTTGTGAGGGCATCTCTTCTTCCCTGAGGAGGGATATGGAGATGGGGGGAGATTGCGCGGCGGGCCTTCACAACCTTCACAATTTTTGGGAATGTAATGATTTCAAGGGGTTAGCGGTGAGGGTTTCGTGGGACTTTAGGGCGGGTTGCTAAGTGCTTGATATTGCTAGATGTTGCTAGATGCTGCTAGGTCGGAGGGGCGTGGAATGGGGCCTTATGGGGGCATCAGGGGCCATAGGGACATATGGGGGATATGGTTAGGCGTCCTCATGACTGGGGCGCATGGCAGCCATGCAAACTTTGCGTACCTGCTGCCTGATGGGGGGCGTAGTCTGGGGATGGATCAGCCATCCCGGCTGATGCCAGACAACGGAGAACGGACATGACCACGAAGACGAAGACGAGGAAGACGACGAAGGCCCCCCTCATCACCCTGACGGTCGGCGACTGGCTCAAGGGCCCCATGGTGAACGCTCTCAGGGCGAAGTACGCCATGGACGTCGAGGCTGGCCAGCGTGGCGCCGACTGGATCGTGTCTCAGGGCATGGTCAGGATCCCTGAGGGCTGCATCCTCAAGGCCGTGGGGATCCGCCGCTTCGGCGGGGCGCTCGGCTTCGTGGTCGAGGTGAAGGGCGCGTCGCCCGTCAAGGCCCCGAAGGCCGTCATCACGGGCCTCCCCGACTGATCGCCTAGCGGCCTAGCAGCGCCCCGCAGGCTTCGGCTTGTGGGGCGTTCGCTTGCCCGCCAATTGCGAATGATTCGCATTTGCAATCCACCCAAGGTTGTGCCCCGGGGCTCCGGCCTCGGGGATTTTTTGTGCCCCAATTTTGGCCAGCGTTGGGCCTCATGGGGGTGGGGGAAAAATAGGCCCCTTTGTCGCGGTTGGGCTTGGGGACCCCTAACCCAGAAATTTTGAAATTTGCCCCATTTACACAGATGCCCCCATGAGGTATGATGCGAGGAACCCTCCCGGAGAACCCCGATGTCCTGCCAGCTCCTCCA
>Ga0208784_1001155_pt1 | contig 11342 bp, 13 predicted proteins | sample DEB19_08_DNA_FD_184531 | JGI IMG/M metagenome (GOLD analysis project Ga0208784, IMG submission 184531) | Aqueous microbial communities from the Delaware River and Bay under freshwater to marine salinity gradient to study organic matter... | ecosystem: Environmental > Aquatic > Marine > Coastal ...
GTGGGTTGGTGAAAATAGCGACATCGATACCTCAATGCTTTTTCGTAAGCTGTATGATTCTGCTTCTATTGTTATGAAACCAGCTTCAATTCCACAATTGGTTTTGATTCTTGGTGATTACCAATATAAAGCTGCATTCGTTGCTGATCCTGAAATCAATATTGTTGCTTGTTTGACTATGGTTATGACTGAATGTGAATTTGTATGAAGCCTTTTGATTATGTAAACTCTGTTACAGATAATAAAAAGAATATAATGATAGGGACTGAGAATGATGAATTAGCCGAGAAAGGATACGTTCCATACTTAACAAATAAATCGTTATCTTATCATATGGATTCTATTCTCTATGCTAATGAGATGAATCAACATCCTTTTCTTGATAATAAACTTCAGTATGAATACTATCTTCATGGAATTTCTAAAAAGAAAAGATTTAGTAAGTGGACTAAAAAGGAAGATAACGAAGATATTGAAATAATCTCCCAATGGTACGGCTGCAACTACTCCAAAGCAGCTGAAATTCTTAAAATAATAAATAAGAATACATTGGATTTGATTAAACAAAAATTACAAAAAGGTGGAGCGTCAAAATGAACATTATAGAATCCTTAATCAAGGTTGAGTTAAATCAACAAGAAGATTTCCTTAAGATCAAGGAAACATTGACAAGAATTGGTGTGGCGTCGAAGAAAGATAAAACATTATATCAATCTTGTCATATTTTACATAAACAGGGATCGTACTATATAGTTCATTTTAAAGAGTTGTTTATGTTAGACGGTAAGCCTTCTAATTTTTCAGATGAAGATAGATTAAGAAGAAATACCATTGCTACTTTGTTGGAGCAGTGGGGCCTACTAAAAATAACTAGTACAGAAAATGTAAGTGAAGGTCTTGCTCCCATAAGTCAAGTAAAGATTCTATCCCATAAAGAAAAAGATGAATGGGAATTAGTTGCTAAATATAATATCGGAAGAAAAAGATAAAGTAAGGAAACAACAATGACCAAATCATATGCAGATTTCATAAGCACACAACAAGCAAAGCTAAGAGGTGCGGGTTTAGTTGAGTCATCTAAAGTAGAATGGATTCCTCAGCCTAAAGTGAAAATTGGAAATGATGGTAAGATTAGCAACAAAGACATTGAGCAAGAAATAAAAACTGATGCACCAAAAAAAGAAAAGCCTGAAGGACACTCTGAATGTAAAACGTGTGAAGGAACTGGTGAGACTAAAAAGTTTACTGGTAGAGCGGGCGCAGATGAAAAGGGAGTGGTGCATGGGCAATATGTAAGACAAGGATGTCGTTCTTGCGGCGGCCAAGGACATTATAACCCAGAAGAAACACGTAAACGATTAAGCACCATTGGCCAACCATTTTCAAGTCGGTTTGACTAGGAAAACCTATGTTCTATAGAGACGTAGCATTATCATTTTGGTATGCTAACTGCGCTCACTATTTAGATCTTATGATTAAAGATGAAGCTATTAAGACACCGATGAAAAAGATTATTGCCGAAACTTCTGAATACATTAAAAATACATCTAATCATATAGATAATGTTTTAGAAGAATATTCAATTTTTCTACACAAAAGTCGCTGATTTAATAGCAATGTAACAATCTCCGATTAAATAATATAGTGTTTAATCGGAGTAATGTTTTATGAAGTTGCAATGTATTTTGTTTTTTTCCCTCCTAGCTTTTTCTTCTCTTTCTCACTCAATTCCAGTCACTCAATACAATGAAGCAGACGCAACGAATCAAGTAACGATTCGTATGTCAGGCGCCACTGCACACGATGCGGGGCTTCTATTATTGTTAAGAAATACCACAGCTGGTTCCGTAATATGTAAATCAGGAACTTTAGATGTGTACATCACTTCAACGAAGAATGATACTCTATATTTCTGCACCGGTGGTATTAATTCAGGCGCGAATGATAAAAGAATTGCTATCTTTAAGGAATCAGATGGTGGGTCAGGAGTAGGTGTAGGGCCACTTGTGCGCGCACAAGATACTCTCAATGTTTCTGACGGAACAACCATCACACGAAACTGGATAGATCCTAGTGATGCAACAATCCGTGCTTCTGCTGGTGTTTCTAAACCAGCTTCAGGCGCATTCGCTGCATACAAGGAACATGCAAACATGCCATCTACCGCCGTCACTACAGTGGGAGATGCTGAGGTAGGAATTTCAGATATTGAGCCGGCAAGATTTGCACAAATTTATAGTCCTGCATTAACTGCGACTGAATTGAACTCCCTACAAATAAACGGAATTTCTGGTGTTATCTTTGGTGTTCCTGTTACGAAGTCAATATATCAAAGATTACAAGCTCTTCAGTTTCCAACTAGTAGCGTCTGTCACCCGAGTAATGTTGGATATGGAGTAATTAGTGATTCAAGCTCCAAGGCTTCTTCTGAAGATTGTATGCCATCCCTTAATAAAGACCAGATTTCTGCAATATATACCGGCTCAATTGTTACTTGGGATAGGATTAAATCATCTATCAATGGTACTGAGACGGTTGCAAACGTTGCACCGTTTGGCGCACTAACAGATACAAACATCTATGTACAAAGAAGACTTGCCACTTCAGGAACAGAAAGAAGTTTTGAAATCTACTTTGCTGATGTTGGTTGTGTTGTCGGCACTTCTAAATTTCTTGATAAGACCACTCCTCGTGTAACTGAAAACTCAGGAACAAGCAATGTGATTAGTGGGCTCAATGCAAATGAATTGGCTGGCAAAGGTGCAATTGGTGTTCTTACCACTGAAAAGGTTGCTTCTTCTACTGATGGTTGGAGATTTATTAAATTGAATGGGTTCTCACCAAACCTCTTGAACGTGATCAAGGGTACATATGATCATTTCTTTGAATCTACCATTCAATGGAGAAAAGTTCCTATCGCTGGCTTACCAGCATTACCTACAAATAAAAAATCAGTGGCTACTGCAATCGTAAACCAACTAGGTAACCCATCAGTGGTTTCAACTCTTGATGTAGGCTTTACTCATCCATTCGGTCGTTCTGGATTGGTTGGTAATGCTATTAAGAATAAATTAAGAGCACCGACCACCCCGTTTGTTGCAGACGGATCTAATCCTTCAAATTCTTCCGATGTTTATTATAGACCAATTGCTTCTTCCACAAGAAGTCCTGCTGGTGTTACAAATGCTTGCCGGTCGCCTGTGAAGGTCAATAATTCGCAAGTAGGAATGTAATTTTTTTATTGTACCAGTTTACTTAATTATGTGATTGTTGTATAAATAATAGTGTCCATGCCTTCGGGGTGGACGCTATTATTAACCTTGCTTAATTAGGAGGTCTACAATGACTAAGGTCTATACCACTGGTTATCCAAAAGATTGGAATATTAATTCTTTCTTTGTTGGATACGATAAATTCTTCAATGAAGCTTCTAAGATTCACGACGAATTGGCGAAGCACGTCCCCAACTATCCTCCATACAACGTCAAAAAGATCGATGAAAACAAGTACGTCATCGAACTAGCTGTTGCTGGTTTCTGTCGTTCTGACATTGAAATCGAGTTTGTGGAAGATAAACTCATCGTCCGTGGTGCTTCAAAGAACGACGATTCCAATGATTATCTATTCAAAGGAATCAGCAACCGTTCATTCACTAGGACATTTGCTCTAAGCGATGCAATCGAGATCAAGGGTGCAGAGATGCTTAACGGCATGCTACAGATCATTCTCGAAAGAATCATTCCGGAGCATAAGAAACCGAAGAAGATTGAGATTAAAGAGCCTTCAGTTGTAGCCACTACAGATAAACAGCTACTAACGGAGGATAAAAATGTCTGAACTAAAAACTCTTGTGTTATGTATTACATTATGTTTTGTTCCAATCGCATTTGGAATGTATATGAGTGACACCATGTTGCAGCAACCTACATTGATGTCTTAAACACTACTCACCTATAAATAGGGGGAGGAAACTCCCCCTTCTTTTTTGTATCATATATGCATATAGACATTAAACTTTTAAAGAATGCTTTTACAACGGCTTCAGATGATACACTTAAAAAATATGTTGATCCGTTGAACTATGTTCTTGAACAATATAACATCAAAACAAAGCATGACGTAGCAGCTTTCTTAGCGCATGTCGGGCATGAGTCTGGCAATCTCAAGTTTGTAATTGAAAACATGAATTATTCTGCAAGTGGATTACTTAAAGTATTCCCTAAGTACTTTAAAACTGAGCAAGAAGCTATGTCTTATGCAAGACAACCCAGTAGAATTGCTAGTAAAGTTTATGCAAATCGTATGGGAAATGGAAGTGAAGAAAGTGGTGATGGGTGGAAATACCGTGGGCGGGGTTTAATTCAATTGACCGGTAAATCCAATTATCAAAAATTTGCTAAACATGTAAACATGGATCTTGAGGACGTAGTCTCTTATCTAGAGACACCAAAGGGAGCATGCGTATCAGCAGGATATTATTGGTCAAATCATGGATGTAATGGAAAAACAATCGATGAAAGCACTAAGATCATAAACGGCGGTACTCATGGATTAGAAGATAGAAGAAGTAGGTATTTAGCTATTACTAAAACAATGTAGTGTTCATTATATTCAAAAATGTATATAATAGCATTTGTAATGACAGAGTTATAACATGAAATTTTATACCAACGTAATACTTCGCGGCGATAATATCTTTTATCGTGGCTATGAATCCGGTAAACGTGTTCAAAGAAAGATAAAATATAAACCTTACGTATTCATCGAGTCTCAGAAGCTAGAACAATCAACGTATGAAACCATCTATGGAACTAAAGTAGATCGGCTTGATTTTGATTCTATTCGTGATGCTAAAGATTTTATTGAATCGTACTCTAATGTAGAAAACTTTAAGATCCATGGGCAATCTCCAAACATGTTCCATTATGTTTGGATCAACGACACGTTTACTAATGATATACAATATGATCCAACCAAGATTAAAGTAGTCTACATCGATATTGAGGTTGCATCTGATGATGGGTTTCCAGACCCAAACAAAGCAGATAAAGAGATTACTGCGATCTCTCTGCGCTATAGAGATGAGACATTTGTATTTGGTTGTGGTGATTATAAATCAACTAAAGATGACATCAAGTATGTAAAGTGCATGGATGAAGAATCACTTCTTAGGTGGTTCATCAGATCATTTGCAACTATAGCTCCTGACATCATCAGCGGGTGGAACGTCGAAAACTTTGACATTCCTTACATCATCAATCGTTCCAATCGTCTTCTTGGCGAAGATGAAACCAACACTCTTTCACCATGGAACATAATTAATACTAGGCATGTCAGCCGAGGAAAAGTCAACGGTGATTCCGAAGTGTATGAGATCTTAGGAGTATCAACCCTTGATTATCTTCCTTTGTATCGTAAGTTCACGTATTCAAATCAAGAATCATACAAACTTGATCATATTGCATTTGTTGAGTTAGGTGAAAAGAAAATTGATTACTCACAATATGGTAACTTGACTGAATTATATAAGCAAGATTATCAACTATTCATTGATTACAACATTAAAGACGTAGATCTCGTATTGAGATTGGAAGATAAGCTAAAGCTTATTGAGTTGGTTTATGCCATGGCCTACTCGGCAAAGACTAACTATGTTGATACCTTTGGTGTAGTTAGGTTATGGGACATCGTGGTTCACAACTTCTTGATGAATCGTAATGTAGTCATAACACCGAAACAAAACATCCCTGAGATTCCTTATAAGATGGCGGCTTCGTCTGAAGATCCTATTACAGGTGAGATCACCGACTACGGATCTTTTACAGGCGCGTATGTTAAAGCTCCTCAGGTTGGATTGCACAACTGGGTTGTATCATTTGACTTGAACAGTCTTTACCCGCATCTGATCATGCAGTACAACATCTCTCCCGAGACATACTATGCACAGTGTTCTGGAAACATTGATGTTGATTCGTTCTTAAACGGTGAAGCAAAAGATTGGGATACTGACTTAATTAAAACAGCTAATCGTTGTATCTTTGTTAAAGATAGGCACGGTTTTCTTCCAGAACTCATGCAGCAGTATTATGACATGAGAACCGTCTATAAGAAAAAGATGATCGAAGCGCAGAAGAAGTATCAGGAAAATAAATCATATGAACTAGAAAAAGAAATATCTAGGTACAACAATCTTCAGTTAGCTTTTAAAATCATGTTGAACTCAGCTTATGGCGCATTGGGTAATCAACACTTTAGGTATTACCAATTAGCTTTAGCTGAGTGTATCACATTGTCCGGCCAAGTTACTATTCGTTGGATTGAAAACAAGATGAATACTTACTTGAACAACTTGCTTAAGACAAATAATCATGACTATGTTCTTGCTTCTGACACCGATTCAATTTACCTATGTCTTGATAAGCTTGTGAAGCACGTATTCAAGGATGAAACCGATACAAAGAAGATCATCGACTTCTTAGATAAAGTCTGTAATGAAAAGCTCGAGCCGTATATTGATCGCTGTTATCAGGAACTAGCCGAATATACAAACGCATATGATCAGAAGATGAAGATGAAGCGAGAATCAATCGCCGACAAGGGAATCTGGACTGCGAAGAAAAGATACATCTTAAATGTATATGATTCGGAAGGTGTTAGGTACTCTGAGCCTAAGCTTAAAATCATGGGTATTGAAGCTATCAAGTCTTCCACTCCAATGTCTTGCCGGCAATCTATTAAGAAGTCATTGAACATCATCATGACTAAAGATAATGAATCTTTGATTGAATTTATTAAACAATTTAAAGATGAATTTTTTAAGATGTCGTTCGAAGACATTGCTTTTCCTCGTGGGTGCAATGGACTATATAAATATAAGGACGGTGGTTCTATCTATAAGAAAGGAACTCCGATCCATGTTAAAGGGGCTTTGATATACAATCATTTTATTGATAGATATAATCTTTCAAAAAAATATCAAGCAATTAACAGTGGTGATAAGATAAAATACTGTCATCTCCGCTATCCCAATAGATTTAACATTGAAGTCATTTCGTCTCCAGCAAATCTCCCAAAAGAGTTTGATCTAGATCATTTAATTGATTATGATATGCAGTTCCAAAAAGCTTTTCTGGAACCGCTGAATGGTATTCTTGAAAAGATTAATTGGATTGCTGAAAAATCACAAACTGCAACAATCGAGGACTTTTTTCAATGAGGAAAGTAGATAATTTCGATGATGATTTTGGATTCTCATTACTAAGCGAAGATGAACTTAAAAGAAGAGAAGATGAAGCTGCAGCACAAGCTGCGCAGTATGCAGCAACAAAGGCTGCTGAAGCTTTTAAGCAAGAATTCGAGCAAGAAATAAACAAAACTTCTGAGTATTATCAAGGAAGGCTTAAAGATTTATATGAAGCTATCATGCCTCTATTAACAAATCTTTGTAAAGATAATGATAAAGCATATATCTACTGGCCAAACAGACAAGAAAAAATTCAAAGATTTATTGATAAGATAACAAAATTAGCTGAGCAATGATTACAGCAACATTACTCACTGCGTTTTCAATATCTATTATTTCTGGTTATTATTCTATCATAGGTCTGACAACGATTTTTTCTGGAGCTTTTTGGCCAATAGTAATCATGGGATCATTTCTTGAGTTGGGAAAAATAGTAGCTACTAATTGGCTTTATACTAATTGGGACATCGCACCAAAGTTAATAAAAGCGTATCTCATCTCAGCTATCTTCGTGTTAATGTTCATCACATCAATGGGTATATTTGGTTTCTTATCAAAAGCTCACATAGATCAAACTACAAATCAAGGCGATAATGTAGATGAGATCAGTTTAATTGAGCAAAAGATTTCTTTTGAACAAGATAAGATAAATGATTCAAAAGTAGTTCTTCAGCAACTGGATGAGTCTGTGCAAAAGCTTGTAAACAATGATCGTATTCGTGGTGAAGATGGAGCCATTGCTATAAGAAAAGTACAAAAACAAGAAAGAAAAGAACTTACCGATACTATAGAAAAAAGTATGGAAACTATTTCAGATTATAAGATGCAAATGAATGAGCTACAAAAGACTCAACGACAGATGGAGGCTGAAGTTGGTCCATTGAAATACCTTGCCGAACTGATCTATGGCGAAGACGCTAAAAACCATTTTGAAAGTTCAGTAAGAGCTGTGATTATTTTATTAGTATGTGTGTTTGATCCACTTGCTGTTGTACTACTATTGGCAGCAAATGTTTCACTTAATAACGGAAAGCGGTTTACTTTAAAACAACAAAGTGATATTATGCAAATAGTAAAAAGTTCTATAAATAACATTCGATCGAAATGAGGTATACATGACGACATTTCTTAAAAACTTATGTGAGCAACTCAAAGATGAAGACACAAGTATCGTCGCTGATGGACAAGGTTCTGCGGAGTTTAGTGGATGCATTGATTCTGGTTCTTTTATTCTCAATGCTGTTCTTAGCGGGAGCATATACGGCGGTGTTCCTAATAATAAGATCACTGCTTTCGCCGGTGAATCGGCTACTGGAAAAACGTTCTTTGTTTTAGGAATCGTTAAGTCTTTCCTCGACGCTCATCCTGAAGCTGGTGTTATGTACTATGACACTGAGGCAGCCGTCACCAAACAGATGATGGAGGAGCGTGGCATCGATACCAAGCGCGTTATCGTTGCTGAGATGGACACTATTCAGCGGTTTAGAACCCACGCACTAAAGACTCTTGATTTTTATGAAAAGTCAGGTAAGGATCGTCCTCCTTTCATGATGGTTCTTGATTCTCTTGGTTTATTGTCAACCACTAAAGAAATGGAAGACACCGCTGAGGGTAAAGAAACACGTGATATGACAAAGGCTCAGGTTATCAAGGCAGCATTTCGTGTATTGACACTCAAGCTTGCAAAGGTAAAAGTTCCATTGCTTGTAACCAATCATGTGTACGCCGCGGTGGGATCATATGTTCCTACCAATGAAATCTCCGGTGGGTCTGGTCTTAAGTACGCAGCATCAACAATCGCAATGCTTTCAAAGAAGAAAGATAAAGATAGCAACAACGATGTGGTCGGTAACATCATCAAGGTTAAGATGCACAAGTCAAGGTTATCAAAAGAAAATGGACAGGTAGAAGTACGCCTGTCATACGACAAGGGTCTTGATCGTTACTACGGTTTACTTGAATTGGCAGAAAAGTATAATATAATCAAGAAAGTTTCTACACGGTATGAAATGCCTAATGGAACTAAACTATTTGGAAAAGAAATCAACACTAATCCAGAAAAATATTTTACCGATGATCTGCTAAAGCAACTCGACGAGTGTGCTAAGCAGGAATATTCATATGGCATGGGCTTTGAAACAGATGGAGAAGTGAATGACGATCGAGAAGACGATACTATCTAACTTACTCTTAAACGAAGAGTACACTCGTAAAGTTCTGCCTTTCATTAAAGATGAATACTTTCGTGACTCTAGTGAAAAGCTAACATTCAAACTTATTCAGGATTACATTACCAAGTACAACGCGCTTCCTTCAAAAGAAGCGCTTAACATCGATTTACAAAACAAAAATAACGTCAGTGAAACTTCTTTCAAAGAAGCAAATGATATCATCGAGGGTTTATCTTTAGACAATAAAACGAGCCTATCATGGCTTGTAGAACATACTGAAAAGTTTTGTCAAGACCAAGCACTGTTCAATGCTATCTCAAAATCCATTCAGCTTATCAATGGAGATCTAAAGCAAGACATATCCAAAGGCGCTATCCCTGAAATGTTGTCTGAAGCTCTGTCGGTGTCGTTTGATACTAACATTGGTCATGATTTGGTTGATGATTGGGAACGCAGGTTTGATCTTTATCATACCCGTGAAACAAAGATTCCATTCAATCTTGATTACTTCAATAAGATTACAAAGGGCGGCTTGAGCAAAAAGACACTCAACATCTGTCTTGCAGGTACAGGTGTAGGTAAGAGTATGTTCATGTGTCACTGCGCGTCTGGCAACTTAGTCGATGGGCTAAACGTCCTTTACATAACTCTTGAAATGGCTGAGGAAAAGATCGCAGAAAGAATCGATGCAAACTTGATGAACATTGCGATTGATGAGTTATCAGAGTTACCCAAAGATGTTTATCAGAAAAAGATTGATAAGATCAAAAGTAAGACCATAGGTAAGTTAATTATCAAGGAATACCCGACAGCATCCGCCGGTGCAAGTAACTTCAGGTATCTTTTGAATGAATTGAAATTGAAGAAAAACTTTAAGCCTGACATCATCTACATCGATTACTTAAACATCTGCAGTTCTTCAAGACTTAAGGTTGGATCCAATGTAAACTCTTATCTATATGTTAAGGCAATTGCTGAAGAGCTTAGAGGTCTTGCTGTTGAAACAAACGTACCTATCGTGAGCGCCACACAGACAAATAGAACAGGGTTCACCAATTCAGATGTTGGATTGGAAGATACATCTGAGTCTTTTGGATTACCGGCAACTGCTGACTTTATGTTTGCTATCATCTCTAATGAACAGCTGGCAAATCTAAATCAACTTCTTGTTAAGCAGCTTAAGAATCGTTACAGCGATCCTAACATCAATAGGAAATTCATTGTTGGTGTTGATAGAGCTAAGATGAAACTATACAACGTTGAACAGAGTGCACAACGAGACATCATCGATGATACGGCAGTACAGTCAAAGACTAAATTTGATAAATCTGTATTTGAAGGGTTTACTTAATTACAGATATATAATAATATACACTTAATCACAGTGGATAAAGCATATGAATATATTTTTTCTTGACGCGGATCCCGATACTTGTGCGCAACAGCACTGCGACAAGCATGTATTGAAGATGATCATTGAGTATGCGCAGCTGTTATCAACCGCTCATCGTGTTATCGATGGAGAACAATATATTCATGTTACTGATAAAAACATGAAGATTAAACGGTGGAGGCTTGATGACAATCGTGAGCAAATACTACATCTTGCTGCTCATGTAAATCACCCGTCCAATATTTGGACTAGGTCATCCACAAGTAATTATTTTTGGTTGTATGATCTATGGCGCGCTTTGCTCAAAGAATATACTTTTCGTTATGAAAAAATTCATAGCAATGAACGTTTAATCTTTGCTCTTGCTAAGCCTCCTCAAAACTTAAAATTCCATAAATGGATTGACCCTCCTAGAGCTATGGATGAGGTGTACAAGAAAGAAGATGTGATTGAAAGCTACCGTAATTTCTACATCAACAGCAAAAGCAGGTTTGCTAGATGGTCTAAGCGAGATATACCAGAATGGTATATCGAA
>Ga0208784_1001157_pt1 | contig 11337 bp, 22 predicted proteins | sample DEB19_08_DNA_FD_184531 | JGI IMG/M metagenome (GOLD analysis project Ga0208784, IMG submission 184531) | Aqueous microbial communities from the Delaware River and Bay under freshwater to marine salinity gradient to study organic matter... | ecosystem: Environmental > Aquatic > Marine > Coastal ...
GAAATAAAAACAAATTTGTGAAACTTATTACGCCAATTCGAATCTCTGAACTTTGCAGACTCTGGATCTTCAGGAAGATCATGGGCAAAAAGAACTCTGATCTTTTCTGATTGAAGATCTCTTGGACGAGAAGAGATAATCTGAAAGTTAGATAGAAGTTCTGGATCAATTAGTTTAGACAGTGATCTCTTGGCAATCTCAGTACCACCATTAGCATTCTTTGAAATTTCATTTTCTTCAAACATGTTATATCCTCAATTAATTTTGTAGCCACTTTTTACAGCATCGTTGTAAAACATCTGAACTGTCTCTTTCGAGAACTGAGTTAAATCTTTATTTGCTAGATTAAGTTTGTTAATCTGATCATGAAGCATGGTAATAATATGACAACCAGCTAACTCTGCCATATACAGGTGATATATTTCTCTACATGATGCCCAGAGAAACTTAATTTTATCAAACTCTGCTGGTTTATCCATAGCTTCACCGATACACTGTTTAGTCCATGTAACTGGATCACGAAGCGTGTCAGCAATACGGCCAGAGAAAATAGAAATAATAACTGGAACGTTAGGATTAGTAATAGAATCTAAAATTTCACGAGTCTGGCTAGCAGTAAAGACAGCAGTAACATTTACCTTTACGCCTTCGTGATTCAATCTTTTAATAAGATCATAACTAGGAACACCTTTAGTATTTGTAACAGGGATCTTTACAAATACATCATATTTATAATGTTCTCCCCAAGAAGCAATTTTCTTCGCTTGAATATACATTTCTTCATGATCGTCTGCAAATACTTCTAGTGAAATATTAGTACCTGGTCTGAGTACAGATAATTTTTCAATAATAATCTTAGCAAACCCTTCATAATCAGTAATACCAGCTTGCTTCATTAATGTTGGATTGGTTGTAAATCCAGTAACTCTAGGATTTTCTGCCGCCTTTAGAATACCGTCTAAATCAGCACCATCAGCATAAACTTCAATCATTCTCCACCTATATTCTGTTCAATTATTGTTGCTGCTTCTAGAAGATCTTTCGCATAATAATCCGGTAGGATATGCATATGTTTCTCCGGAGCAGAATATATATCACCAAGGTATATAGTTTTTACGCCAGCCTTATGACCAGCCACAACGTCTTTCCAACTATCGCCAATCATCCAACTACGTTCAGTAGTTACATTCCATTCTTTAGTAATCTTATTTAACATACCAGGGTTTGGTTTATATTCTGGTGTGTTACGTGTTCTAGCTGCTTGAATCGTGTCTACTTTCAGTCTATTCTTTATATAGCTATGAATAGCATCCATAGTTTCTTCTGTGGTATAACCATCATCAACATCTGGTTGATTAGTTACAACGTGTAAAGAATATCCTAGGCTGCGAAACTTTTTGATAGCATCTTCTACACCATCAATTAGTTCAAACTCTGCATAATACCAGGGACAAACATGTTTGGGATCTTCTCTACCATGAACTAGTTTGTTGATCGTACCATCGCGATCTAGAAAAATAGCCTTTACCATTTTGTTGCATTCTTCTGTAGTGCAGGGTCAGAAACTAGGCAATGCCAGACAACTCCCTGGAATGCTTCTGAATGAGGAGTGACACGGGAGTTATCAACACAAGGAACAACGACAACACAGTTGCCCATCTTTGCTGCATAACCATCGCCCTTACCAACAATACCTAATACTTGAGCGCCAACTGAATCAGCAAGATCAATAGCCTTTACAAGACCAACAGATACATTCTTTTCTTTATTACCACCACCGACGGATAGAACAAAGATAGCGTCTTTGATATTAAACTTACTTACTCTGAGATATTCTTCGAAGATTGTGTCGAATCCCTCATCATTAGTTCGTGCTGTGAGTTCTGGAACATTGTCAGTGGGACAATATGCCTCGATACCACATAACTTTCTAAGGTCGTTAACCATATGGGAAGCGTTACCAGCAGAACCACCAACACCAAGAACAAATACACGACCACCACTTTCACGAACTTTCGCAAGAAGCTGCGCCATAATTTGAACTTTGACTGTATCAATACTTTGAGCAATCGTTACTACTTCCTTAAAATAATTATCAGCGTGACTCATTTTCAATCCTTTTTCTCAGTTCGCTAGAAGAATAATTATGTATTCTATCAATATATATTATTTCTATTCCACGCATTTCACAAACATCTTGAGCGTTAAGAACTTGGCCCATATACTCTGATCCTATGAACCTCTTATCTATATTTAAAATAGATAACATATTCTTTAGATCTTCTTCTGTATCGTAGGGAATGATTTCGTCAACGCATCTAAGAGCGTTTAATTGACAGAACCTCTCGAAGGTTGTCTGAACAGGTTTATTTTTATTAGGGCGATTGATTGTAGGATCTGTTTGTAATCCTACAATCAACCAATTACATTGTTTCTTGCATTGTTCCAGCATAGAAACATGACCAGCATGAAGTAAATCAAAAGAACCGAATGTTATACCAATCACAATATCATTCATACTTATGCTTGTCTTTCAATCATTGTATGCTGCATTCTTCCTGGTGAGAAGTATAGATCTATTAAAGTCAAAACTATATGCATATCATATGGCTTACATGAAAACACATCGATGTAAGCATCACCACTATCATCGCAGAAGTGCGCACAAATATTACTAGTTTCAATAAGCTGAACTAGAGTATAACCAGCTTTATTGTCCTCTCCGAAATGAATAACCTGTGGTTCTCCATAGGCTACCATATCGATACGTTTTACTAACTCTTTAGCAAACTCGCGAATCTTTTCTGCATTTGTGACTGCTTCTCTATCACAATCTCCTGCATTGACTATTAGGTGATACCCCCAATAAGTGTTTTCGTTCATTTATGAATCCTTTACATATAGTTGTATGAGTCGAGTAGTTGAACCGTTTCTACAGATTCAACACGGAATGACCTCCAACCACCTTTTTCGATATCCCAACAAACAATAGTACTAAGATTCTCTTGCTTCTGATGTTGTTCATCTAGATGATTGAGGTCAGTGCTTTGAGGTAGAAGCTCTGGCATAAGAGTGCACTTCATTGCACGCTTTTCGCCATTCACCTTCGTGAAAAAGACTTCTGCCACATTCTTCTTTAGATCTCTCAAAATAGTATCACGATCATAATTAGACATAATTAAGCTCCGTAGTAGCTACCTTCTAGTAGGACTTTACGAGTGTCACTTGTTTCTTCGTTGAGTTGCTGTAGAAGCTGCTGATAACCACCAATATGAAAACCATCAACTACCACAACAGGAAATGTTTTTGCTTCTGGAAACTTAGATAGAAGAATTTCTCGAGTAAAGTCTTCATCTAACTTATACTCGATATAATCTTTACCATGAGTTCGAAGAAGCTGTTTTGCTTGATCGCAAAAAGAACAGTTAGTTTTTGAATAAAGTTCAATAGCCATTTAGTCGTTCCTCCCAGTAGGCTTTAATATCTCGTAGATCATAAGGATCGTATCCGCACATGATCATATCTGTCTCTACCATATATTCTAGATCGCTACTTAGTTCCATGACAACCTCCAGTTAAGACAGTTTATTATAACTTTAATTGTAGTGAAAGTAAAGCTATTTATTACAGAAGAACCTTTACAATACCTCCCGCATATAAGAGAATAATAAAAACTTGAATGGTAATCAATGACCATTTTTTCCAATGTAAGGCCATTAACAACCATAAGAAATTACCCAATGCACTCATATATATGTTAGCTGGATATATGTTCCACGAAGTAAGAGCAACCCCTAAAATAAGAGTTATTGTTGCAGCCCACTCAGTAAAAGTCCACAACTTGGTCTGCGATTCCATACTTTATTGCCTCCTTGGGGGTTAACCAAACATCTTCTGCAGGTAGTAGATATTTTTTAATTGTTGCTTCTGATTGACCAGTGCAACGTTTGTAATGTTCAATAATTCTTTTACTTGTATTGGTAAATTCTTTTACCGATGCCATTAGTTCATGTTCTTTACCAATTGAACCCCAGGAGAATTGGTGAGAAAGAATTGCGGTATTACGAGTAATGAACCTCTTTCCTTTTTCTCCCGCCATAAACGTAAGTAGACCACAAGAAGCAATTTCACCCAAACCATAGGTATACACCGGAACCTTAGAACCTTTGATTGTATCAATCAGAGCAAATGCTGCTGCAACTGAACCGCCAGGAGAATTAATAATGAATTTGATTTGTTTAGGTCTATCTTTAGTTGTCATTAGATTTCTAGACAAAATAAATGACATAGCATCTGAACAGGAGCTATTGTTGAAATCTTGAGAGAAAATATAATAATGATGCTCTTCTAAACTAGGAACTGTTTTCTCTTCTTCTTTTACGTTAATCACTCATTCCTCCATGAAAAAAGGGTGGCACGGACCTGCCACCCTCTACTTAGTTATCTCTGAATGTGCATGTGGTTGAAATGCCCAGCAACACGCCAGAGAACTGTATAACCTGCCCGTCTGGCAGATGCCGCAATGCGGTCAAACTTACCTGCATAGGCAGAATGTGCTTCGTTTATTCCACGACCAACATTAATGTCAATCGCTCGTCCAGCATAATGTGCCCAACCATGATGGACATGGTGCACTCCTCCGAACGCTGGATGTTCGGACACTCTTATACCCATATTCTGAAGCATATGACCATAAGATACAATTGATCTTGACATAGGTCCAGAATAGTTATGAGTGAAAGTATGATAACGACTGCCATGATGAGCAGCATGTTTCGGCGAATGTACTCGGAATTGTGGTGTCACATTCCAATTACTACCACCTAGAAGATCACTGATAGGATCAAAAGTGACTTCTTCTCTTTTTGAATACTGAGTATTCATGCCACGACTAGCTTCTGCTACGTTGCTGAATGCAAGCATAGCCATTGCTGTCATCGCAGCAAAAATAATCCTCTTCATTTGATTTACCTTTCTGTTGTGTGTAACTGACACATCAGCACGGGTGATAGTTTAAATGTGCTGTTCCAGAAAATCCTAGGGCACCCCTTACATTTTGGTTTACGTCAATAGTCCTTCCTCTGACGAATGGCCCTCTATCAGTTACAACGGCTTCTACTGATCTACCATTTGAGGGATTGGTAATACAAACCCTTGTTCCAAACGGTAGAGTTCTATGCGCTACACCGTAGTGATGACGCATACCGGATGCTGTCCGTCCGCTCCGATCGTTATACCAACTAGCATTATGACCACCAGTTGAGTAATTATTATTTATATGTTTAGAATGTTTGTCTTTATATTTTACATTTTGTGTTTGATTAAATCCACTAATCAGTTCTTCTAAAAAACCTGCTTTAGCACTAGTGTTTATCAATAAACAAATAAAAACAATAGAAATAATATTCTTCATAATATATGTCCTTTATAAATAATTAAAATTTGGAGGATCGTATGTCAGCTTTGTATTCTAATTATTTTTCTTTTTCTGCTAATTCTTCAGGATATGATGATGCAAACGATACGATCTTAATAGCAAGCGCCAATACATATCTTGTAGTTAACGATTTAATTAGATATGTTGTGCCTACTAACAACACAGCTGTTGAAGGTCTTAAGGCAAATAACGCTTATTATATTTCTTTTGCTAACAGTTCTGCTATAGCTTTATCTGAAACAAAAGACGGATCCAATGTTAATATTATTGGATCTAATGTCGGTATTGACGAAACTCATTACATATATCTGAATTCTAACGTCAATAGTTTATTATTAGATTCAAATAATAATTTGACAGTTCAAACTCTTGACTCTGCAAATTCTTTAAACGTTTCTTATACTTCTGCTGATATACAGTTTAATAATCTTCCAGTTTTTTTCTGTAGAGGATGGGGTGATTTAAATGCATCGTCTGGGGTTGGTAGTCCTGAAGGAACATATTCACAATCAGAAACTACTATTACTGTTACAATTCCCATAGTTTCTTCTTATGTGCAACACAATCTACAAGCAAATGATAAAATATATGCTATGTTCACTTCTGGAACAGCAGTAAATAATTTTTTTAATGTAACAAGCGTAACAAATACAACAGTTTTTACTATTACATCCGAAACTTCAACAACCACTAATGGTAGCTGTATTTTATACAGATCAGATCCTCATGATAGCGTAATGCCATACAACGCTTTAGGTAATATAAGATTCGTTACTCATGACGCAAATTCTACATACATACCTCATTTTTCAGTATCTATGCCAGACATTTATTATTCGGTGGCATCAAATGCTGGAAAGCCATCAGCAAACATTATGACATGTTCTGTTGTAAATGATACGAATACGTATTTTACAATAACTACATTCTCTAATGGAATTCCCACAAGAGCTGATTATTTGAATTTTTCAGTAATAAAATAGTGGTACTCCGGGTAGGATTCGAACCTACGGTAGAGCCGTTATGAGCGGCTGGCCTTAACCACTTGGCGACCGGAGTGTATTTTTATGCAAGCAATCTATCCGCAGCTATAGAAGCAGCAAAAGCACGTGGCTTAACAAAAGGAACAACGTTACACATTCCTTTGATATATCCCACAGCTTCTGAGATAACACATGAAGAACCATGCTTTTCATCAGGATTAATATCCAGATGAATTTCTATATCTCTAACTCCAATTGCTTCCTCAAGATCTAGATACATTTGCGCCGTACGAATTACTTCGTTCATAAGACGCATGCGTGGCTTGTCTTTCTTCTGATCATAGTCCCTTTCAGTTTCCATGTGACCGAAAACTTTACAACCATGCTTACCATCATAGTGAACTACTACAACTGTACAGTATTCAGCAAACCACACATCTTTCTTACGAAAACGTGCTGAATCTGAACCAATGTAAATTTTAGTCGCCAATGATGTATTTTCGATAAACTCTTTTACTTGATCCAGATTCATTTTCATAACTTACTTCCTCTTACGTCCCTTCAGACGACGAGCCTTACGCTTCTGACTGCCGACTTTACGGCGACCCTTACGTGGTCGATTCTTGTGAGGCCATGCCATTATTCATTCCTTTCACCATCTGACGCCATACGTCTCTGCCTTCATTTTTACCAAGCTGATTCTGTAGCTTGATAAGCAACTTTCGCATCTTCTTACCTTTTTTCATAATATTGCTCCTTTAATATACTATAAGATTATATGTTAGTCAAGTGTTTTGTTTTACGAACTTTTGCAGAGATCCATTCGTTATAATACTCTTCTGTCTCCAAGACTCTACGATCTATCTGTTCTCGTAGTTCTAGATAAGACATCTGAGATTTATTTACGCAGAGATGTAATATTTCTCTTTTGAAATTATTTGTTCCAAATAACTCCACGTGTTCATTAAGCTCTTTATTGGAACCGTAGTATGTCTGCCAGTCGCTTTCGACTTTAGACTTTTTCTTTTTACCTTTGACTTGTTTCGTCTTAGTAAAATGAAAAATCTTTTTACCAATATATTTTTTATTAGTCGCTATGTTAGTGATCATGTAGACCATTCCAACATAACCTTCTGGTATTTCTTCTAAGTACTCACCTTTGTATTCCCACATCCCAAAGTCTCCTTCGGGATATTTATCCTACCAGTGGTAATATTATTTTGTAATCTTATAACGCTGTTATTCCAAGTCCAACATTCACCAGTGTCATCTTGAAAACACACCCAGTATAAATCGTGTTCAAGACCATAATCAATAAGGAAGTGCGCCATTGCTTTTCCTTTAGGGTTAAGCAATGGCAATGGAGGATCAATCCTCGTAATCGTCATCAGGATTCATTTCTGACCAAACTTCATCAAACGCTTCATCAACAGACTTATAAACATCGTAAAGTTCTGCGCCATTATCTTCAAAAATTGGAATCAATTCTCTGTATATGTCACATCTTGCTTCATAATCAGCCACATTTGCTCTAATTACTGTAGCAACCTCTTCAAATATTTGTGTACCTGTTGACCATGCCATTTATTCTTCCTTCTTATTATTTTGTTGATATATTACTGAACCATAAATTTCTTCATAAGATAAACCATCTGCTGGTCCAGGATCTCTTATTACTATACTTCCTGTAAATCCTGTAAAATTTGTAAATGTGCCACATGTTATTCTAGATGGGCACTTATCATGTGGACATACGTATCCATAAGCTTTACCATATTCAAAAAACATATCACAAACAGAACATCTAGTTCCTACTTTTTCAGCTCTTAACCAATCTTGTTTTGGTTTCCATCCTTCTTTTGGAATATCTGTGAATGGATTAGGAATAGTTGGTTGTTCCCATCTTTTTTTTCCTAAATCATATCCATCTTTGAAACCCTGTTGGTATCCATCTTTCCATTCATCACTCATATTTCACAATTCCCTGCTGAACAAGCCAATGTCTGTGCACCTTCTACGTTATCAACCATTTCAATAAGACTATCCCAATCAACGTTAGTAGGAATAACCTTAATTGATTCTTCATACTCTTCCTTACTTATTGTTTCGTATGGAGCCTGCTTATACGAACCACCATCATAAGGCAAGAATGAAACGCCTGACATCTCATCAAAATGATCATAAACCCATGCACCAACACGTGGCCACTCTGCTTCTGTTACGTTAATTGTAACTGATGGCTTGTGCTCACACCAATGACGCTGATACTTCAACCAAAGTTCAAGATGATCGATAGCAGACACTGACTCTCTTGTAATAGAAGTATCTGGTAACTTCATTGGGAAAGAAAAGACAGTAGTAGAGTGGGGTTTTGTAACATCAGGCTCATGGGGAACACCGGAAGAGATAAGATGACCAGTAAGAGGATCTTTGTTATCCGATCTAACCCGCCTAATGTAAAAGCGATCGTGACCGGGATGGATACCGCTAGGAGATAACACAAGCTGAGATACAGTGCCGGATGGCTTGACACAGGTAATAGCAACTGACTGACTGATTCCAAGTTTTTCGCTCCATTCTTTATTGGTATCAATAGAAACCTGCTTTAGTCTTTCTAAACGTGCAGGAAGTTCTGGATCATTGTAATCATTCATCAAAGGACTATCATAGATACCAGTCAATGAAACGCCAAGAAGTCTTTCTTCCTCTGTATTCTTCTGCCAAATCTTACGTAGATATGGGAAGTTTGTCAGAGTACTTTGAAAGGTTCCAAGAATTGTTGCAATTCTAACCTTTCTTGCAAGATCCTTTTCATTATCGTTGCTTCGTATAACAACTTCTGTGAGATTACAAAATTGATATGGACGCAGGATAATCTCAGAGCAGGGGTTAGTTCCAAATTCATGGTTAGGATCTCTTCTTCCAGACTTCTTAGCCACTCGTTGAGATGCGTCTCTACTAAAGATTCCTCGCTCTCCTGACTTTGACTCATAGATAGAAAGCCATTCTTGCATGAACTGCCCGACTTCTGGCTTTTCTGTGTAGACTGCCGAATTGTTTGAAAGAGCTCTTTGAACATTTGCTTCCCACCATGCTCCTGCTTTTGCATGACGCATACGATCATCTGAAAGATTTGATAACGAAATCATTGCTGAACGACGAACGCCACCAACAACTACGACTTCACCAATCTTACACATAATATCATGACATTCAAGTGAATTTAAACGGCGACCTCTAGCATTCTTAAATATCTTAATAACAAATTTAAAAAGATCGTTCAATGGTTCTGGACCAGATGAACGACCACCAAATGTTTTAAGAACAGCACCAGCAGGACGTAACTGCTTTAGATCCCATCTAGGAACTTCACCAGCATAAAGCAATGAGATTAGCATACGTAATGCTTTTGACCAACCTTCCTTAGAATCACGAACTGTAATTACAGTATCACAATCATAAAGTTGATCAGGAATTTCTGGAAGTTTATTTACATACTGACGTTCAACAGAGAAACCAACTCCTGTGCCATTCATAAGAATGCACATTGCTTCATCAAACGCTTTAGGATCATCAATAGGTAGATATGAACAATTATAACCAGCAACATTATCACGATCTAATGCCTTACCAGCAGTCATCAATGCACGCATGGAAGGCATAACTTCTAGGTTATGAATGGCATTGAATACTTCTTTTTTTAACTTTTCATCATCAACCTTAACCTTATCAAACATATAGTCAACATATCGTTGAACTGTTTCATGCCAATGCTCTCTACGATTCTTTTCTGGTAGAAAACGTGCATATCTTGACTTGTGTATATACTGCTGGTATACGTTCATATCTGTCATTCTTTATCCCTCTTGTAAATATACTTTTTCTTCTGTTCCGGCGTCCATGATACTGTGTGGTCATTCAATTCATCGAACACCTTTATATATTCTTCTTCTGTAATGACCCTATGTGAGAAAATGTCTTCAGAGACGTGTGTCTGTCCTACTTCTTCTAATTCTGTTGAACGAAATAAATTACACACAACATCATCAAGTGCATATTCATTCGGTTCATCATCATTTAGTTCAACTGCATAAACATGACGAAACATAGAAACAGTTTCAACCAATACGATCTTAGACATTACCAGGACCTCCACCAAGGTTTATTTTCAACAACGGGTTCGGGTGTAGGAAACCAATACTCTTTCAATGATGGGAAATGCTTCAAGATTTCTTCACGGGCAGCAATAGCAATTTCACGATGTTCCTTCTGTGTGCCTTCTTCGGCACGAACATCAATGTAATGAATCCAAGAACGAAGCGTTCCTGACATATATAGACGGGTCTTGGTTAGACCTTCTGGAAGAACTGCTCTTGCTTGTTCTTTGGCGATACCAAGTTCAATAGCAAGTTTATATGCATTATTTGCTGCTGTTGTTACTGTTCTCTGTTGTAATAACCACTGATAGTGTAAATCATCATCATCCGTCTCAATACTATTCTGACGATTCTTGTGATCCTGTAGTCGTGCTTCTCTTGTTACGAAACCCATATCTTCCGTGGGGTTAGAGTATCTTTGTGAGAACTCCTGAAAACTAAAGGATCTATGTCTGATGATTTGATGGGCGATGTCCCTGGTGGTTACTATATCCATAGTCACAGACACCATCTCAAAAGGAGACCAGTGCTTATGATCGATTAGATACTTTAGGAGTTTTGGTGCAGTGAGGGTGTTGTATTGATTACCGGGATTAGAAACACGGGCAGTATAGGCAATGAACTCTTCGGCGTTCATTGGACGAGTGTTAACGTCACCATATTTTCCATCTGTCTCGATTTTCATAATTGACTGTGTTACTGCAATAATCTTAGCGTTGTTCATTTGTTACTCTTTCCATTATTAAACGATTCTTTTTCA
>Ga0208784_1001159_pt1 | contig 11332 bp, 10 predicted proteins | sample DEB19_08_DNA_FD_184531 | JGI IMG/M metagenome (GOLD analysis project Ga0208784, IMG submission 184531) | Aqueous microbial communities from the Delaware River and Bay under freshwater to marine salinity gradient to study organic matter... | ecosystem: Environmental > Aquatic > Marine > Coastal ...
GCCCCCCTCGGGTCCTTGAGGACCGGTAGCGCCGGTATCGCCTTTAGCGCCCGTCGCCCCCGTAGGACCAACCCCAAGCCGTGCGCCGGTATCGTTGATAACCGCCCAGCCGTCGTCGTCATAAGTGAGGAGATAACCGGTGAGGATGGTTACCTTGATTAAGGTCGTGTACGTGCCGGAATCAGCAAGACGCACGGTAATAGTCGCGCTCGCCGAGTCAATATTCTGAAGGCTGAAGCCACGGACAACGCGTTCGTAGCCCGCAGCCGGAGCGTTGAGGATGGTCACGGCTGAAGTACTGGGGATAGAAGCAGTCTGATTCTTAGCCGCGTAAGACCCCGAGGTGTGTTCGCCGAAGCTAATCGCGCTCCGCAGCGGCGTTGTTGGCGCAGACCCGAGAACGACTTCAAGCGTCTGGGTGGTTGAATTGAGTGATATCATGTGGCTCCTACATCCCGATGGAATCGTGGATAAGAGATTTTTCTACGGCACCGTTAGTGACGATGGCAGGAATCTGCTCAGTCACCTTCTGGTCGATGTCGTTAATGGATTGATAGAGTAGGCGGATTTCCTTCTCGGCTGCTTTCGGCACGTCCATATTCAGCACACGTTTCGGTCCGCTCATTTGGCACCGCCTTTCTTGGCGAGATCTAATAGCACTTCTAAATCCGATTCGTGGATTAGATAATAACCCCCGGCGTTGTCCAGCGTGAAAACACTGCCGTCAGCTGCCGTGCATGTAACCGAGGTTTCCGCTAGCCGCGGGATGCCCGGGGCTGGTGAAACGGGGGGTCGAAGCGAGACGTAGATTGGTTTCGAGCTTACGCAAGAGCTCATCGCCAGACACAGGGACACGCAGAGTACCCCTAGACTCAGAAGCCTTCGCTGGTTCCATAAGCTTACCCAGGAAGAACTTAAGGATTTCCGCCACGACGAAGCCGATGGCACCCCACATTTCAAGCTAGCCCCCTACGCGCAGCCACGAAGTACTCTATCGTTACCTTCAGCCACGCGGGCGATTGGCTCTTGATGTACTGAAGCGCGGGACCTTTAGCGATCTCGAGCGCCCGGTTAATTGCCATATTCATCGCTTCTTTCTTTTCGGCTTCGGTTAATTGACCATCCGCCGAGAGATTTTTTCGGGCATCTACGTAGACGTTAGCCACCTCGGTCACGGCAAGGTAGATAGCCTCAAGAGCCTCAGCCTTGCCGGTGTACTTCCTTCCGAGCAGGAAGGCGGCTAAGCCGACCAGAGGGACGGCTACGGAAATGAAGATAATTACAGGGTCCATTAGCCTGCGACCTCGTTGGGGATGATGGCGGATGACTCAAAGAATACGAAGTGAGCGTTAAAGGCGGCACCGGCGTTGTACACTCGGAGCCAGGTAACGGCGTTTGTAAAACGCAAATCAACCGTACTAGTCCCGGTATCGTCCCCCAAAATAATCGTGTCCATGTAGTTGGCGTTAGGGGCGGCAAGGGTCGTAATGTCCGACGTTATCGACGCGGTTCCGGAAATACCTCCGCGAACTCGGATGGTGTTCGCCGCCGCGGCTGGGATAGTAATGACAACACGTTTAGTTCCTGTAGGTACGGTAATGTCCGTGACTCCGCCGTTAGTTCCGACAGCGTTAAGAGCGGGGCGCGAAGTTCCGAGCGTTCGCGGTTGGTTAAGATGGTACATCAACATAGCCGTAAGTTCCTTACCGGAATAATTCCGGGTTTTGTTTAAAGAGGGTCAGAATAGCGCTTTCCAGGATAAGTACCTGGTTTTCCGTTAAGTCCAAACCGTACACGCAGGATATTGCGTGCAGGCATTCGTGAAATATCGTTGTTTTTAGCAGTTGCTGTGTAAGCCCCTGATTAACAAATATCGTAGCTGTGGTGTCGTCGTACTCACCCATCAGGTCAGGTCCCAAAGGTTTTTCGATGACATCGATATCTAGGTGTGCGACTTTTACCATCAGCGTCTCCTTAAAACGGGGGAAATCCAGTTAGGGGCTTCCTTTTTTCTTCCGTTTCGTGGTTTTACTTCAGTAGCTGTTTCGATAATCTTATCGATTTCGCGCATTTTGTGTTCCAGCAGTTCGCGTTCAGTATCTTTTGCCATGGCGTCTTTAAAGAAAGCCACACCCATAGCCAACGCGTCAATTCGGTCGTCGCTCAAAAGCGCACCTTTATCGCGCGTGATACGTGTAAGCTGGAAGCACAGCTGCCGGTTAAGTTGATTATCTTCGGAAATTACTGAATCGCGGGCTATTACGCCCTTGTTCATCACTAGTTTGTGCGAATTAAGCACCGGTTCTAGCGTATCGCAGATTCTTTTTTCCTTCTGTTTGTTGGATCTAACCTCTTCGATGGTGCATGGATAAATAGATCGGAGCACCGGAGTTAGAACTTTTGCAAACAAACCGTCACCAAAATTCGACTCGATTACGATTTTAGAGCATTTGTGCTGTTTAGCGATCTTAGCCAGGGTTTCTAGATTACGTTCTTCGTAGCCGTTTTTAAGACCGCAACACTCGGCGACGTACAAGAAGCCATTTAGTTGCTTAATTACGGCATAAGCGAGCTCATCAGCGCCGCGCCCGGCAGGGTCAATAGCCATGATGGAGCCCTCGAAGGCTCGCCAAGTTCCATTAATTGCCGCCGGTGCAAAGAAGTGGTCACCTCTGAAGCCGACGTTACGGAGGTCATCTATGGGTTTTATCGGACCCCAAACTGGGTGGTCCGGTGCCATGTCGCTAAAATCCATGACGATAAGGTCACGGAGTTTGAGCGGGTAACGGTCCTGGTCGGATAGGGTCGTATCCACCATGAACTGCAGGGCAAACCCAGCCCTACCGTAGGACAACTCTCGGTCAACCAGTTCGTCCTCGTTAAAGCGTTTAGGGTCCGTGGCAGCCCCCTGGGAGCCGTCAGAACCAAACCCGATAGTTAGCTTAGGATCTTCGTCCATGCGCTTACGGAGCGATTCAGCGAGCTCGTGGCCATTTTGCTGCATCCACTTAGCGTTAGGAAAGCGCGCCGGCCACAGCATTCGGGAATAATTACGCTTAACCAGATCGTTGTAGACCGAATCTTCGGTTTGCGGGGTACCCAGGAAGATGATTCTGGTGTCGTCTAGGGGCTTAAGGATAGCCTCGAACTCCTTGACTCGCTCGGCGAGCTTCTCTCTCATGCCCTGAGTTTCGGACGTACCCGGCGTTTCCACGTCATCCGCGATGATAATGTCAGCGCGAGCGCCAGTAAGCTGGCTGAAAATGCCCATCGAACGGACCGAGGTAGACTGCGAAGCAGGCGCCCCGGCAACGTCGAAAGCCACCTTGGAGAAGCGGTCGACCTTTTCATCCGGGAGCATGTCGTTGAGTTCCGGGACCTCTCGCATGATCTTAAAACAGAAGGTGGAGAAATCATCGGATCGTTGTTTTGAGGCCGACACAACCAGGATATTGAGAGAGCGATCGTGATAAAGACGATACAAAACGTAGATGGCCGTGATCCACGACTTTCCAATACCGCGGAACGCCGAGATGATGACGCGCTTCGGGCCTTTTTGGAGGACCGTCGCGATTTCGTACTGGGCATCGGTAGGCTCTCCGATCCCCAGCGTCTTAAAGCAGAGGTAAAGGAAGTTCTTGAACGACTTAAGCCGCGGGTCGGTCATTCATCGTCCTCGTCGAAGGGGAGGCTCTCGACTAACGACGAGATGCGCTTCTTGTCCTCCGCGATGGCGTGAATGTTGTTGTCTTTAAGGATCGCACGGGCTACCGAAAGGTCGGCGGGCGTGGCGGTTCCTTCCTGGATGCGCTTAATCAACTCATCCAGTGTCGCCTGGAAAAGGATATCCAGGGATTCTTTTTTTGATGCCATGTCAGGCTCCGTTCCAGAAGAGTTTGACGACGACGCCCATAAGGGCGACGATAATTGATCGGATCCACCACGTAGCCGTAGCTTGAGTACGCTCTACGTGGCTTAGCCGGGTGAGGATGCCCTCGGTTTCGATGTTGCCCACAATAGCCTTGTGGATCTCGTCTACCTTGAGCTTGAGCTCCCGAAGTTCGTCGGCGGGATTCATCAGAGTGTGTGCACCGACATTTCGCCGGACCGGATGTACATATCGGAAGCCGATGAGCCCGAAATAGACGGAGCGAAGCAGATCGGTGCCGCCGTTGTCGCGGCGGAGCAGTCCAGCGCGAAGGTTCGGGAGCAGAACACCGAGACTTCCTTGTTGGACGACGGAGGCTCGATAAATAGCGTCTCTGACCAAGCAGCCGTACCCGCCATAAGCGCCGCCTTAGTTGCCGGATTTGTCGCGTAGTTCAAAGTGACTACCGCGGTGTGATCGGCGTTATCGCCTGTGTGGGCGACTCTAATCCGAACATCTACGAGAACCTTACATGCTCGGGTTACCTTGATGCAGTCCAGAGCTGAGTCGAACACGAAGGGATTAGCTTCGGAGTAGATGGAATAGCCCTGGGAAGCTTCGTAGATCGCCTCAGCAACGGTTATCGTTGCCCCGCTAAACGCCATACTCATCGCCGCCGTGAACGCCGCAGCAGCGTGCGTGTCGTCTACCTCTTCCGCGATGTACTGAGGCTGGAGGACGGCGGTATCGAGGTCAGCGGCGGTAATAGCCGCGCCCGAGGTCCAATCCACGAGACGGCCGGCGTTGGTCTGCGGGGTGATCCGCTGGATCTTAAGGATCGCTCCGGCTGCCGTGGGCAGCACCGAGGAGTCCAGGGTTACCGTAGCGGCACCTGAGGTTCCGGTGACCGAGAGCAACTGGCCCCCGGCTACCGTCCACTCGGTACCGTTGTAGTAGACCTTAATGTGGGAAAGCAGGAGGAAATCCTTGTTAAAGGAGTACGCCGCCTGACTTGTGTTAGAGATTGTGTACTCGACGTATGAGTTAGCCATTACTTGATACCTCCGTCAGCGATTTTCTCGAAATCGTCCCTCAACGACATCGAAGTACGCCCGGCTTTCTTGTCTTCGTCTGAGCGTGAAAGAAGATAAGTTCTTGCAGCTTTAAGACGCTCGTTGAGGGCGGCGGTCAAGCGCTGCTTAAATAATTCGGCATTAGGCTCACGAACATTTAGTGGCCTAGTCGGGATACTAAGCTCAGGAGCTACAGGCCCCTGATAATTCGGATCCGCGATTGTTGCGGGTAGCGCATCACCGATGTCCCCGAGCCTGGCGTACAAGTATTCGATAAGATTCTGGTTTTTCTTACCGCCGATTCCACCTATAGGGTTTGCAGCCGTAAAGGGGTCGGAGATTTCGATATTAGAATCACCGTACATGTACAAATCGAGCAAATGCGAATGCGCATCTCGGTTGTCACCCATGGTGAACTTCCGCAAATCGGCTTTACCGCCGTTACGCGTCGGATCAGGGTCGGTAAGCATTCGGTCTACGTAAGGGACGGGGTAACCCGCCTGTGCGAGGAGTTTTGCCAGGGTGCGATTTTTACGCTCGCTCTTACCGTCACCCAGGTCAAGGGCGTAGTCTTCGCTAAGACCGAGTACGATATTCCCGAGTTTCTCACCGAAACCTTCAAGTCCAGGCTTAAGCTTCTTCTTTGCGCCTGTGATATCCCGAGATTCGCGGCCTTTACGACCGAGGAAGCGAACAACGTTTCCGGTAAAATCGGGGGCACCGGCCCAGATACCAGCGGTTTTCTTTTCGCCGAACGGCGTGGAGGACCTGTTCTCAAGCTTGTAGCCGCTTTGCAGTTCTGCGAGCGTACCGTAAAGCTGGAAACCTCCGAGGGGTACACCGAGTATTTTGGTCATGAATTCCACGATTGGGTTCGGGAACTCGGTAATGCTTTCCTTGGTCGCTTCTACAAAGTCGGAAGCACCGAGGATGTCAGCAATTTCAAGCAGGGACGCTCCGATGGCTTCAGGACCGTCGGTGACTCCGTCTTGGTAAGCATCTTCCAAATGCCCGATCATTTCGTTAGCCGCCTTAACTGATGGATCGTTGTCGCCAAACATGCCCTTCATCGCTCGGGAACCTTTCCTAGCTCCAGATTCGGCGATGGTGCCGACAAAATCCCAAATAGCCAGGGCGGGCGTGACAATCGGTATCTCCTTACCCATAACCGCGCCGCGCTTAGTCTCCAGAATACGACGCGATTGTCTAGCTGTCCTGCTGCTGCGTTCGTCCAGAATGGTTACAGCTGGTTGCGTAATCTCACCAGATTCGCCTACGCGGGCCCCGGTAGCCGACTCGACGGTCACTTGTCCAACGTCAGTTCTAGCTTCTGTTTCTTCGTCGCGATCCGGTCTAGTTGCCCGGTACACAGCGTATCCGGCAGCCAGGAGTGAAGCCATAGCGATTCGATTTTGGGCACGGGCACGCTCCAGAGCATTACCAGAATAGAGTTCACGACGAGTGAAGAAGAATGATTTAGATGCAGCGCCTTTTTCAGATTTAAAGAGAAGGTGTAGCGGTGCGCTGGCAAAATCCAAAGCTTTGTAGATTTCGTTAACTCTGGTCTTAACGAACAAGTTCTGAATACCGAGCAGGAAACGGGTAAGCTTATTCTGCTCCATGCCCGACAGAACGCTGTTTAAGGCGCCGGCGGTAGTGCCAGTTGGATCCAGGGTAGACGCGCTGTAATCGAGATATGCCCTAGTCGAGGCGTTAGTATCGGACAAGACCTTAGGAGCCGCCGTCGCGTCCAGCCCTGAGGTCGCGTATTCTTCGGTTCCGGGTGCAGCCGCCGGATCTCGCATGCGCATAGCCTTGTTCATGTCGTCGTTGTACTGACGTCTGACAGCCGCAGTGTAGGTAATCGGATCTTTAATCTTCCCAGTTTGGGGGTCTCTGTAGATTCCCAGAGCATCGACCTTCTTAGCCGCATCGCGCATAAGTTCACCTTCGGTGCGCATAACAGTTTGGTCTAAGTACTGATCCCATGCAGCGTCTGCCTCGGAAGCCGCCTTAGCGACGTCCTGGCTTTTGTTGGTGTCCAGCCACCTGTAGACGAAACTGGTCTTAAATTCCGTCTCGTTAATCTTGAGTCTGAAGACTTCGTCCATCATCGGCAAGGTGCGCGCTGCAGAGTTAACTACAAACTCACCACCGATATTAGGATTATCGAGGTCAAAGAGGGCGGAGGGATCTGCCCCTTCGATAACACGACCTCTTGCAGTTCTAACGCGGTTAAGCGCGTCAGCTGCCCGAGCTTCGATTGGGGACAGGGTGGATCTACCGGTTTTAGCTACTTCTTTAATCGCACCGAGCGCCTTGATGTTATGCGTGAACCAAACTTTAAACATCAGATTTGCGCGGTAGATCGAAGCCAAATCACGTGGGGTTTTCGCGGACATCCGCATAAGCCGCATAATTTGAGCGCCGAGGAATTCGACAGCGTATTGAACTGAGTTAGCGATCAATACGTTCTTAGCGCTGTACGTCAAATGCGCTTTTGAGTAGGTGTTAAGCAAGCGGTTAAGGCGGCGTTCACCCTTACTTTCTGGTGCCGGGATGTTGATATCGGCGGTTACGTTCGCCGTTCTTACATCACCTTTAGCCATGTTCATAAGCTGACGTTCAATTTCAATTAAATCGGCCTCTGCTTCAGCTACGAGTGCCTTTTTAGGATCTGTAATGTCGGGGAAGCGTTGCTCACCACTAGCGATTCTCTGCCTGGCTTTAGCTTCAACAGCAGCTTGAATCTCAAGGGCGGTAGGAAGATCACCGCTTCCGGTCGTGCGGGCAAACGGATTAAATGCACCGCGGTCCGGTTTGCGCAGTATTTCGGTCATTAGCGACAAAGCTTCAAGAGCCCGAATCTGATCCTCATCCATCAGCGTGTTCAAGAACTCCATTACCGGCCCGGTAAGTCCGCCTTGTTCAGTTTTAAGTTGACGCAGGACGGCTTTAGTGTCCGCCTCATCTAGTACCCCAGCGCGGATGAGAATCAGAATATCCTCTCCGAGAGTATCTTTTTGGGAGTTCAACTCGGACAAAATTGTAGCCGGGAGATTGTATCCAGGGCCAACTTGAGTTGGGACGGCGTAACCACCAGATCGCTCGAACGGGATGTCCGAGAGAATTACTTCACCGTTTGTCTGATCAACAACTTCTCGAATAGCAATATCAGGTTCCGGGAAAGCAGCGGCTCGCGGCATCACAGGCTCGGCAGGCACACCCATGTTTGCTGCTACTTCTAACCCTGCTTTTTGTGCGCTGGCTGGCGCCGCGGCCTCGGTCAGTTCTTCAAGTGTTCTAGACGGAACTTCTTTACTCCCAGTAACCATCTGCCGTCTAGTCGGCAATACGGTTTGGGCTCTAGCAAGCGCCGCCTCATTAAGGAACGGGTCAGCACCGGAGGCGCCGGTAAGAGTACCGGTCTTAACCGCTTTACGAAGTCGAAGCGAAGCCAAGAATGTCTGAATAATTGCGTTAGTAGCCTGCGCACGCTGTTCACGCGTAAGGCGATTAGGATTACCGTCGGGAAGCAGCCGATCGATAAATCGTACAGTCTGGAGGATAGAATCACGGGCTAGCGTGATTTCTACGATAGCTGCTGCCGCCGTAGGTCCGTAATTCTTGACATCATCTGGGGCATTACGCAGCGCATCTTGGATTTGATTGCTAAGCGCGGTAGTAGGATTCCGCTCGGCACCGTATCTAATCGCTCGATTTTCAGCGATAGCCTCAAGAAGGACGCCCTGCTGTGTCGGGGTCATACCGTCCCAAAGACGCCCGAAAGTCCGCAATACCGCCTTAACGCCGATAGCACCAAACAAATCCTGATCATGCATGTGTGACCAGGAGATAATCTTCGGCAGGCCCATTTCACCGAGATCGTTAATCAGTTTCTTTGCGGCTTGCGTGTTGTTAACTTCTCCGGTGAGAATCTTAGGCATTTCTTCGTCAATGAGTTTAGACCACTCATACGTAAATACCGTGACGATATCCTTACGCAGCATTTCTCTGGTTGCCGGATCGAGATTGGAATTAGGGTCATCCAATTTCTGGATCATTTCGACAACAGAATCGGTCAATTCTTTACTCTTAACCGCGATAGGTACTTCAAGGGACTTACCGCTAAGCACTACGCCTGATTCCGTGCGTACCTTAGCTTCCCCGGATTTAGCGATGCCCTTAAGCTCTTCAAGTTGACCAACGGCTTCCCGAGTCGGCCCAAATCGTTCGGTAATACGCTGCCTGGCAGCCGCTGCATCGTCAGGGGATACATCAAATACCGGGCGAGTTTGGCGCCCAGTTACCGGCAAATTGGGCCCCTGCGGAAGAGGCGGCAGTGGGGGTTCAGGCAAACCGGCAGCACGCGCAGCGTCCGCCCTGACGGTCCAATCGTCCATAACGCGTCTGACTTGAGCATCAAGTTCGGCTTGATCACCTCCGGTGAACTCTCGTTCCGGGGGCTGCCCGCGCATGAACATGGGATCTTCAAGAGTTTGATCCAGACCAGCTTTAATCTGCGCATCGGGGTCTGAGCCGGCAACAGCCGCCGCCAGTTTAAGGCGCTGCGGGTTGTTCTTCGGCAAATTGCTGAAGGCGTCAAAGAGCTCATCGGCACTCTTCGCCATGATGCCGAGCCCGATCTTAGCAATACCGCCGATTACCATGCTTGTAAGAGCACCGCCGGTAGCTCCGCCGAGGTAATCCGATACGGCCTGTTCAAGGCTGCTGAGGGGCTTACCGGACGCCAGAATTTCCGGAAGCTTGTCCTCCAGCCCGAGCGTCTTAGCCCACCAACGAACATCGGCTACACCGTTTTGACGGCTGTCCCAGACGCGCTGGAGGTTATTCTCGAGTCCGTTAACGTTCATGAAGGCGAGAGCACGCCCAAGTTTAGTTTTGTTACCCGTGACGTCAAACAGCTTTTTGACGACTCCGGCAGCTTTGTACTGACTCGCCAGGGGACCGATAGCCGCTGCCCCGGTCTGCGCGATCAGGTACGATATGGTAGCTTGAGTCACCGCCTCGGAAACAAAGGCTCCCCACTCTCCCTGCGGGGCAAAGTAGAAGTCCTTAGGATCGGTGCTGAACTCCTTGATAGGCTTACCTTCGCTGTCCTCAACGCCCATCGCTGTGAACCAGCGGTCAGGAAGCATATTCGCGGCAGCTCGGCCAACTCCTTCAACCCCCGCAACTGTCCCCTGGGACGTCTCCTTCATGTAGTAATCGGTAGCCTTACCGGTATCGTAGATGGCGTCCCCTACGCTAACCAGATTATCGGAAACCGTTTGCTTAACTATTTGCTTACCGAAGCCCTCAATGGCACCCATGATCGCTTCACCCAGCCCGGTCGGCTCAGGTGCGGGGGCAGGAGGGATAACCTGCTTCATAGCCTCCGTGCGGCCGATTATGGCCTCTTGAACAGGGCTAAGCTGCGGGGCCGCAACGGGCGTTCCTTGAGGTCCGCCATTAGCCTTAGGGGCATCCTGGGGCGCCATCGGATTAATTTGTTCTTCGGGCATCTTAGTCCTTTAGAAATCGGGGAATGCTTCAACAACGCCTTTTGCGGCGCTCTTTTGGTTGAACTCGATAATTACGCGGGCTGATTGTTTTAGATTAAGACGGACACGCTCATCCGCGGTTACTTCACGCAGTATCTTTGGGTCGGTAAGCAGCGCAACGCCGAATATCCGTTGATACTGATCGTTCTTACCTTCAGAGTACGCGCGATTCCAGCGGTTAATTAATACCTCAGCCATTGAGTTAATTTCCGCTGCGCCGGCCGGATTAAGGACGAATCGTGTAAGCACTTTGCCTTCAATCGTAGTAGCCGTGACGCGATCACCAAATTTAACCAAATACGGATCTTTAGGGGACGCATTTAAGGCTTCAACAAGCGCCTCGGCGAGGATCGATTTTACCTTCTTTTCGTCAGGCTTAACGGCGGCCATCAAACGACCATCCGCCCTAGTAAGCCTGTCGTAGCTGTCGAAGTCGATAATACCGTTATCATACGCAGCGGCTAGTGCGTCGGTAGAAGGCTTAAAAGCTTTCTCGTTAGCCCGCAGTTGTTGTTCGAGCGTGTTGAACGCATCTCGGTATTTGTTCTGAATAGCGGTTCGTCGAGCGGCCGTATCCTCGATTGCCTTAGTCATACGGGCATGTTTTTCAGCTTCTGGTATCTTTTCGAGCGCGATAGCTGAAAGCCGCCTATTTAGTGCCTCATTATCGTCGGACCAGGTCGAGGCCAGTTCCGCGTTAATGCCCGCATTTTTAATCGTCTCTCTAGGCGGCGTGAACCCAAAAGGACGGGAATCACTTATCGAGGCTACACCGGAGTTCTTAGCGGGTTTAAAAGTGGCGGTTTCTTTGAAGTCCCTGTAACTAT
>Ga0208784_1001162_pt1 | contig 11307 bp, 14 predicted proteins | sample DEB19_08_DNA_FD_184531 | JGI IMG/M metagenome (GOLD analysis project Ga0208784, IMG submission 184531) | Aqueous microbial communities from the Delaware River and Bay under freshwater to marine salinity gradient to study organic matter... | ecosystem: Environmental > Aquatic > Marine > Coastal ...
TATGTTCCAACTCCCAACGGATGCAGATTTCGAAATGCTTTATGGAGCACTCAAAACTCAAGGAACTATTAGTTTTTGGAGTACTTCTTTTATTCGCGGAACTACTCTGGACAATGCTATCATTATCGTAGATGAGTTTCAGAATCTTAATTTTCACGAATTGGATTCGATCATTACTCGTGTTGGTGAACATAGTAAAATTATGTTTTGTGGAGACGCCACTCAAAGTGATCTAATTAAAACTAATGAAAAGAATGGTATTATTGATTTTATGAAGATCTTGCGCGTAATGCCTTCTTTTGATATTATTGAATTTGGTATTGAAGACGTTTGCCGTAGTGGACTGGTCAAGGAATATCTAGTTGCAAAGAATGAGCTAAATCTATGACATTTATTCATCATAATTTTTTAGGTGATCTTGAACTTAATAAGAAAGAAACGAATGGCATCCGTTTGTACAATCTTCCTGATGGTCAATGGGTGCCTTCAATTACTTCAGTAACGTCTTTTTATAATCGTCAAATTTTTATTGATTGGAGAAAGCGTGTAGGACTTGAAGAAGCGAATCGGATTACAAAGAAAGCAACAGCAAGAGGAACTGATTTTCACCAAGTCTGTCAGGATTATCTTGAAAATAAGGAGCTAGTTTGGGATGATTATCAACTCCTGACAAAACATATGTTTCATCACGCGAAACCTTATCTTGATAAGATAAATAATATTCACGCGATTGAAAGAACTCTCTACTCACAATACCTTGGACTTGCAGGGCGAGTTGATTGTATTGCTGAATACGAAGGAGAACTTGCAGTTATTGACTTTAAGACTTCTGACAAAATCAAACCAGAAAAGTGGATTGAAAATTATTTTGTTCAGGAAACATTCTATGCTGCTGCTTATTATGAACTCACAGGACAAGTCGTTAAAAAACTCATTACTTTAATGGTCACTCCTGGTGGAGAAGTTAAAGTATTTGACAAAAGAAACAAAGGGGATTATATTAAACTACTAGTTCGTTATATTAAAGAATTTGTACATCACAATATTGGGTCAGATGGAGAATGAATTAGAGAAAGCATTAGAGAATAAGTTCTTTTGTCCATCACGTTTTGCACAAGAAATTGAAAATCTTGTGCAGATAAATGTAGAAATGAATTATATTGATGCCATTATTCATTTCTGTGAACAAAATAACATTGATTTGGAATCAGTTCCTAAACTGATTTCAAAACCATTGAAAGAAAAGATTAAGTATGAAGCAATGGAACTTAATTTTCTTAAGAAGACTTCTAGAGCAAAATTGGTTTTTTAATTCATTTTTAAGAGAAAAATTTTCCGGCAAAAATCCCTTATATTACTTTTTTGAATGATGCCATTTGATGCCTATAAATGTTATTTGTCTTTGAAGAATCACTTCACTAAAGATAACTATGATTATTTTAAGTACTGTGGCAAGTCTAGAGCAACAGTACAATCTTTTTATAAAAGAAAAGATAGAATGTGGTTTGAAAAGATAGCAAGACAAAAATCAGATCAAGAAGTTATAGATTTTTTTGTTGCTAACTTTGTATCTTGTCCAGATCCAGAATCTTTATGGATTGGTGAAATGATCAAAGAGGGTGAAGGAAGATATCAACATTGGCAAAAGAAGATTCAATCTCTTTCATATTTTTTTAAAGAAGAAAGTCAATCTTTGTTTGAAGAAAATAAATTTGAAGATGTCTTTAAATGCACAAAAGGACACCCTGTTCTTTTGAAAAAACATTTAAGTGGTCAAATATCACTAGAAACAATGGTTTTATTTGACAAAGTGTTTGCATATTCAAAGAATTTTGACAAAAAACTTCAGGATCCAGTGTGGGAAACCGTCAGTCGTAGAATTAAGAAATATAACCCCTTTCTAAATACTGATGTATTTCTTATTCGTAAGATTTTAAAAGAGATTATTTTGGAGGATCAATGAGTTTTTTTAGTTCCGAAGTCGTCCGTGCAGAGATGACTGAGATTGCAGAACTTCAAGAACAAATCTATGGAAATATTTTTAAATTTCCAACAATGACTAAAGAAGAAAAACTTGAGCACGTTGAAGTTCTTGAAAGACTCTTAGATAAACAAAAAGTTCTTTATACAAGAATGAGTTTATCTGATGATCCCGAAGCAAGAGAAATGAAGGAGCGTATTGTGAGTTCTGCAATTATGATGGGTATGCCTCCTAACACTGATATGAACGTCATTCTGAACAATATGTCCAGAATGCTTGAGGTGATGAAAGAACAGATTGACAAAACAGGGTCAGACCTGTAGAATAACGAAGTACACAAAGGCCAAATCCTACTAATACGAGGTAATCCGAATGTCTTTTGAAGCACTTAAAAAACAATCCAAACTGGGTTCTCTGACTTCTAAACTTGTAAAAGAAGTTGAGAAAATGAGTACCGCAAGCACTGGAGAAGATGATCGTCTCTGGAAACCTGAGATGGACAAAACTGGAAACGGTTTTGCTGTGATTCGTTTCCTTCCTGCCCCTGAAGGTGAAGAACTTCCTTGGGCAAAGATGTATTCTCACGCTTTCCAAGGTCCTGGTGGTTGGTATATTGAGAACAGTCTGACTACCATTGGTCAGAAAGATCCTCTTGGTGAACACAACCGCGAACTTTGGAATACTGGTTCTGAAACTAACAAAGAAATTGTTCGTAAGCAAAAGCGTAAACTTTCTTATTACAGCAATATCTACGTTGTAAAAGATCCTGCAAATCCTCAGAACGAAGGTAAAGTTTTTCTTTACAAGTATGGTAAGAAAATCTTTGATAAGATTATGGAAGCAATGCAACCTGAGTTTGAGGATGAAACTCCTATCAATCCTTTTGATTTCTGGCAGGGTGCGAATTTCAAACTCAAGATCGTAAAGAAAGATGGGTATTGGAATTACGACAAGTCAGAATTTGGTTCTGTTGAACCACTACTGGATGATGACGATGCTCTTGAAGCCCTCTGGAAGAAAGAGTATTCTCTGACTGCAATCACTGCTCCAGATCAGTTCAAGTCCTATGAAGAACTTGAGCGTCGTATGAATATGGTTCTGGGTCTGAAGACTGCTTCTCCAACTCGCTCTCGCGCTGTTGTTGAGCAAGAAGACGATCTTGAAGGATTCTCGTCTTCTCCTTCTACACAAGATCGCGTTGTGGAAGAACTGGAACAGTCCTATGCTCGTTCTAAGTCTCCTTCAGTTCCTAAGATTACTCAGGATGATGAAGATGAGGATGATGCACTTGCATACTTCTCTAAACTTGCAAACGATTGATCAAGAATAAAGTCTGATATTATCAGCACGCTTAAGGGTCTCAGTCTTATATTGACTGGACCCTTCTTTATATGCCATCATATTTGATAAATCATCACGAATAATATTTAAGTATCTTGGTTTAAGAACGTAGATATTTCTTTTTTCATTTTCAAGTTTTTCTTCATATTCATAATTCGTAACTGGAATTGCTATATTTCCACTATCTACTTGTTGATCAATAAAGAAATCATAATAACTGACTGAAAATTCTGAATCAACTTGAAGTCCTGCAGGAACAATAGTTACTCCTTGACTATTTTTGACTTCTTCGGTTTCATAATGGTGAACTCCATTGTAAATGTTATTATAAATTTCTTCTTCTGTAGTTAGTCCAACTCCATATTTTTCTCTCAAGTAAGTATCAAAAGACTCTTGAGTTAGTGGCCATTCTGTTTGAATGTTTACGATATTGTTCGAAAGAAGAACTATCCAATCAAACTTAGAGTCTTCGTAAACTTCATATGCTACATTGTCTGGTCTATCATCGCCAACAATTTTATATCTTTCAAAGAATGCTACATTTTGAAAGATATCTGGACGAATATTTCCTCGTTTAAAAAGGTTTTTTACCTGAATATAATCGCCAATTTTAGCATTGGGAAGTCTGCTAACATATTCAAATGAGGGAAGATTTCTGAAATAAGAAGACATATTAGTAACCTATATTTGTGATTGTGGTTTCATTGTTATATTCATCATCAAATACTGGTTCTAGTTCTTGGAATTGTAATGTTATATTATATGAGATCATAGATCTTTCATCTATATTTGAACTCATATAAGTCATATATTGACCTTCTGGAGTATAATCAACACCAAAATTAGTTAAGGCACATTCTTTAAATTTATTTAAGTAAGGATGTTGTTTGTTTGAAGTCAGATAAGAAATTGCAAAAGTACGTGGAGATTTTAAAAGAAGAGATGCTTTACTTCTCTTAACTGACATTGCTTGTTTAAAATAACGAATAATTTTCATTATCTCTTTTGCTTCTTTGGCATTTCTTGGAGATAATTTAAAAGTAAATGAGAACGATCTTAGTGATGGACTATTGAAGAGAAGTTCTAAGTTATTATTAAAAATAGATCCATATGCTCTTTGTTGGAATTTATCTGAACCTATAGCGTATCCTGCTATTAAACCTGTAATACCTTGTTGAGCTTCTCCGCTTTTAACTGCTTCACTAAAACTTCCGGTGGCATTATTTAATGCTGCTCCTCCCCCTTCAGCACCTTGTGATATATAACCAGTTGCTACTGAACCAAGTGTTTCTTTTAATTTATTTAAAGTATCTTCTTGCCAACTAACTTGATTGCTATCATTAATTCCCGCAGGAATTGGAAGAGTTATTGTGCCTAATATTTTAGTCCCAACGGTAGGATTTCCACTTTTATCTATTGTTACTCCTCTTGAGACACCTGTTGCAGAACTTCCAGATGCTCCGGATGCTGCAGAAGCCAAAGATGGTCTATATTCTAGAATAGAAAATTTAATACAGTCTTGATTTTCGGAAGATAAATCTAATGGATATTTTGCATTTCCATATTCAAGTCTTGTTCCTTCTTTAAAAGATTCGTTTTCTTTCCCAAAACTTTCTTTATCAGCAGCAGTTGGTTGAGCATTTCCTCCTTGAGGATTCCCTCCCTCAGTATTTGTCGCTGTATTTGATTTGCCTGCAGCACCGTTTAATGTTTTTGTTTGTTCAGCAGTTGGTGTATTTCCATAAGGTTTTGTTGATAAGACTTGTTGGGAATATGCTTGTCTTTCTGGAGATTTGGGGTCTGCAAATGCTTTTTTTTCAGCGTCTGTTGCTCCTGCGCCTGGTGTACGGGTTCCAGGAGAAGTTGCTGTTGCTCCGGTGACTTTAGATACTTCTACTGGATTTCCGCCATCTTTATCAACTCTATATGTGACTGCAGACAAAGATCCATCAGTATTTGTAGTTACTGTTGTTTGATAATTATTGTTTCCTACGGGCGCTATCCCGCTAGTTTTTGGCGCCATTAGACACAGCGGTTTTTATTTATTTAGACGGAATTTTGCATAAGGGATAGAAAGCATCTCATCAAGTTCTTCATATTTTACGATATGTAGTTTTCCCGCAACTTCTGGCCAAGTGTAATGTCTTGACTGCCTCCAGTGAAAATTAATTCCTTTAAATCCCCACGATTCTATTGATGTGCAAGCAATTAATGGGTGTTGATCATATTCAAGACCTGGAGTTTTTGCATTGTATATAAAGGTATAAAATTTTCCTGGTTCTGGATATAGTGCCTCATCTTTTAAAACATCTATGATAATTATCATTAAATCTTCTGGATCATTTGTTTCCGCAGCAAGAATTCTTTTTCTCAATTCTCTCATTCTTGGAGGAACATTTTGAATATATTGCCCAAATCCTTCTGCCATTACTTAATCCCCAACTCGGATTCCGTGATTATGCGGAATTTAATCATTCTATCTTCACACCATTCTTGAATAGAGTTCCATTTGGATTGATTAACAGCATATGTATTTACTTCATTAATGTATGTTTTTGTTTTCTTTTTTCCTTGTGTTGGTGGAATAGTCTGTTTTTTTGGTTTTATTTCAATAACATACTTTTGAATTTTTCCATTATTTTCTAATACTTCAATAATAAAGTCCGGAAAATATCTACAAACTCTTTGCTTTACTGGATTATAATAAGGAATGCAAAATTCTTCTGAACCATATTTTAAAATATTAGGAGATCTATCGCACCATTGCATAAATTTAAGTTCCCATCCACTACGATATATTATGTTTTTGGGATCTCCGATGTATTTTTCTGGGTTCCTTGGATGGAAATATCCTTGATGATATTTTGAATTACGTGGCATTCTTCCAACCTCTATGGGATTTATTTCTTCCACTAACAACGTGTTGTAAACACCCAATACTTAAATTGTTATCTTTTGCGAATTTAGTGAGGTTTTTAATCTCTATAATTTCTCCTTTTGGAGAAAGTAATTTATATTCTTTGCTATTTTTATTAGATATTGCCTTCTTTGTACTCTCTGGACAAGGTTTACCCTTGTTTGGACTTTCATTATTTTTAAACCATTCTTTTCTTTTGATTCTTTGTTTTTCTTTAGTTTCTTCGGAGTGAACTTTCCCCCACATTGGATTTAGATTACCAAATCTTGCACTTCCAAACATTCCGTTATTTTCTGCATAGTTTGCACGACTCATTCTAAAAGATTCATTTTTACAAAGTTCTAATGTTATTTGTCTTAATTTTTCTTTGGTTTCTTCTGAGTGCTTCTTTCCATAAAATGGATTTAACTCACCTTCATATCCAGAATAACCTTCATATTCTTCATATAAAATTTCTGGCGGAGAATCAATATTAAATGCCTCATTTAATTTTTTGGTATTGAATTTAATAATCTTTTTCATTATGAATTAACTATTACATATTATTTATAGATGCTCTTAATACTTTCTGCCATTATCCTTACTACATAATATATACGGTCAAAAAGTATTTATAAATGCCTACCAAAAGGTCAGTAGATAATATTAAATCAAAATTACTACAACCTGCACTAACTTCTCATTATGAAGTTGAAATACCTCTTCCTCCTGGACTTCAGAACAATCCAGACTATTTGAGTGCAAATGGATTGCAACAATTTGCCGGAATTAAGCAAGAAGTTTTAAATTTGATGTGCAGTGAAACTTCATTGCCTGGATCTAATATTGGAACTATGGATATTACTAGTGACTATCATGGAGTCACTGTAAGACATGCAAATAGAAGAATTTATGATGATAGAATTGATATGACTTTTTATGTTGATGCTGAAAATTATTTACCGATTAGATATTTTGAAGTGTGGATGAAATATGTTGTGGGGGAAAGTATTACTGGTTCAGATCCAAAAAATCCTAGTGGTAGACCGGGTTCTGTATCTCCAAATTATTATTACCGATTAAATTACCCAGATCTTTATATTGCAAAACAAGGATTAAAAATTACAAAATTTGAAAGAGATTATAAAAATTTTTTACAATATGAATTTATTAATGCTTTTCCAATTTCTGTTTCTTCTATGCCAGTTTCTTATGATTCATCTTCTTTATTAAAATGTACAGTATCTTTTTCTTATATTAGATATATTTTATATCCATCTGGTATTGGTAGTGAACCTAAGCATCCGGACGAAGGATCATCTTCTTCAGCAACTGGTGATCCTTCAAGTCCAGCAAATCAAGCAGCCTTTAATAATGCACAGTTTGGAGTTGCTCCAGATAATTTAAATCTTCCTGGACTTGAGGGCACTGGTGCATTAAATACTGGAGGAGTCCCTCTGTCCGTTGCAAATGCATCTGGTAATACTGTGGGATCAATAACCCAACAAGATCTTAATTCTGCTCTTGCTGCGGAGAGAGCATTACTGAATCGATAATACCATCTAAATAATCACACCTGATTTTTTTATAGGACATTATGCCTTTACCTAAGATTGCTACACCAACATATGAACTTGAATTGCCTTCAACTGGAAAGACAATTCGTTATAGACCTTTCCTTGTAAAGGAAGAAAAACTTTTAGTAATTGCTTTAGAAAGTGAAGACAACAAGCAAATTACTAATGCTATTAAAGCAGTTATTAAAAATTGTATTTTAACGAAAGATGTTAAGGTAGAAACTTTACCGACATTTGATATTGAATATTTGTTCCTTAATATTCGTGGTAAATCTGTTGGTGAAGAAGTAGAAGTTAATATTATTTGCCCCGATGATAATGAAACAAATGCTACAGTAAGCATTAATTTAGATGATATCAAAGTTCAAAAGAATGAAGAACATACTAATAAAATTAAAGTAGATGCTAGTATTATGATGGAGATGAAGTATCCATCATTAGAACAGTTTATTAAGACTAACTTTGATTTTAAAAATGAAAATGCAATGGATCAATCTTTTGATCTTATTGCATCTTGCATTGATAAAATTTACACTGAAGATGAAGTTTGGTCTACTTCGGATGTGACTAAAAAAGAACTTAATGAATTTTTAGATCAAATGAATTCTTCTCAGTTTAAGCAGATTGAAAAGTTCTTTGAAACAATGCCTAAACTTTCTCATAAAATTACAATTGTGAATCCAAAAACTCAGGTAGAAAGTGAGGTTGTGCTTGAAGGGTTAGCATCTTTTTTCGCGTAGGAATGGTCCATATGGACCTTGAAAACTATTTCAGACTTAATTTTGCTTTGATTCAGTACCATAAATATTCATTATGGGAAATTGAAAATATGATTCCTTGGGAAAGGGATATTTATGTTGCTCTTTTGGAGCAACATCTTGAAGAGGAAAGAACAAAACAACAAAGCTCACAATTCTGAGATAGAGCAAAATGGCGGTAAATCAACAAAAATTGATGGGTAGGACAACAACTGTCCAAGCAGCCAATGTTGCTCCCCAACAACAACTTGTTGCTTCTCCTGCTGATACTGCACTTCTTAAGGACATATCAAAGTCTCTTACAAATATTATCCAACTTCTTTCGAACCAAAATGTTCAGACAAAGAAAGATGTTGAACAAACTAGAAAAAATCAAGAAAGAACTAGACGAAAGGGAATAGAATTAGGACTAGAAAGATCTTTTGCAACAGTTAAGAATGTTGCAAGTGCAGTTGTTGCCCCAGTTAAAAGTATATTAGATCAAATTATACAGTTTTTTGTAACTATATTTCTTGGTAGAGCCCTTATATTATTATTAAATTGGTTTGCTGACGAAAATAATAGAGGAAAGATCCGCTCTATTATGCGGTTCTTGAGTGATTGGTGGCCATCTCTTGTTGCTGGTTATATTTTATTTGGTACTGGTTTTGGTAGGATAGTTAGAAAAGTTGCTGGTATTGCAGTAGGTGTTACTGCAAGACTGGTTGTTGTTGCTGCAAGATTAACTAAGGCAATATTAACTGGACAGATACTAAAGAGAAAAGGTATTGCTTCAGTATTTGCTGGTGGTGGAAAACTTGGTGGAGTAAAGGGATTCCTTCTTAAGGGTGCGATTGCTGCTGGAGCAACAGTAGCAACTGGAATTGCGGTTGATAAGATGATGGGTGGTGGAAATGCACCACAGGTTGATGTTCCAGAAGCACCAGCAGTTCCTGCTCTTGGCGCATATACTGGTGGATTTGCAAGCATAAAAGATCTATTTTCTTCAGCAACATCGGGTATTGGTTCTAAGATAAACCCATTCACATCATTCTTTGGATCTGGTGGTCTTGCAAGTTTGATGCAAGGAATGAGTGGTGTTGTTTCTGGTCAGAAGGGAATTGATAGAGTCCCTGCGATGCTTACTGATGGTGAGTTTGTAATGTCTCGCGGAGCAGTTCAAAAATTTGGAGTGAATGCTCTTGAAGCGATGAACGCTGCTGGTGGCGGAACAAATCAACCAAAAATTATTCGTGGTATTCCTCACGCTGCTGGTGGTGGATTAATTGGTGGTGTTGATGAATTGCGCCAGAAGTATGATGCAAAACACGGTGCTGGTGCATATGATAGGGAAAGTGCTAGAAAAAAAGCAATGTATGCACAGCAGGATGCTGCTGAAGAAGCAAAGAAAAAAAGAGGACCTGTTTATGTCCAAAGTGATTATGTTAGACAATTAAAAGAAAGAGCACGAACTCAAGGAAATACAAACTACACATCAGTAAATGGAATTAGAATACCTGGTTTTAAATTTGATCCTAAATCAACATCTATTTCTGCTGATAATATAGCAAAAAGTGTTTCCTCAACTGCTCAAGGTCTTGTTAGTTCTATCAGCGCATCAACTAGAGTGGGTAGTGGCGGATTAACTGCAGAACAACAAAGAAGAATTAACGCAGATAATGCGCAAAGAAACTCCATAATGCAACAAAGACAGCAAGGGAGGGATGCTTCAAAACAGGCAAGAGCAGAATATTTAAAAGTTATAAAAGATATGTCTCATCCAGATTATGATAAAGCTTGGAATGATCCAAATTATATGAAGAATTTGAAGCAGAAGTATATGTCGCAAGCGACCTCTACAGCGCCGACATCTAAACCTGTAACAGGTTCTAAACCTGGAATAAGATATACTCCATATCAATCTAAATTTGCAGGTGCTCGTGATGCTGCACTTGCAAAAGCAAGATCTATGGGTGGTAGTTCTGCATTTAAATCTCAGGATTATTATAAAGCAAATACTGCTGCAAGAGAAAAGCAATTGAGTGGTCTCACTTCTCAGCAGAGATTGAATGCATTAAGTCTTGAAGGAAAGGGAAGGGGTGGATCTAAAGGAAGAAAATTTGATGCTCAGTCAAAAGCGCAATCAGCAGAAACTGCAAGTCGTGGTGGTATGATGGGGCAACTTGGAAGATCTTTCACAAAGATGTTTGGCAGTGAAAAGGATAAAGCAAGAGTAGCAGCACAGGATAAAGCATCAGATGCAAGAGTAAAACAAGCAGGTGCTGCTTCTATTGGTCGTTATTATTCTTCATCTGATGGAAAGTATTATAAAGATTATAATGCAGCAAAACAGGCAAAACTTGGTAGAATGAAACCAAAAGGAAAAGGTATTACTCCTACACCAAAACCCGCACCTAAAGTGATAACAAAACCAAGAGTTGCCGGTGGCGGAATGGGTGGAAAAAGAGGAAGTGGATCTAATCCATCAGTTCCTAAGTTTTCTGCTTCTTCTGGATCTAATAGAAAAGTTAAGAATACTTTGGGTATTAAGTAATGGCTAAGATAGTTTCGCCTTTTACCTCAACCTTTAAGTCTCTTAAAGGGCAATTTATTGCAAAGGAAAAACTAATTAAGTCATCTTTGCTTGTTCAAAAAAAGAGTTCTGATGATAGAAGAAAAAATGATGAAAGAGAAAGCAGAGTTAATTATGAAAATACATTAGAGAAAACTCTTAAGTTTATTGGAAGACCTATAAAAAAAATAGGTAAAAAACTT
>Ga0208784_1001170_pt1 | contig 11241 bp, 15 predicted proteins | sample DEB19_08_DNA_FD_184531 | JGI IMG/M metagenome (GOLD analysis project Ga0208784, IMG submission 184531) | Aqueous microbial communities from the Delaware River and Bay under freshwater to marine salinity gradient to study organic matter... | ecosystem: Environmental > Aquatic > Marine > Coastal ...
ATGTTTACCAATAGCCTAGGACGCGGATTCTACGAATATGCACTAAACAAAAATCAAATAATACCTAAACCGCTAGGATTTATGCGTGGAACTACTTTTGAAGATTGTATAGTCTTACTCGACGAAGCACAAAATGCTACTAGGGATGAGATGAAAATGATCTTGTCACGCATTGGAAAAAATTGTAAAATAATAGTTAGTGGAGATCAAGAGCAAAGTGATATTAGCAACAGCGGACTACTAGACGCCACACAGCGACTTGAAGGTATTGAAGATATTAGCGTTATTCGTTTTCGTGATGAAGATATTGTTCGTAGTAAATTGTGCAAACAAATAATTTTAGCATATAAGTAGGAGGAATAGCTATGGAAACTGTTACAGATGCCGTAGGTAAATTATGGTTTTTAGGTGCTGGAATAGTTGCCATAGCTGCCTATGCTGTTACAATTAAAGTTAGGCTAGACTACCTAGAGAAAAATTACGATAGACAAATTACTGCACTTTGGGATCAAGTTAATAAATTAATAAAAGATGTAAGACAGCATGGAAACTAAATTAGCTACAATAATTTGCAGTGATGTTATAGGTTATAGCACACAAATGCAACGTGATGAAGCAGGTACATTGGCTAAATTAGATGCTTGTCGTGCAATTATTGACCCGCTAATAAGTATGTATAAGGGCAGATTGTTCAATACAGGCGGAGATAGCGTACTTATAGAGTTTGCTAGTGCTGTTGATGCTGTGCGCTTTGGCACTGAAATGCAACATAGACTACATAAGCTAAATAACGGATTACGTTGGCGTGTAGGTATGCATGTTGGGGAAGTATGGATTTATGGCACCAACCTAATGGGCGACGCTGTTAACCTAGCTGCCCGTACTGAAAGCTTAGCTGATTATGGCGGAGTAACAATGACTGAGGCCGTGTATAGACTAGTCACTTCAAAAATACGAGACCTTAAATTTATTAGTCGTGGTGTTCAAGAGTTTAAGAATGTAGAGCCCATGGAGATCTGGAGTATTGATATACCAGGTTGTGAGCCTAATCCACACTTAAATAAAGCAACTAAAAAACCAGTAACAAATGCTAAAAATCACAATGAATTGATCAGTGCAGTAGTTAATGATCAAGCAGCAAGAAATCGTACACTAAATGACGCTATAACTTTTAAGCATGATGGTAGATACGATGCAGCCACACGAGTATTAATGTGGAGAACCTATAAGGGTGACCAAAAAGCCCTAGATGAATTAGTAAACTTATTGCAAAAAGACGCTGTGCCACAGCAACTTAAACCGTATGTTTATGCTGTTTTTAGAGAAATACATCAAAAAGTAACTAGTGATATTGCACTAAAAATAGTAGAATTGGTTAAGTCGGATAGTCACAGCTTAGCTATGCAATTTTTGCGGCATGCTGCCAAGGTTAATGAGCTGGCAAGCCAAAGATTAGCTGCTATGGTTTTTGACGACCCACTAAGCAGTCAAGGTGAGATAGATAGTGTTATAGGTGATCTAAAAGAAAGTGCTATGAAACGTAACGTGCCTGCTATGTTAAACCTAGCAAAATACTATACACAAACAGGTGATAAGAAAAACGCATTTCGTTGGTTATACGCAGCCCGCGCACAACATAATAGTGAGGCACAGAAATTATTAGAAGAACTTAATAAGACTATAAGTAGGAGTGACTTTAATAATTATAAAACTGATGCAGATGCACTAGTTGACGAAATCAAGTTTATTGACGATAATCGTATGAGACAATAGGAATTGTAATGGCTAAAACATATAAACCAACAAGTGGTATGGCTAGTGCTGCCAGGCGAGCACTAAAATGGAAAGAAGAAGGAAAGGCTGGAGGTACATTAGTTGGATTGGCTAGAGCTAACCAATTAAAAGATCGTGAACCCTTGAGTGCTAGTACAGTATTACGTATGTACAGCTTTTTTAGCAGACATGAACCAGATAAACAAGCAACAGGTTTTTATAGTGGCCAAGAAGGTTTTCCTAGTAAAGGTCGCGTAGCTTGGGATCTTTGGGGCGGAGACGGCGGTTATAGTTGGAGTACTGCTAAACGCAATCAAATTATGCGTGAACGTGAAGGTAAAGCACTGCAACTAGTTAAACTTACAGAAAAAGGTATGATTACAGAACCATTGCGCCTAATGGCTGCACAGGTTTTAGAAGATTATGCTAATCAAAATATTAGTCAAGATCTAGAAGCATTTGGTCAGTTTATGTATCATGCTGAACTATTACGAAATGATCACTTAGATATATACCTACTAGACCTACATCGTGTAGAACAACCATACCGTGATATATTAGTTGAAGTATTTCACGAACTAGATAACATGTATGACCCTAACAATGTCGATAATACAGACGATAGTAATTTAGATACGCCATTATAATGCGTTTACCTCCTAAAAATATGAATCAAGGTATATATTGGGTATCAACTTATCTTAAGTATAATCTTGATAAGCCTTCTAAACCACCAAAAATATCTAAACAACAGCAGTATAGAACACATTTGTTAGAGTTGTTAGATTGCTTTAGTGAAGATGAAGAATATCCACAAGATATTATTGATTATATAAATGAAATCTATAGAATATTAGAGTTAAAAACTGTAACTCAAAAACATATAGATAAATTGCATGGCATTATAGATATATTAAGTGAAAAGTACAATAAAAAAGCCCGCATATAGCGGGCTTTTTTATTATTTAACTAATTCTAAACCAACCTGTTCTTCTGGTTGCGGAAGTTGAGGTCTTGCTTGTTGTTGAATTTTTGCAGTAAGTGGATTAGCAACTTTAGCAGGTAATTCTTGTAATGCAGCTAATAGCACGTTAGCTTCATCTATAGAAAATTCAAATTTAAGTGTTATATTTTCCATGTTATTATTTAATAGGACATGCGCCCGTTGAACAATCATCACCAACAATTTCATCAAAACTGTTAGCACTCTCTAAATCAATTGATTTTAAGTTATAAACATAGTCTTTAAATGTTTGCTCATCTACAACTTCTTGTGGAAGGTATAAGTAGCCTAAATCCTGAGCTGTTTTAGTCGGGTCAGTTCTATAAATAAAACTTACACCTACATAGCAATCCCAGTTATTTAATAACCAGTCAATAATCTCACTAACTTCACTAGGATCATAACTAATAGTTACACTAGTGTTTTGTTGAGTCCAGCTAGTTTGCAGCAATTTATATCTGTCTAGCTGTTGTACTGCACTTTCCAAGTTTACTTCTTTACCAGCTTCTTTATGAAATGGTACATCTTTCCATTCTACTGGAAATGTTACTAGTACACCAGTAGGATCTGTAGGATGATTAATTACCTTATATCCAGCATCGCGCAATAACGGAATCATTGGATCATAAGTACTAAATTGCACATTGTTGAAAATGTACTTGCCTAGTGGCTTGTGTACACCTTCAGTACAATCCATGATCTTTGACAGCGTTCCCGACGGTTTAACACAGGTAACATTCTTAGGACGTGGTAGGCCTAGTTCATCAGCCATACTAGTAGCAGCAGCTGTAGCAGTGCGCTTAAGATATTCATAGTCATAGCTAGTCATATCTGGACGCATTGCAATACCTGTTAAACCAACCCCGCAGAGACGTAGGAAATAGTTGTTAAGGTGCCATGCTTCTTGTAAGATCCCGTCTTTAAGGTTAACACAGGTTTGACGATAATTAGCCCTGGCAGCCAGTCTGATCGCATCGTGTAATCCAGCGGTGTCACCTTTAAACTTGGAGATGTCCGTTTCTGTAAGGTTACAGAAGGACTTGTTGCCCAATAGGATTTCGACGCATGGATTTGCTCCTTTAAACCACGGAGCACGTCTGAGAGCTTCTTGTTCATTGATAAATCCTGGTTCGCTACCACCAGCTTCTAGCATAAGATTAAATATATGCTTTAGTTCAGCTCGTGTTGGTTTTTCCTTGAATACTAAACTATTATTTGACTGTTGACGATGTGCACGATCATAAAGCCAAAAATCTTTTTTAGCTACTGCAAACTCTTCCCACTCCGGTTGACCATAGTCGAAAAGAGCAATTTCAGCCGATCTACGACTGGACAAGATCGTTCCGAGATGATTAACAATGTCAAGAATATCCATCCTAGTAAGAAGGCTATCAGCCCTACCATTAAGTATGTTGGCAATTGCAACATAAGCTTTTGAGATAGCACTGTCACCGCTGCTAATCCATCCATATCCTTTTAACCTTTCACCAGCAGGTCTGAGCTCACTAAAATCAAGCACAAGAGTATCAGCAGGGTATTTGCCAGCAAGGAGCTTGCCGATAGATTTAGCCCATGCTTCGGCACTGTCGCCAACTTTAATTGTCCAGGTTTTTGTGGTATTATCCCAGATTTCAACATTCTGTTCATTTCCACCTTTAGCTGTTCGTTGGCTTTTAACAACTCGAATATTCTTGATTGTTTTTGAGAATCCATTTAATGTACCTACAATTGGTTTGAATCCTACTCCGCAGCCTTGCAGCAATAACCATAGAACATCTACTACATCATATACTGTCTCTACTTGTGTAAAACTACAGTTAAATTGGCTAGCTTCGCGTGTTTGTGCTACTGGTGTGCCGCCTAGCCACAGTGTGCGTCCAGCCATTAATACTTTACGATCTAGCATTAGTTGCTTTAAATCGTTTAATTCTTTAATCTCGTTAGGTACTAGTGGGCGTCCTGCTGCACGTTCCCACAGCCAGCGTTGATGTTCTGTAACGCGTGCTATTGTTTGTTCCCATGTTTCAAATTGTTTACCGTCATCACTAGTAGGTCTGTTATAAGTCCTCCTCGTAATTACTTGTGCTCGTGTACTTACTTGCATAATTGCTCCTATTTTCCTGTACTGCCAAATCCTCCAGTACCTCGTTCTGTATCATTCCAGCTGTCGATGAAATCACATAAGATAACTGGCATAATAACCAGCTGCGCAATTCTATCTCCAACCTCTATTGTATATCTGTTGTCACTAATATTTTTTAGTGCGATTTTTATATTTCCACGATAATCACTGTCAATAACGCCTACGCCGTTAAGCAGCATAATTCCCTTTGAGCCTTGTCCCGATCTGTTAAACACAAAGCCTCCGTAGCCCTGCGGAATTTTTATGGCTACACCAGTATCTATGAGTTTTGTTTCGCCAGGATAGAGATCACATTTTTCAGTGCTGCGTAAGTCTGCACCTGCATCTGTAGCATTAGCACGTTTGGGTAAGTAGGCTGCATTATCTACTCTGCACTCTACAACTTGCTTGACAGCTAGATCACGACCGTGATCGTAGCTACTATTAATATTTAAGAATTGCGTACTGTATTTCACTTTAATGTTAGTCCTAGTATTTCATCAATATTTTTACAGTTGTCTAAACCTAGTGCATCCTTGCAGTAAGTTTGTAAATCCATGAGTTTATAGTTTGTTTCAAGCTGTTCACGACTCTGATTAATGGCTTGAATGTATTTGTACCGACCAGATAGAGGAATACTATTAATAATATCCCAGGTAGTACCATACTCTTCAACAAGTTGCTGAGCACGTTTAGGTCCAACGCCAGGCACACCAGGCACATTATCGCCACTATCGCCCATAAGACACTTAACATGAATATAATCTGTGGGTTCAAAACTATAATGATCATTCCAGTTTTCATAAGTAGTCTCTTTTCGTGTAACATAGCTAAAGCGACTTACACCTGGTTGTATTAATAAGTCCCAGTCTTTGTCACTGCTCATTAGCCAAATTTCTGGTATGCCTAGTTTAACTTTTTTGCTGACTATATATGCAGCAATATCGTCTGCTTCTACACCCTGATAGCGTAACACAGGATAGTGCTCGCTAAGCAGCTCTAGTGTAGCTGTAAAATCTTCAAAGAATAGTTCAAACTCTGCTCGTTCAGCCTCAGTTTGACTTTCATACTTGTCTTTGCGATTTTGCTTGTAAAGTGGGTAGATTTCTTTACGATAGCTGCTTGATCCTTGATCTGCAGCAATAATTGTCCAACGAGCTTTATAGCTTTTGCTAAGGCTTTGTACTGTACGTAGGTAGTCCTCTGCAAAATTTCTAGCGCCGCTATGTTTATAGCGAAAAGCAAGATTAAGGGCATCTACTATCATCAGTGCGTTTTGATTCTGTTCTATTTGCTTAAAGGTTTTCATGGTATTTTTAGAGTGTAATCTATTATTATATCACTGTTGATAAGATTTGTCAATCTACAAATTTAAGTGTGCTTATTGCCAACCAATCTTCTAGTAGAAATATATAAAACTCGTAGTCATCACAGTTGTACATTAACCAGCGTTTCTCCAATAATGCATCGTCGTCAAATACTACAGTAGCCACAAACAATTTACTGCGATCATGTTTGAATATAAGTAATGGTAGTTTGTCTACTTGTATGGCTTGACGCTGTGTTTGTTGCCACCACTCAATCAATTGTGGAGTTTTATGTGTTAACAGTCCACTATTAATATGGTCGTCTGCGTATCCTTTGACTTCAACACAAAACCTATTAGTTTTTCCAGGTACGTATAAGTCGCCCTTAAGCTGATGTTTAGGGTCAAGAGCCCCTGACCCAGGTACCCTTTCCCAGTTTAAGCCTGTATATTTACGCAGTGCATCACGCGCTAGTGTTTCAGTACGTGCGCCTTTTTGACGACTATCTACCACTGGTAGCCTCATTGACGTGTTTAGCTAGTCTAGCCCAATCTATATTTCCTAACTGATCCGTATATAGGTTTTCTTTAGTTTCTAGGTCTAGCTGCTCAATCTTTTGTCTATCACGAGCTTGTTTATTTTTACGCACTTGTGCTATTTTTTGATAGTGCTTCATATTCATACTACGCCTCAATGCGAGATATGTTATTACGTTTAATAACATTTACTTTCTCTAACAGGGGATGACTAAAACCGTGGCTAACTAAAAAGGTGTTTAAGTGCTCTTCGCGTAATAACACTTCTACTAGCTTTTCTTTACCATCTACATCTAGTGCTTCTACAGTTTCGTCTAAGATTAATAAATTAATACGACTGCTGCTTAGTGTTTGCATTAATTTTCTAATAGCTAACAGTGTGGCTACATTTACACGAGCTTTTTCACCGCCGCTAAGAGCACTAATATCTATATCTCGACCATTGTCACTGATAACAACATTTAGCTTGTCACTGCTGTTTACCTTGAAACCAATCTGAAATCTACCGTCACTTAATTCAACTAAGTATTGGTTGGTAATCTCTTCCAAGTCCTTTACTAAACACTCTATTTTATAGGCTACTAGCCCAGTTGTACTAAAAGTTTTATTTAGTATATTGACAATATTAATACGTTCATTAATTAAACCAAGTTGAAAGGTATGTTCTTCCAACTCACTACGCATATCACCAAGTTGTTGTTTAATAGTATCTATTTTAGTATTATGTGCTTTAGCCGTACTATTATGCTGTTCACAGCGCTGTATTTCTTCACGGGTTTTTGTGATTAGTGTGCTGATACGCTCATATTCACGCTGCAAGTCATTTTTGTCTAGGACTTGCTGTGGTAGATTTTTATCTATTAACAAGTGTAGTTTTTCCCACTCTGCTTGTTTTGCTAGGCTAGTATCATATTGTTGTTTTTGTTGTTTTATATCTTCTATAATTACTGCACAAACAACACCACTAGCTCTAGCTTCTTCAATTTCACTAGTACGCTCAACAATTAACTCGTTAACTTTTGCGTCATTTATTAAGCTAAAACAGGTTGGACAAACACCACTCAATTTATTTAGTTTTTGTATAAATGCTTCGCCATCACGCACAGTGCGTAGGTGATTCGTATACTCTGACTCCATAGTTTGCATGCGTTTTATGTCAGGTACTGGTGGCACATCTAATACTGTAATATTGGTTAGCTGTTTTTTATAGGTGTTATTTTGATTTATTTGACGATTTAATTTATCAATATTACTAATCTGCGCCTGTACTTCTACTAGTTGTGGTTCTAGCTTCTGATCTAGTATGGGCACTGCTACTTCCTGCTTATAGCTAAGATTAGTATTAGCATACTTGTCTAGCCAAGCCTGTATTGTAGTAACTTTACCTTGTATACCACTTAATTCTTGTTTAAGATCCGTACCCAACTCTTTAAATATTTCACCAGCTTTAGTATATTTAGTTAAATTAAGTATTTCTATTAAAAACTTCTTACGTGCTGTATCTGCACTAGTTAAGAACTCTAGGCTATTAGCATTGCTTTGATAAACAATCTGTGCAAAACTTTTGTGATCTATGCCTATAATATCTTCTATCATTTTATAGGTTGTAGTAGCTGTGTGACCACTAATATCGCGACCATTTTTTAACAATTTTACAGTTTGCTGTGCGCCACGAACTGTTTTTACTGTATAGTCATTATCGTCGCGACTAAAGTCTAGCTCAATTGTATAAGTTTTGTCTTTAACATGACGGTTTAATATATCGGCTTTTTTAATGCCTTTGCTGTTTTTATTGTAGAGTGCTTCTTCTAATATAAGTGCTATGCTACTTTTACCGTGCCCATTTCTACCTACTAGTTGCGTAAGCGGAGCATGAATAAAGTTTATTTTGTTATTAGCACCATAACTAAAAAGATTACTCCAGCGTAATTCTTTGATTGTTATCATTGCCCCAAAACTTTCGCTTGTTTAAAAATCCCAGTTGTTCTATTAATAGTACACAGTCCCGAGCACTATCCAATTCATTTTGCCACAGCTCTTGCGTACCGTGTTTACGTTCGCTAATAATTTTAGCTACATATATCATATTAGGATGTTCAGTCATCAGTTTCAATTTTAGCTAGGTGTGCTTGCAATTCAAGTACGGTTTGTTCAACTGTTTCACTGCCCAATTGTAGCACATAGGTTAAATACTCACGAACTTCTTCTACCAGCGACATCTCTGCATCAAGCATTAATTGTACATCTGTATTACGCTTGATAACTTTGCGATCAATTAGTTCATTATCCTCTAGTTCACCCAACTCTTGCATATCACCCTCAACTTGATAAATTGTATGATGATACGGTGTTGGCGGTTTAGGGTCGCTTACTCCAACCGTCAACCTTATTAGCTGTGGTACTTCTAATTTCAGCCAACTATGTGTTAATGTTTCAGTATCAATTAAGATAACACCTGTGTCAACTGGTTGACGATGAAAGCTAGTAGTAACAGGGCTACCGGGATAAAGAATATTCCGTTGACAATTTTCATAACTATGTAGGTCTCCGGCTAAGACAACATCCCAGCCATTAAATATATTTAAGTCTACTTCTGGTGTAACGTGTGGTGGTATTGCACCACGAACATGTGTGCACAATATTTCACCACCATCTGGCCAAGGATTGTGCTGCTCAAAATCTTTTAGTTTGTTGTAGGGAACAAACTCTACTCCGTAATCGCTGTAGTAATCATCTATGACTATAACTTTGCGATTCATCTTGTTGGTGGCTTTAGCCAAATTAGTCATAAAAGTAGTTGATTTTTTAACTGCTTCATGATTACCACTGTATATAATAGTTGGTATATTACAATTGCTAATTAGGTCAAAATATATCTCTAGTTCTTCCATACTAGGCAGTTTGTCAAAAACGTCACCACCTATAACAAATATATCAGCATTGATTTGTTTTTCTGCTAATTGTTGCCATAGTAGGTTATATCTGTTTCTAGCCCAATCTACTGGTACGTTTTTCTGCCCTAATTTTATGTGTAAGTCCGCTGTAAATAGTAATTTCATTTATAACCTTTTTTAGGCAAAAAAGCCCAGTAACCAAGATCACTGGGCTTTTGCATTATCCTAGTTCTTTAACAGCTTCTTGTTCGCTTTCTGTACCTTCATCTTCGCCGCCACTATTTACTTTTTCTAGTAGTGCTAAGACTTCTTCAGCTTTGGGTCTTGGAAATTTTTCATCAATTGAAACAGCGGCATCTGCTGCTGCTTTTTCATCTGCTGTAAGTGCGCGAGGCTTGCAACGTAATACTTGAAGCGTGTATTCAACATTAAATGCTAGTGGCCCAGTTTTAGTACGTTTGAATACAACGTCCCAACCAGTATCATAATCTGTAGGATCGCCTAAATCTTCGGCTGCTGTTAAGATTTGCTCAAATAATTTCTTCTTAAGATTAAGCGCCTTAACTTTACCGTCTTTAGGGTCGATACAATTGATTGAATAGCTCCAGCTGCACTTAAGTTCAGGATAGAAGTCAGGCACATGATCTTTTTCCATGTTGTCAAACTTCTCTTTTTCACGGCTAAATGCTAAGCACTCAACAGGAATATCCTTGTTATTAGTGCCCTTAATCCAGTAAATATAACGTGGCAAAACTCCGCCAATTAACCTAACTGTATTTTCGCCATCTTTGTATTCGTAAGTTTCTACTTTATTTGTTACAGCTTTGCCTTTTGTTTGTTTAAAGCTAAGTGCCATTTTTATTCCTCGTATTTGAAGTGTATTCGTTTGTTTTTTATTTCTAGTAGCGGATTATATTTTAATGTGGTTATTTCTATATCTGGATAGTAGGTTAAATCTAAGAATTTATAACCTAGGTCTTGGTAAAATTGCCAATTTCTACGACCCGCTAGTTTAAGGTATTGAATTATAAATAATCTATCAGTTCTAGTATCATCTAATAACTGATCCGGTTTGAGTAAGAAACTAGGCCCACTAAACATATCACTAGTTATTTTAGCATTATTGAGCTTAACCCAACGACCACTACGATAGTCTCGTAGTATATCTAACAAGTCCCAGTGCTGTTTTGATTTTTGCTGCAATTTTTCAAGGTTAAATCGTAAGACCATATTTCTACTCAATATAATATTATAGCACAAACAGCTAGCTATAACAAGTTAAATTTTTTAAACCAGTTTGGTTTCCCAACCTTTCTTCATATAAAGGCCTAATCTATCTGTGTTCTGCTTGCGATCAGCCCAGCCGCTAAATTGAACGTCTACTACTATAGGATCTAGTTTACCTGGATGTGGTCGCATTATTCGCCCAACAATTTGTTCTAGTAAACTATCGTTACTCATAGGTACTGCTAAGATGACACAACTGAGTATGTTGATGGAGATACCTTCGCTGAAGATTTGCCTGCTACCAGCAACGCACATTTTTGCTTTGCTGAGTAATTGTTCTTTTGCATATTGCCTTTCTTCATAGCTGGTGTCGCCAGTA
>Ga0208784_1001172_pt1 | contig 11227 bp, 21 predicted proteins | sample DEB19_08_DNA_FD_184531 | JGI IMG/M metagenome (GOLD analysis project Ga0208784, IMG submission 184531) | Aqueous microbial communities from the Delaware River and Bay under freshwater to marine salinity gradient to study organic matter... | ecosystem: Environmental > Aquatic > Marine > Coastal ...
GGATGGTGACCCGCCAAGCTCTCCCGTCTATCACGCGGCAGCGCGGCACGACTACTGGCAGCGCCAACTTGATGCTCTACGGCGCGGGTAAGACCACGGTATCGAACAACACGACATTTATTGACAGCAGCGCCAACAACTTCACCGTCACTCGGTTTGGCGACACGGTGCAGTCTGGGTTCAATCCGTTCAGTCAGGCAAGCTCTGGGTCGGGGTACTTTGATGGGACGGGGGATTACCTTACAGTTCCGGCTAACGCGGCGTTCAACTTTGGTACCGGCAATTTTACTGTAGAGGCTTGGATTTATATTACCGGTAATGCAGCACTAAATGGAAATGGTGTTAGAGAAGCAGCCGTTTTTAATGTCGGATCAACTGCTTTCACAACAGGATTTTCGCTTTCTATTGTTGGAAATTCAACAACAACAGGCACAGGTCTTGGTATATATAAAAACTTAAATACAGAAACAAGTATTTCGGCCACAACAACGATTACGCAGAATGCGTGGCACCATATCGCTGTAACTCGCTCAGGCTCTTCGGTATATTTATTCTTGGATGGCACTCAAGTTGGTAGCACCGGGACTAGCTCTACCATTTGGGGCAGCACTACTGAAGGCGTATTAGTTGGCCGTCTGTGGTCTGGGACAAGCTATCTAAATGACTTTCCCGGCTACATCTCCAACCTGCGTGTAGTCAAAGGCACCGCTGTCTACACCAGCAACTTCACGCCGCCGACCTCTCCCCTGACGGCCATCACAAACACCTCGCTGCTGCTGCTGACGGACAACTACAGCATCGTCAATAGCACATCTACAAACCTGCCCGTCACCATCAATACCGGGGCCAGCATCTCTACAGCTCAGTTTCCTACGGGCATGAGTTCGTCAATGCTGTTTAACGGAACCACTGGCTATGTTGATATACCCAACGGGGGCATATTTCAATTCGGAACCGGCGATTTTACTATTGAATGGTGGCAATACCAAACTGGGTCTAACCCATACCCTAGAGTATTTTCAATTGGCACCTATCCAGCCGCATTTGGTGTAAGCATTGAATTTGGCTCCATATATTATTGGACAAATACTGCATCGGCGGCAATAAGAAGCACGGGCGGGGTTGCTAATACATGGGTGCATATAGCAATTTCAAGATCAAGCAGCGTCACTAGAATATTCTTAAATGGCGTACAGTTGGGCGCAAACATATCTGACACAGCCAATATCAGTAACTCCGCAACTGCTTTGAGAATCGCCGCAGAAACCACTCCAGCTGCTAACACATATTTTACTGGCTACATTTCAAATTTTCGCAGCATTAAAGGTTCTGGTCTTTACACGGCCAACTTCACGCCAGCATCGTTGCCTATGCCCACAACCGTCACCGTTCCCAACTTCGTCACCAACAACATTTACGGGTTGAACCAGATACCATGAGCTACATCCATACAAGCGGTGACACGAGCGAAACGCGGCCTACGCGGGTGCGTCTGCCCGATAGCACGACCCGGACGATGGAAGCGGTCACCGATGAAATCTTGGCTGAGGCTGGCTGGTTGTGGCAAGAGCCGGTGGTCGAGCTAGTGGTAGATCAAACCGTAATCGCCTCAAGCACAGGCGTGTATGTGCCGGAGCCTGAAGATGGAAACTGAAATCGACCCAATCAAGTACGGCGTTCTCTGGGAGCGCGTCCAGACGATGGACAAGAAGATCGACAAGATGGAACGCCAGCTTGAGGAACTCGTTGCCCTGGCGAACAAGGGCAAGGGGGGCTTCTGGATGGGCATGACCATTGCCTCGATGGTTGGTGGTGGGGTCGCTTGGATTGCGGGGCACCTCAAGGGTGGCTGACCATGATCATGATCGACCCTATCGCCGCATTGGAGGCCGTCAACAAGGCCGTCAAGATGGTGAAAATGGCCTCCAAAACTGCGAGCGATGTCTCGCAACTCGGGCCATTGCTGGGCAACTACTTCGACGCCAAAGCGACCGCCACCAAAGCGGCGCGCCAGGCTAAGAAGAAGGGCGGCTCCAACTTGGGCGCGGCCATGCAGATTGAGATGGCGCTCAAGGCCCAGGCCGACTTCGAGCGCGAGGTGCAGGGGCTGTTCTTCTCGTCCAACAACATGGACATCTGGCACCAGATCAAGAAGCGCGAAGCCGAGATGAACGCCGAGGACAAAGCCGAGGCTGAGAAAGAGAAGCTCGCGGAGATTCAGCGCCAGCGCGAGATGAAAGAGTTTCGGGACATCGGCATCGCAGTTGCCATCGCGGCGGTGCTGCTCGGTGGGGTTGGTTGGCTACTCGTACAGATAATCGCATGAGATGCCCCGCAAACCCGTTGACATCCATCTCATCCTCATTGATGCGATGGAGAAGTGGATCAAGGTCATCTGCTACCTCATCTTCATCAACTATTCCTTCGACTTCATCATCACGCTACCGCCTGACATTGCCAACCGTATCTTTGCCATGATCTTCCAGAAGCTAGGTCTATGATCAAGAAACCACCTCCGAGCGCCAGCCGGTCTGAGCGTGAAGCCTATGTCAAAGCCTGGGCGGCAATCACCATCAGCATTTTTGCCCTGCTGCTGGCGGTCAACGGCTATTACGGCGGGAGCAACTCCAGCCGGGTGCTGGGCAAGACCATTGAGGCGAACAACCTATGGGCCTGGTATCAGGCCAAGAACATTCGCTCGGTGATCTACGAGGAAGCTGGCAAGGCCGACAAAGCCGACAAACAGCAGGCCGACATGGCCGAGATCAGCGCCAAGGCTAAGGCGGCAGAGGCTGACCGGGATATTGCCAAGGCCCGCAGTCCGTGGTTCAGCTACGCAGGCATGGCGCTTCAGCTTGCCATCGTCCTATCCAGCGCGGCGATCCTAGCCGTGATGATGCCCATGCTCTACGCCAGCGTCGTTGTTGGTGCTGGCGGCGCAGTTTTGCTTCTCAACGCTCTGGCAATGTAATGGAACCCAAGCTACAAAAGTACTACGAGGACAGATTCGATCTGTTCGCCCATCAAGGCTGGATCGACCTCATCGAAGATATTGACAATATGCTTGACGCATTAAACAATGTGTCTACCATTGCGGATGAGAAAAGTCTACAATTTCGCAAAGGTGAGATTTCTATCCTTACGTGGCTGAAAACCTTGAAAAAGGTCAGCGAGGATGCGTACGAGGATTTGAACAATGCGAAGAATGTATGAATTTGCCTGCGAATGCGGGCAGCGCACCGAAACGCTCGTCGGTTATGAGACGAAGAGTGTCCGGTGTGGATGCGGCGGTACAGCCAGCCGCATCATGAGCGCACCCGCGTTCAAGCTCGAAGGTTGGTCTGGCGCTTTTCCGTCCGAATACGGGCGGTTTGAGCGCAAGCACATCGAAAAGCTGAACGCGGAGCGCAAAGCCAACTCATAAGCCCATGGCCGAGTTGAATCTCCTACAACCATTTTGGCAGGAAACATCTATGCTGATTGACCAAGAACCCGAGTCGCAAAGTGAAATTGAGGCAGTAGAGTCGAAGCCCGCGCTCCCCGAAAAGTATCGGGACAAGAGTCTGGACGACATCATTCGGATGCACCAAGAGGCTGAAAAGCTCATTGGTAAGCAAGCCCAGGAAGTGGGCGAAGTCCGAAAGCTGGCCGATGAGCTTATCAAGCAGAACCTCGGGTCGAAGCAGCAGCAAGTAAAAGAGGAAGAACCGGAAGTAGACTTCTTTGAAGACCCAAAGAAGGCTGTTCAGGCAACCATAGACAAGCACCCTGATGTTCTCGCGGCGCGCCAAGCGAGCCAAGAGTTCAAACGGATGCAGATTCAGCAAAAGCTGGCGCAAGAGCATCCCGATTACACGCAAGTGGTCGGCGACGCTGATTTCCAGAACTGGGTGAAGGGTTCGTCCGTTCGCCTGGCGCTGTACGCAAAAGCAGACGCTGAGTTTGACTATGACTCTGCCAACGAACTGCTGTCTACCTTCAAGCAACTGCGCGGCGTGAAAGCCAAACAGTCCGAGCAGGCGAGTGACGCCAGCCGGACAAAGAGCATGAAAGCCGCGCAGGTTGATGTTGGTGGCTCTGGAGAGAGTTCAAAGCGGGTGTACCGCCGTGCCGACCTCATTCGGCTGAAAATGACCGATCCGGCTCGCTACGAAGCCTTGTCTGATGAGATCATGCAGGCTTACCAAGAGGGCCGGGTCAAGTAACCCACCTAAATCTGGAGATTTAACATGGCTAATACCGCCTTTTCCCCGACAAATAGCGTCACCACCACTTCCGCAGCCAATTTCATTCCTGAAATTTGGTCTGATGAAATCATCGCTGCGTACAAGAAGAACCTCGTCCTGGCTAACGTAGTCAAGAAGATGTCCTTCCGTGGCAAGAAGGGTGATACCGTCAACATCCCCGCGCCCGTTCGCGGCGCTGCCTCTGCCAAGGCTGCTACCGATGCCGTTACTCTGATTGCTGAGAGCGACACCAACATTCAAGTGCTGATCAACAAGCACTATGAGTACAGCCGCCTGATCGAGGACATCGTTGAAGTGCAAGCCCTGACCAGCCTGCGCGCCTTCTACACGGAAGACGCAGGCTACGCTCTGGCTCGCCGCATCGATACCGACCTGGTGCAACTGGGCCGCGCTTTCAACGGCGCTACCGTGGGCACCGACGACTACGCGACCAGCAACACCACCACCAAAGCCTACATCGGCTCTGACGGTACGACCGCGTACAACTCCACCAGCTCCAACGCTGCCGCCCTGACTGATGCCGCTATCCGCCGCACCATTCAGCGTCTGGACGACAACGACGTTCCCATGGACGGTCGTTTCTTCCTGATCCCCCCGTCGAGCCGCAACACCCTGATGGGCCTGGCCCGCTACACCGAGCAAGCGTTTATCGGCAACGGCGACGCTATCCGCAACGGTGAAATCGGTCAGCTCTACGGTATGGCTGTGTTCGCTTCGTCCAACGCCGACACCGGCGCTGGCGGCAGCGGCACCGACCGTATCTGCCTGATGGGCCACCGCGACGCGATGGTGCTGGTTGAGCAGCTCGGCGTGCGTTCGCAGACGCAGTACAAGCAGGAATACCTGGGCACCCTCTTCACCGCCGACACCATCTACGGCGTGAAGGCTCTGCGTACCTCTGCTACCGCTGGCGCCGCTAACGCTTCCGCCGCCTACGCTCTGGCCGTCCCGGCCTAATGACTAGCCCCTCGGCCACAAGCCGGGGGGCGTCTTTTTATTAGGAGGTTCAAATGGCTACCGCTTCTTCCGTTACTACCCGACGGGGAAACGACCAGTTCCGTGGTCTGTTCTCTGATACTTGGTTGGTCAAAGCTACTCTGGACGCCGGTTCGCTGGTGGACGGTGCTGGCGAAACCGACGATGTGACTGTCGCCGGCGTCGCGCTGGGCGATATGGTTATCGGCGCTTCTCTGGGCGTTGATCTGGTGGGTTTGACTGTGACTGGCTATGTCAGCGCGGCCAATACCGTCAAGTTCCGCATCCAGAACGAGTCCGGCTCTACGGTCGATCTGGCGTCTAGCACGCTTCGGATCGTCATTGCCAGGTCGCTGGCCTGATTAACAAGGGGGCTTTTGCCCCCTTGTTTTTGGAGTTCAAATGGCAACCTTTCGCTGTCTTCAGAGTGGTAATACGGTAACGTTCACTCTTCAGCACGACATTGATTCGATGCGCGGTCACGCTGGCTATGTCCGGGTGGACGAAGAGGAACAAGAGCCAGAGTTCGACCCTAACAAGCAGCGTGATGACACGCCGTTCACGGCTCCGGCTCGGCCCCGTGGACGCCCTCGTAAAGTAATCACTATCTAGGAGATTGATATGCCGATGGTCGGAGAAAAGAAGTTCGCCTACACTCAAAAAGGCAAGAAGCAGGCTAAAGAGTACGCCGCCAAAATGGGCAAGTCCATGAAAGCGCCGCCTATGAAGTCTGCCCCCATGAAGAAGATGGGCCGTAGCAAATGAAAAAGACCAAGGCTGAGAAGAAAATCAGCAAGGTCATGCGCGAGTACAAGGCCGGAACCTTGCACTCGGGCAAAGGTGGCCCGGTCGTCAAGTCCCAGAAGCAGGCGGTGGCTATCGCCCTGTCGCAAGCTGGCAAGGCCAAAAAGAAATGAAGCAGGGACTCTACGCCAACATCGCAGCCAAGCGCGAGCGCATCAAAGCCGGTTCTGGCGAGAAGATGCGTAAGCCTGGCACGAAAGGCGCTCCTACGGCCAAAGCCTTCAAACAGGCGGCAAAAACCGCTAAGAAGAAATGAAAACCCCCGCCTGGCAGCGAAAAGAGGGACAGAACAAAAAAGGCGGCTTGAACGCCAAGGGCAGGGCGTCTTATAATGCTGCAACCGGTGGATCTCTAAAAGCCCCGGTCAAATCAGGCGACAACCCGCGACGGGCCTCCTTCCTAGCGCGAATGGGCAATATGCCCGGGCCTGAGTACAAGGACGGCGAACCGACTCGCCTCCTGTTGTCCCTCCGAGCCTGGGGCGCGTCGTCCAAAGCGGATGCAAAAGCGAAAGCCAAGGCAATATCAGCGAGGAACAAGAAGTGAGGCCAATCTCGGTCGGCGTTAATCCAACGGCAGCTACGCTGACGACCGTCTATACGGTGCCGACCGGGTATTACGCTAAGTTCACCGTGATGTACATCCACAATACGGGTGGCTCTACGAAGCACATCACGGTGCAATGGATCGACTCTAGCGCAAGCGCGACTTATGACATCCTGACTCAGTATACGCTGTCGGCTAAGACCTACTTGCAGTTTGATGGCAATGCGTACATCGTGCTGGAAGAGGGCGACTCTATCAAGATCACAACTGAATCTGGCAGTTCGTTTAGCTTCATCGCAACCTTTGAAGAAACAGGGCTGACACGGCAATGACCTACCTGCAACTGATCAACGATGTGCTGATTCGTCTGCGCGAGACGCAGGTGTCTACGGCCAACGAAACCAGCTACTCGACCCTCATTGGTAAGTTCGTCAACGATGCCAAGCGCCAGATCGAGGATGCCTACTCGTGGAACGTGCTGGGCCAGACGGTCACCTTCCCCACCGTGGCAGGAACCTATATCTACTCGATGACCGGCGCAGGCCAGAAGTTCCAGGTGATGGACGCGATCAATCCGACCTCCAATGTCGGGCTGACCAACATCTCGTTTGTCGAGATGAATCGCTTTCAGAACTTCATCACGCCAGTTACCGGCATTCCCCAAGCGTATTCGTTTGATGGTGTGGACGGCAACGGCGACACCAAGGTGGTTCTGTACCCCCGCCCAGACAATGTTTACACGATCACCTTCTCTCTGACTGTGCCGCAGGCCACGCTCTCGTCGGACAGCACCTCTGTGCTGGTGCCTGATGTGCTGGTCGCGCAAAACGCCTTCGCGCGAGCGCTGGTCGAGCGCGGTGAGGATGGCGGTCTGGCATCGTCCGAGGCGTACCAGCTCTATCGTTCGATGCTGTCGGACTATATCGCGCTGGAAAGCACCCGTTACCCTGAGAACCAGGAGTTTGTCCCGATATGAGCCAGGCGCTGCAATCGGTTGCCATTTCAGCCCCCGGCTTCTTCGGGCTGAATACGCAGGACTCGCCTCTGGACTTGCAGGCGGGCTTCGCGCTGGTTGCGACCAACTGCATCATTGACCAGTATGGTCGCATCGGAGCGCGTAAGGGCTGGGCGAAGGTCAACTCTTCGTCTGGCAACTTGGGCGCTAACGATGTCGGCGTGATGGCCGAGTTGGTGGAGTCTGACGGCGCGCTGACTGTGCTGTTCGCTGGCAATAACAAGCTCTTCAAGCTGGGCACTTCAAATGCTGTTACCGAGCTGACTTATGGGGGAGGGGGTACGGCCCCCACGATCTCGGCGAGCAACTGGTCATGCGCCGCGCTTAACGGCGTGATGTACTTCTTTCAGACCGGCCACGATCCGCTGATCTACGACCCGGCGGTCAGCACCACGACTTATGAGCGCGTTAGCGAGAAGACCGGCTACACCGGGACGGTGACGAACTCCAATATCGTTCTGTCGGCCTTTGGTCGCCTGTGGGTGGCTAACAGCACCACCAACAAGAACACGGTCTATTTCTCCGATCTGCTGGCTGGTCATGTCTGGAGTACCGGCACGGCTGGCTCGCTCAATGTGGATCGTGTCTGGCCCAACGGTTCAGACGAGATTCAAGGGCTGGCCGCGCATAACGGCTTCCTGATCATCTTTGGCAAGCGCCAGATTCTGGTGTATCAGAACGCCACGACGCCCTCGACCATGAGCCTGAGCGACACGGTGGGCGGCATCGGCTGCATCGCCCGCGACTCTATCCAGACGACGGGCAAGGATGTCCTATTCTTGTCCAACTCTGGCGTGCGCTCGTTTGCCAGGACGATTGTCGAGAAGTCAGCGCCGCTGGGCGACTTGTCCAAGAATGTCCGAAACGACCTGATGACCGCCATCGCTGGCGAGACGCTGGCGAATGTGAAGTCGGTCTACTCAGAAACTGAGGCGTTCTATCTGCTGACTACGCCTTCTGTCAGCCAGGTCTTCTGCTTTGACACGCGGGGCCAGTTGCAAGACGGATCGTTTCGGACGACGACTTGGGACTCAATTGAGCCTACTTCGCTACTGTCGCGGCGCAACGGCGATGTGCTGATCGGCAAGAACGGCTACATCGGCAAGTACAGCACCTATCTAGACGACACATCTGTTTATCGGTTCCAGTACTACACGAACCACGCTGATCTTGGGGATCAGAACATCACTTCGATTCTGAAGAAGATCAAGGCGGTCGTGATTGGCGGAACGAATCAGTATGTGACGATCAAGTGGGGGTTTGACTTCAACACAAGCTATCAGTCAGTCAACACCTATATCCCGATTCAAGGTGTGTCTGAGTACGGCGTTGCCGAGTATGGCGCCAACGGATCGCCTGTGGCCTACTACTCTAGTGGCGTTGCCTTGCAGACGCTCGTTGCGTCTGCGTCTGGCAGCGGAAAAGTAGTGCAAACCGGATACGAGTCCAATATTAACGGGTCAGCGCTGTCGATCCAGAAGATCGAAATCCAGTCGAAAAATGGGAAGATGTCATGAGCGCCAATTTAAAATTGGTGCTCGCCACTAAGCAGTGTAATCGCTGCTTAGTGGATAAGCATCTTTCAGATTTCTCAAAAAACTCTAAAGCCAAGGACGGCCTTCAGTATCGGTGCAGAACCTGCGATCTAGCCTATCAAAACGAACGCAGGGTAAAAAACAGAGATTCTTTAACGCAGTATTACAGAGACTATCAGAAAGAGCGCCGAAAGAATTTCGACTATCGACTTCAGATGCTTGTTAACGCATCAAAGCAACGCGCTCGGCTCAATCAACGAGAGCATTCGATATCGGTTGAGGATGTTAAGGCCATCTATCCGCCTGACGGGAGATGCCCAATTTTTGGCTTAAAACTTGAGTTCAACGGGGCTGGGTTCAGAGACAATAGCCCCAGCATCGACAGGATAGACTCAACAAGAGGCTACACCAGCGACAATATTCAGATTATTTCTTGGAAGGCAAACCGTATAAAAGGCGCCTCGTCGTTACAAGATTTAGAGATGATGGTCGCATACCTGAAGCAAGGGGATTGAAGTGGCAAATTACGTTCAAAGCACCAACTTCGCTACGAAGGATTCTCTGTCGCCTGGCGATCCGCTGAAGATCGTCAAGGGTACGGAGATCAACACCGAATTTGTCAACATTGCCGTGGCTGTGGCGACGAAGGCTGATCTGGCATCGCCTACGTTCACAGGCACGCCCTCGTTGCCAACAGGCACGACGGGCGTCACGCAAAGTTCTGGTAACAACAGCACCGCGCTGTCAACTACGGCGTATGTTGATGCGGCAATCACGGCAGTTAAAGCCGCGCTATTTCCTGTAGGCGCAATCTATACCGCTGTTGTTTCGACTAACCCTGGAACGCTTCTTGGTTTTGGTACTTGGACGGCGTTCGGTGCTGGTCGAGTCATGGTTGGTTTTGACTCTGGCAACGCTCTGTTTGACACGGCTGAAGAAACTGGCGGTAGCGCGGACGCAGTTGTTGTGTCGCACACCCACACGGCGACGGTTACTGATCCGGGCCACGCGCACACCTATGAACAGCCAAGCAACACCTTTATTCAAGGCTCTATTGGCGGTACGGGTTTGACCAACAAGTCAACGCAAAATACAGGCACAGCCACCACCGGTATCACCGTTGCCAACAGCACGACCGGCTCGTCCGGAACCAATGCCAACTACCAGCCGTACATCACCGTTTATATGTGGAAGCGCACGGCGTGAAATGCGAGAAGTGCGGGCTGTGCTGTAAAAAGATCAACTGTATGCATCTCACGCCCGACAACCTTTGCGCCATCTACGAGCAGCGACCCGTGGTGTGCAATGTCGAGAAGACCTATCAGGTGTATTTCGCTCGCGTCATGTCGAAAGAAAAGTTTGAGCAGATGAATCGTCAAGTCTGCGTCACGTTACAGGAGAGTTGATATGGTTCCGTTACTTGTTGCTGGCGCTTCTTTGCTTGGCGGCTACCTGCAAGGTGAAGCCGCCAAAGACGCCGCAGAAACTCAGGCTAACGCGCAGAGGGAAGCCGCACAGATTTCAGCCAACGAGGCGCGCTTTCGCCCGGTAGGCATTACCACGCGCTTCGGTCAGTCACAGTTCCAGTACGGGCCTGGCGGTCAAGTTACCGGCGCGGGGTACACCATCTCGCCGGAGATGCAGGCGTACCAAAACCGCCTGATGGCGCTGTCTGGTCAGGGTCTGACGCAAGCCGAGCAGGCGCAGCAGCAATTCGCTCCCTTGCAGACCGGCGCTCAGGGGCTGTTCGGCCTGGGCCAGCAGTATCTGGCGCAGTCACCGCAAGAAGCCGCGCAGCAGTACATGGCTAGGCAGCAAGAGCTGCTGGCTCCGACGCGAGAGCGCCAGATGGCGCAGCTTCAGAACACGCTGTTCCAGCAAGGCCGTAGCGGTCTGTCCGTTGGCGCTACCGGCGCTCGGCCTAGCGGTGCGGCTGGTCTGGGCGCAACGACGCCTGAGATGGAGGCGTACTACAACGCCCTGGCGCAGCAAGATGCGGCTCTAGCCGCGCAGGCCATGCAGGCTGGTCAGCAGCAGACATCATTCGGTGCGGGTCTGCTTGGCACCGCAGGCAACCTCCTGACGCAAGGTTATCAGGGTCAGGT
>Ga0208784_1001173_pt1 | contig 11223 bp, 10 predicted proteins | sample DEB19_08_DNA_FD_184531 | JGI IMG/M metagenome (GOLD analysis project Ga0208784, IMG submission 184531) | Aqueous microbial communities from the Delaware River and Bay under freshwater to marine salinity gradient to study organic matter... | ecosystem: Environmental > Aquatic > Marine > Coastal ...
TGACTTCTAGCTTTGCCAATTAAGGAGAGCTCAAGTGGCGAGAAGTATTCGGGGAAAATAGAGATAGCAGTTATCTTCACATTAGCTCCTCTAGATTATCGGCAGTAATTATCCTACTTGCGATATCAATATCTGGGGTGAAGTGCTTAACAAATGGAATCAAAAAGTCTCGCCCCTGATAACTAAGCACTAAAGTGTCTTGAGATGGAAGCTGGAGAACCTCTTTGACTTCACCCCAATCTTTGCCAGATCTATCTATTACCTTGCAACCTAGAATTTGGGAGATGTGAAAATCATCTTCAGTAATATTTGAATCTGCCGGATTAACATCAGCAAGAAGTAGAACGTTTCGAAGTTTTTCAACTGCGCTTCTATCGCTATAGCCTTCAAATGAGAGCAGCAGAGTTCCGCTATGCACTTTGGCGCCCGTTATCTTTAAAGGACCTTTATCTTCTGGATCTGTTTTTAGAATTGCACCAATAGCAAATCTCTCTTCAGGGTTATCGGTTCGAACTTCAATAGTTGCCTCGCCGCGCACTCCATGTGCGCGACCGATGCGACCTACTACAAGTAACAAATTAGCTAAGCGCGATTAACGCGCCTCATCCGCCTCAACAAGATCTACGCGAACACTTCGCCCAGCAAGAGCTGAAACCACGGTACGTAGCGCCTTTGCTGTCCGACCATTGCGACCGATTACTTTGCCAATGTCTTCAGGGTGAACTCTTACCTCAAGGGTTGTTCCGCGTCTTCCCTCTTTTTCAGAGATTATTACCTCTTCAGGGTTATCTACGATTCCCTTAACTAAATGTTCTAGAGCTTCATCAATCATCATATTTACTCAGCTGGAGTTTCAGTTGGCGCAGCCTCTGCAACTACTTCTGCAGGAACTTCTGCTACTGGGGTCTCAATCGGAGTTGCCTCAGCTACGACATCTGCTGGAGCTGCCTCAACAGGTGCTGCTTCGGCGACAACTTCTACCGGAGCGCTCTTTGCCGCAAGTTTTTCAGCTGCGCGCTTCTTCATCGTAGTTGCACCATCTGCTGGCTCATTACTTGCTTCCTTTACTGCCTCTTCATAAGCAACGCGCTTATTTGGACGAACTGGAAGAGTCTTAAGAGTTCCCTCTTGACCAGCAATTCCCTTGAACTTCTGCCAATCACCGGTTACTTTCAAAATTGCCTCTACCGCTGGAGTTGGTTGCGCACCATTTTTTAGCCAATGTTGAGCGCGATCTGAATTAACTTCAATTAGTGAAGGATCAGATGCTGGTGAGTAACGACCAATCTCTTCAATCTTTAATCCATTGCGAGCTTTACGGGAATCCGCAACAACAATTCGGTAGTGAGGAGTGCGGATCTTTCCCAAACGTACCAATCTAATTTTTACGGCCACGAAGGCTTTCTCCTTGCATAGTTAATCGAACTTATCTTTTCTTCCTTGAGTAGGATGCCAAGTGAAGAAAAAAAGTTCTTACGTTTATAAGTGCCGGTCAAGAGGTAGAGGGCCCTTGAACAGGAGGCCAATATTGCCACGAGCCCTTGATATTTCCCAATTGAGCTTAGCTATCGCCCCTCTTGGGCTGCTCGTTTGGCGGGGTTTCCAGATCGTGACTTCTTCTTCGGCGCGATCTTTGGCGAATTCATTGGAGAAGCAGTGGGAAGGCTCATTCCTCCAGGAAGCGCCATCCCTGCTGGTAATCCGCCACCTGATCTCATCTGCTTCATCGCTTTCTGTGCAGCAGAGAATCGATCTACTAAAGAGTTAACCTCTGTAACACTTCTGCCGCTACCAAGTGCAATACGTGCTCGTCTTGATCCGTTTAATATTTTTGGATCTCGCCTCTCACTTGGCGTCATAGATTGCACAATAGCCTGTGTTCTAACTAGTTCATTATCATCAATGCTATCTATCTGCTTTTTCATTGCAGCAGAGTTAGCGCCAGGCAGCATGCCAAGAAGTTTGGTCATCGAACCCATCTTCTTCATTGCCCCTAATTGCTCTAAGAAATCCTCTAGCGTGAAATCTTGCCCTGAAACAAATTTCTCTTCTAAACGCTTAGCGCTATCGCCATCAAGTGCTCGCTTTGCCTGCTCAGCTAAGGTTGCGATATCGCCAAGGCCCAAAATTCTTGAAGCCATTCGCTCGGGATAGAAGTAATCAAAGTCGGTTAATTTCTCCCCACTTGAGGTAAAGAGAATTGGCTTTCCTGTAACTTCAACAATGGATAAGGCAGCTCCAGCTTTCGCATCGCCATCTAGTTTTGTTAATACAACGCCATCAAAACCCACACCCTCTAAAAAGGCTAGCGAGGTAGCAAGGGCATCTTGTCCCATCATCGCATCTACCACAAAGAAAATTTCATGGGGATTAATTGCATCCCTTATTGAGCTTGCCTGTTGCATTAACTCACTATCAATTCCAAGTCTTCCAGCTGTATCAACGATTACAACATTATGAACTTTTTCTTTGGCATAGGTAATTGCGCTCTTTGCAACATTTACTGGATCGCCAATTCCATTTCCTGCCTCTGGCGCAAAGATTGGAACTGAAATTGATTCGGCTAAGACTTGTAATTGCGTAACGGCATTGGGTCTCTGAAGATCTGCTGCAACTAAAAGTGGAGTATTTCCCTCCTCTTTTAGAAAGCGAGCTAATTTTCCAGCTAGCGTTGTTTTTCCAGATCCTTGAAGACCTGCAAGCATTATTATGGTTGGACCAGTTTTGGCATATCGGATTCGTCGTCCTTGCCCGCCAAGAATCCCAATCAACTCCTGGTTGATAATTGAATAAATCTCTTCTGATTGATTAGTTGATTGCCGAATCTCTGGAAGTCTTTCAAGTGATCTACTTCTAATTTTCTCTACAAAGCCCTCAGTAACGCTTAGCGCAACATCAGCTTCTAGTAAGGCGGTGCGAAGCTCCTGGCAAGTATTCTCAATATCTTCCGGAGTAATTCGCCCTTTTCTTCGAAGTGATCCAAAAAGATCAGAGAACTTAGAACTTAAGGAATCGAACATGTCTTTAAGCCTACATAATGGCTAGGCAAATAGAAAAAAGGTGGATACGCCCTCGCGTATTCCACCTTTTTTCAAGGTTCACTGCCTAGATGCGGGCAATTATTAGATTGCAGCCTCACCTTTCTCGCCGGTGCGTACGCGAACTACGTTATCAACGGGGGTGGCCCAGACCTTGCCATCGCCAATTGATCCAGTAGATGCCGCCTTCACAATGGTGTTGATCACGGAATCAACATCCTTATTCTCAGCAAGAATCTCTAACTTTATTTTGCTTATTAAGTCGATGGGATATTCGGCTCCGCGATATACCTCGATGTGGCCACCTTGGCGACCAACTCCAGATACTTCAGAGACTGTCATTCCTTTGACTCCAGCTGCCCTTAGGGCATTTTTAACTTCATCAAACTTTCCGGGCTTAATGATTGCGGTAATTAACTTCATGATTAACGACCTCCCTTGAGAACTCCACCTAATTCATAGGCGCTCTCTGCGTGTTCTGATTGATCGACTCCTACTAGCTCACTCTCGCTCTTGACTCTGAACCCAATCGTTTTTTCAATTAGGAATCCGATGATTAGCGTCATTACAAATGAGTAACCCATAACTAGAGCAACACCGAGGGCTTGTTTGCCAAGGAGCTCAACTCCCCCACCATAGAAGAGTCCATCTAGTCCCAGAATCTTGCTGGTTCCAAAGAAGCCAATTGCCAAACTGCCAACAATGCCTCCCACTAAGTGAACGCCAACAACATCTAGTGAATCGTCATAGCCCAGCTTGTACTTAAGACCAACTGCAAGTGCGCAGGCAATTCCAGCAAGAATGCCAATAACTGCCGCTGCCCATGGTTCAACGAATGCGCAAGCTGGAGTGATAGCAACAAGTCCTGCAACAGCTCCAGATGCAGCACCTAGCGTTGTTGGATGTCCATCGCGGAATTTCTCCGTAAGAATCCAGCCAATTACTGCTCCCGCAGTTGCTACCTGAGTGTTGATAAATGCCAGAGCTGCAATCCCATTAGCAGCAAGTGCGCTTCCAGCATTAAATCCAAACCATCCAAACCATAGCAAGCTAGCGCCAAGGAGTACTAGTGGAAGTGAGTGAGGACGCATTGGGGATTTCTGCCAACCAATTCTCTTGCCAAGAACAATTGCCAGTGCAAGACCTGCAGCGCCAGCATTGATATGAACTGCAGTTCCACCTGCGAAGTCTTGAACTCCTTGTGAGGCAAGATATCCAGCGCCAGTTACTGTATCGCCAACTTTATTTCCAAAGGCAAATACCCAGTGAGCTACTGGGAAATAAACCACAGTCACCCAAATAGCAACGAAGATCGCCCATGAGAAGAATTTTGCACGATCTGCAATTGCGCCAGAGATCAGCGCCGGTGTAATAATGGCAAACATAAGTTGAAATACTGCAAATGCTAGAAGCGGGATTGGATAGACGCCACCATTATTTGCCAATTCATTTACTACATCACCTAATCCAGATTTAGAGAAAGATCCATACCAAGGTGAATCAGCTTCATAGCCAAAGGCAATTTTAAAACCGTAGATAACCCAGAGAATACTTACTACTCCTATAGTGATTATCGACATCATCATCATATTTAGCGCGCTCTTTGCTCGCACCATGCCGCCATAGAAGAAAGCAAGCCCTGGGGTCATTAGTAAAACTAGGGCAGAGCTAGCTAAAACCCAAGCGGTATCGCCAGCACTTAGTACTACTTCATCCATTTTTTTCTCCGAACCGGGCTGCTAAATGCAGACTCCGTGAATAAAAGGTAAATATCTCCACTCTGAGAATGAGCAGATCATGCTGTAGAAGTATTTCCCCTGATGGCTCAAATAGATTTCACCAAGGTGACACTTGCGCGCCCTCTGTTACGGCTATGTTAAAAGTTCAGCGATATACCCATCAGCCTCAAAGGGGGTCAGATCCTCTATCCCCTCACCAAATCCAACATACTTCAAAGGAACTTGCAGAGCGGCCTCAGTGGCTATTGCAATACCGCCCTTGGTGGAGCCATCAAGCTTTGTGACCACTATCCCAGATAAATTCACGCTAGCGGCAAAGGTCTCTGCCTGTTTGATTCCATTCTGACCAGTTGTTCCATCAAGAACAAATAAAATCTCATTTACTAAAGTTACCTTCTCTACAACTCTTTGAATTTTACCTAGCTCATCCATCAAGTTGCTCTTGGTATGAAGTCTTCCAGCGGTATCAATTATCAGAAAGTCAAAACCTTCATGCTTCGCTTTTTTTGCTCCATCAAAAGCTATCGCTGCCGGATCGCTATTGCTTGAAGCGCTTAAAACTTCAACGCCAATTCTCTGACCCCAAGTCTGAAGTTGAGCAACGGCAGCAGCCCTAAAGGTGTCAGCAGCAACTAATAAAACTTTCTTTCCGCTCTTTGCATAATAATTGGCTAGCTTGGCTGCGCTAGTAGTCTTTCCAGTGCCATTAACTCCAACAAGCAGAATTACGGTTGGCCCATCACTTGATAAGTTAATGGCCCTTGATGAGGTAGTTAATTTTGATTTGAGTGAGTTAGCGATAGCTGTTAAGAGCTCTTCACTCTTCTCGCGTTTTACTAACTCTAAAATCTCCTCAGTTATCTTCACCCCGATATCTGATGAGATTAGAATCTGTCTAAACTGTTCAAGATCTTCAATTGTTGCTTTAGATTTTGAGAACTTGCTGAGGAAAGAGCCAAATAAGCCCATAGTTAAGCGGGTTCAGTTTCAATCTCGCGAAGACGCTGTGAGATAACTTCTGATACTCCATCACCGCGCATACTTACGCCATACAAGGTATCGCCAATTTCCATAGTTCTTTTTTGATGGGTGATAATAATTAATTGCGATGCTTGTCTTAGCTCTTCTAGAACTGAGAGTAGGCGACCAAGATTTGTGTCATCAAGGGCGGCTTCAACCTCATCTAAAACATAGAACGGACTTGGCCTAGCTTTAAATATTGCCACTAAAAGCGCTACCGCAGTCAATGAGCGCTCACCGCCTGAGAGAAGTGATAGTCGCTTGATTCTCTTTCCTGGTGGGCGAGCTTCAACATCAACGCCAGAATTAAGAAGATCACTTGGATCAGTTAACAGCAGGCGACCCTCTCCCCCTGGAAAGAGTCGAGCAAAGATTTTTTCAAACTCTCGGGCCGTATCTCTAAAAGCTTCTTCAAAAATCTCTTGAACCTTGTCATCAACTGATTTGATGATGTCTAGAAGATCTTTCTTTGATTTCTTTAAATCCTCTAACTGATCTGCCAGATATTTCAACCGCTCTTCAAGGGATGAGAACTCCTCAAGAGCTAAGGGATTAATCTTGCCAAGAAGAGCTAGAGATTTCTCAGCTCCAGCGAGACGTTTTTCCTGCTCTTGACGGACATACGGAATGAATTCGCCTTGACTCAAATTTCCAGATTCATCTTCGATGAAGGTTGGAACTGGCTTATCTGGACCGTACTCATTTACAAGAGATGAACTATCAACTCCAAATTCCTCCATAGCTTTTATCTCAAGTTGTTCAATTCTCAATCTTTGTTCAGCTCTAGCTATCTCGTCGCGATGAACACTGGAAGTTAATTGATCAAGCTCAACGCTTAGATCTCTGATTGCTTGGCGAATAGAGAGAATTTCGCCATCGCGATTAGAGCGAGCGAGTTCAAGTCTTTCCCGCTCACTATTTGCTCTGGAGATAGAGCTCTCAATTTGAATTAAGGCTTCATAGGCCGCATCAGCAATAGCTTGCGCCGTAACTGCGCCCCTTGCCCTAGCTGCGCGACGAGCGATGTTATTACTTGCTGCTTGGCGCTCATTTGATGCTGCAAGTTCCAGATCTCTAGCCCTCTGCGAGATTGCTGCTACTCGCTCCTCAATAGTTCGAAGCGCAAGACGAGCTTCAACTTCAACTGCTCTTGCTGTAGCAAGAGTTGCTCTTAGATTTTCAAGAGTGCTTAACTCAGGTTCCAGCGGTTCACTACTTTTCTCAAATTCACTTCTAGCAATATTTAGCTCACTTAAATCATTATTTAGCGCTTGCTTCAATTCCGATATGGATTTTTCTAGTCGCTCAACCTCACCGCTAGCGCTTTTTACTCCTTGGCTAGCTGCTGCCATCTGCTCAGCCAGGGCTGCCATAGCAGCATCTGACTCATTTAATCTAGCTAAGGCTTGATCGTAGGTAAGTTGATCAGATCTTAATTTTGTTTCAGCAGTAGAAATATCAAAGTGAATCCGATCGCAATCATGGCCATGCCGCTGCAGCTCTATCTCACCTTTTTCAATCATTTCAGAAATCTCAATTAATGAGGTGCGAGCAGATGAGCCGCCACTGGCTCTTCCTCTTCCAACCAAATCACCATCACGAGTCACTGCAATAAGTGATGGATTGCTAGCGATGATCTGACTTGCTTGACTAAGTGATTCGGCAGCAACCAGACCAGAGAAAAGAGCAGGCAAAATGGAATTCAAAGTAGCTGATGAAACTTTACTTGCTAGTGGTGTCAATCCACTTGGAATCTCAATAACTGGCCTTGAATCACCTTCGGATATAAAGAGCAGCTCAGCACTGCCAGCAGATTTCGATTTCAAGAAAGTGATTGCAGAGATAACCTGATTTAGATCTTGAAGCACTAAGGCATTTGCTAATGAGCCTAACGAATTGGTCACTGCGCTCTGCCAACCAGGCTCAACCGTTAAAAGTGATGCTAGGCTGCCACGAATTACGATCCCTTGATCATTTGTTAATAGCGCACCACTTCCATCTTTGTGAAGCGTTGCTTGCCGGAGCGCATCAATTTTTGCCTCAGAAGCAGCTCTTGCTCGCTCAGCTAGAGAGAGATCGCTTCTTAACTTTTCAAGGCCAGCTTTGCTGCTATTAAGCAGAGCTTTTGCCTTTTCAAATTCTGCATCAAGACCGAGCTCTCCTGCATCAAGGCCTGCAATTTCACTCTCAAGTCGAGCAAATTCAACTTTAGCTTCAGCTACTCTTGCCTTGGCGCCAGTTATCGCGATCTCTAACCTACTAATTTCAGAGCCCGCGCCATCGATTCGAGATTGCAGAGACTTTATATGCCCTTCTTGTCTGGCAGTTCCTTCTCGATAATCAGCAAGTGCTCTCTGTGCTGCGGCAACCCGATCTTCTTCACCCTTTACCCGCGCTTCTAATTGAGTAACGCTATTACTTGCGGCAACTAATTCAGCTCTTGCTTTATCTGATGAACCTTGCAGAACAGATTCCTCGCCCCTTAAAACTTTTGCTTCCGCATCTAGCGCTTCAGGATCTCGACCTGATGCTCTAGCCTCCTCTGCCTCTTCAGCTAAGAATCGCGCACGCTCCGATGCTAAGTTCTGAGTTCCTCTTAGCTTTTCTTTCTGGGCAGTTAGGCTGTAGTAATTATTCTGCGCACTGGCTAACTCTGGTCCCTGAATTGCTGCTATCTGATCTAGCTCAATCTCTCTCTTACGTAATTGCTCCAGCTCTTGATCAACTTCACTGCGTCTCTGACGAAGAGCAGTTTCATCAGCAACTTCTAAACTTAATGTTGAATTGAATGCAATTAAGTCATCAGCCAGAATTCTTAGCTTCGCATCTCGCACATCGGCCTGAATCACAGCAGCTTTCCTAGCAACCTCTGCCTGTTTACCAAGCGGGCGAAGTTGTCTTCTTAATTCATTGGTGAGATCTTGAACTCTAGACATATTGCCTTGCATTGAATCTAATTTTCGAAGTGCTTTCTCTTTTCGCTTCCTATGTTTTAATATTCCAGCAGCTTCCTCAATAAATCCTCTGCGCTCCTCAGGATTTGCTGTGAGGATGGCATCAAGTTGTCCCTGACCAACGATGACGTGCATCTCGCGTCCGATGCCACTATCACTTAATAGCTCTTGAATATCTAGAAGGCGAGCTGATTCACCATTGATCTGATAATCACTCTGACCATTTCGAAATAAAGTTCTTGAAATAGTAACTTCGCTAAATTCAATTGGTAGTGCGCCATCTGCGTTATCGATAGTGACTGATACTTCTGCTCGGCCCAGAGGCGCTCTTCCTGAAGTTCCAGCAAAGATGACATCTTCCATCTTTCCGCCGCGCAGGCTCTTTGCTCCCTGCTCGCCCATAACCCAAGAGAGAGCATCAACTACATTGCTCTTGCCCGAACCATTTGGTCCCACCACGCAGGTGATCCCAGGCTCGAACTTCAAGGTCGTTGGAGCGGCAAAGGACTTAAAGCCCTTCAGGGTCATGCTCTTTAAATACACGGGTAGAACCTATCGGGTGAGCCCGCGCACGCTCGGGTTTTACCCCCGCTTAAAGCTGACTTTTTTTCTAACCTTCTTTTTTCCCGCTTTCTTTAGGGGCGATTTACTCTGGCATTGCGGACAAAAATGTGAAGAGCGGTTTGCGAAAGCAATCCTGCGAATCTCGCAGCCACATCTAGAGCAGGGCTCATTTTCCTGGCCATATGCCTCAAGCTCAACATCAAAGTAGCCACTCTGGCCATTTACATTGATATAGAGATCATCAAAACTAGTTCCGCCTGCCTTCAAGGCTTTCTCCATTACAAATTTAGTTGCATCAAGAAGCTTAGAAATTTCTTGTTCTGATAGTTTCTTTGCAAGGCGCTCGGGATGAATCTTGGCGCGCCAGAGTGCTTCATCGGCGTAGATATTACCCACACCACTTACCACGCCCTGATCAAGAAGGACTCGCTTTATCGCGCTATTCTTTTTACTAATCCGGCTAATAGCCGCTCTGCGATCAAATTTCTTATCAAATAAATCAGGTGCAATTCGAGTAAAAGATTGAGGGATTAGGTCTTGGCCTTCAAAGACCAACTTATCAATTGAAATCCAACCAAAGGTACGCTGATCGACAAATCTGATCTCTTTTCTTCTATCGCCGCAATCAATGCGCACTCGCAGATGTTTCTCATATTCTCTCTGCTTATCTTGAATCAACAACTGTCCGCTCATTCCTAGGTGGGCCATCAATGCAAAATCTCGATTTAATTCAAACCATAGGAACTTTCCACGTCTATTAACACTCAAAACTTTTGCGCCTTCAATAGCGCTGTATGGAGCATAAGTTGAAGATCTATTTCCACCTTTATGAACTACATCGATTTCTTTAATTTTTCTTCCAACAATGAATGGCTCTAAACCTCGTCTTACCGTTTCAACTTCGGGTAATTCGGGCATAAGTTAGTTATTTGAAAGAGCTTCCAAGGCAATTCTTGCCGCAACTTGTTCTGCTTCGCGCTTTGACTTGCCATGACCTTGCGGGTATGTAACTCCATTAACAATTGCATAGGCAACAAAATCTTTATCGTGATCTGGGCCTGACTCACTGACTTTATATTCAGGTGGCGCCCATCCAGAGGAGGCAACAATTTCTTGAAGCGCAGTCTTTCCATCAAGACCTGCTCCCCTTGTAACTGCTTCATCGATAGCGCTCTTCATCAGACGCATAATGATCTCTGCGCTGACATCAAAACCATGATCTAAATAGATCGCTCCAACCAGAGCCTCAAAGGCATCTGCCAAAATTGAATTCTTATCTCTTCCTCCCGTTACCTCTTCACCTTTGCCAATTTTTAGCGCTGAGCCAAGTTCTAACTCCCTTGCAATGCTTGCAAGGGCGCGCATATTTACTATCCCTGAGCGAAGTGGTGAGAGACGTGATTCATCAAGATCCGGAAAGCGTTCATAGAGCGCTTCGGTAATTACTAAACCAAGGACGCTATCGCCTAGAAACTCTAAGCGTTCATTTGTTGGAAGACCACCGAATTCATAAGCAAAAGAACGGTGAGTTAAGGCGAGTTCGAGTAACTCTGGTTTTACCGAAACTCCAAGCTTTTCGGTCAGAGCCAGACTCAGATTAAACCTCTAGAACTTGACGACGGTTATATGTGCCGCAGGTAGGGCAAGCAGTATGTTGCAACTTAGGTTGCGCACATTGTGGGCAATTTGCAGTCGATGCAGGTGTTGCTTTCCACTGGCTACGACGAGAACGTGTGCGCGAGCGCGACATCTTTCGCTTTGGTAATGGCACGTTATTCTCCTTTTAAAAATTACTACTTCAAACTTGAGGGCTAAGTATTGCTCAGCTTCGATATCTTTGCAAAATCACGCCTGATTAGGGCTTCCAGTCAGCCAATCCGCTCCATCTCGGATCACTAGCCTTATGGG
>Ga0208784_1001175_pt1 | contig 11205 bp, 13 predicted proteins | sample DEB19_08_DNA_FD_184531 | JGI IMG/M metagenome (GOLD analysis project Ga0208784, IMG submission 184531) | Aqueous microbial communities from the Delaware River and Bay under freshwater to marine salinity gradient to study organic matter... | ecosystem: Environmental > Aquatic > Marine > Coastal ...
AATAACCAATACCCAAAGCAGTATCCGCTTCATTGATGTTTACCCCTAGTTGATTAGCAACAACACCACCTAGAGCAAAAGCGGCAGCAACGGAGATACCGCCAATTATTGCGCCAGCAGCAAGTTTTCCATGTTGATGTAATTTCTTTGGTTGCCAAAAAAACGAGATAGATAAACCACCAAAAAAACCAGCAATGCCCGTTAATAATTTACCAACAGATAAACTTCCAGCAATGCCTGATATTGGTTCTGCCATGATACAAACCTTTTTAATTTATCTTGGAATTAAGTTAACAAGACTAAATCCTGCTTGATTAAGTTTTCTAGATCCAATAGAACTAGAATAAGAAATCACTGCGTCTAAAATCAATTTTTGCCGAATATTTAATTTTGCCTGCTCAGGCATACGACCAGATTCAATTTGCCCTAATTGGGTATATAAATTATCAGCCTGATCTTTGCTAATCATTCCAAATTTCAATAATGGAGGAGCAATGGTTTCATTAAAATATCTTTGAGATCCCCTTGTTGGCATATCAGAAAGAATCTCTCTTACAGCATCAAATACCGCACCTTTTCCCGCCGGAGAACGAATGATAATTGGCGCGGCAATATTCCAGGCATTCATATTTCCTTCAAGAATAAGTTGTCGAACATTCTTAAGTGGGCCAACTGAACTGTTAAATATTTTGTCTGCTGCGTCCGCTGCTTCTTTAGTCACTGTTTCTGCTTGCGCCTGAAGTGAAGATGCCTGTAGTTCACCACCTGAACGTAAAGCAGATGCTCTTTGTTGCGCCTCTCTTTGAGAGGCGAGAGGAAGATCAACTTGTTGTTTTCGTAATGTATTAATGCCTTTGTCAATATTTAATATTGTTCTTTCAGAGTTTTCTAATGCTTGACGATATTGAACAACTTGATTCCTTATGTCAGGAACAGCAGATAGAAAGTCACGGTTTTTTGTTAGCCATGTATTAATTTGTTTTGCAGTAGTAAACGATGAAATTTCATCTGCAACATAGTCTCTTGCTGCACCAATAGCTAATTCTTTATTTCCAGTCAAAGAGACAAGAGAATTAAACGATTTTGGGCTTTTAAAGAAATAATCAGGAACAGATGCAGGATCAGCTTTTAATTGTTCTAAAGCGCCTGGATCTCTGGCAATAAGTTTTTTGCCATATTGAGAACTAAATAACTCCAGACCTTCTTTTGATGAAGCATAGTTATCAAGCAATTCAGCCTGTTTTGGGCCAACGTATTTTTTCTGAATGTCAGAAATTACACCATAGTATTTTCTGGCTGTATCTGCATCAATGGCAGCATATCCTTCAGGTGGCGTGCCGCGATAAACCTCTCCCAATAAACGACGAGCATCATCCAAAGCCTGAAAAGTTGTTTTTGCATCTTTAAATGAAATATTTTCAAGTATTTTCTTAAATGAATTAGCAACGTCGGCAGATCGAACGCCAGGAACAGTATTGCTTTTCAAATCAGCAATAAAATTATTATATTCAGGCAAAGAACTAACAAACTCTCCGGCAGATTGTTTTGCTTTAACAATATTATCAACAACGGCTTTTGTTTCGTTGTATTTTGTAGAAGCATCGTTTCTGATTGATTGATTTCTTAAATTAACAATATTTTGTAATTCAGAACCAATTTCTGACTTTAATCGCGGAGTTCCAATCGTTGACAAAAACTCATTGGATTTATTTAAAACATTCTGTTTTAAAGATTCAAGATAACTAATAGCATCTGTTCTTGATGAAACTCCTAATTTTGAATTTTTTACAGCACTATTAATTTCAGCATTAGCTGCCTCAATAGAACCAGTTATTACAGAGCTTGCTTCTTTAAACAATTTTTCTGCTTTATTATTTGCTTGAGATTTTAATAATTTTGCCCCTTCATCAAGAACAGCATTAATTTCAAGTAATGCTTCACCAGGCTTTTTGCTTCCTTGTAATTCAGCAATTAACGAATCAATAAATTTATTTTGATCTGCCGTTAATGCTCCGCCTTGTCTTTGTGCAACATCATTTTTAATAGAATCGGCCATTTGCATAATTGCAATATCTGGACGGCCATATACTTTTGTACCTTCAGGGCCGGTCAATAGCCTAATTCCATTACCTGCGGCAGACAAAATTAGTCGAATTGTTGATGGAGTTACGCCTCCAGCAATAAATCTAGCAGCTTCAGCAGCTATTTTATTTTCAGTTACTCCCTCTACCAATTTACCGGCGGTTTCTGATGCAATTCCTCCAGTAAAACCTTCCGCAGCCCTTACAACAGGTTTGATATTTGCGGCAGCTTCACCCATATAAGTTAAGCCGCGACCAAATAAACGAGTTGCAGGAAATGGTACAAAAGATAAACCCTTACCAGCAATACCTAAAACTGATGGCGCAACAATACCGCCAACAGCGCCAAGAGCACCGGCTCCCGCTATGTCTGCTGCGGCAGGTACTTCTGTTTGAACACCAGTTGCTTTAGCAGATCCAGCCATACCAGTAACCGCACCACCCTCAGTTGTGGCAAATAATTGTTTTGCCTGTGCAATAACTTCTTCGTCACTAGCGCCAGCGGGGCCAACTATTTCTCTAATATTACCGGTTGGGTCTTCGACTTTATAAAGTTGTTCGGCCATATATATGCCCTTTGTTATTTAACAACGCGCCAAGTACTTGCTGCTCCAGAACCTTCTTTTCCTATTTTGTAAGCCTTGAGTTCTGGATAATCAAATAATGACTTTGTTCCTTCACCAGTCATCCATGCGTTTTCAGCGCCATCATAAGTTTTGTTTTTGCTCCACCAATCATCATAAAAATTACGTTGTTTAATGTCTCTTTTAAATTGAGCTTTTGCAACATTAATAATAAATTTATTGGCTTCGGGAGTGTTTCCAAGTTGTGCGCCAGTTGCAGTAATCCTTTGAGCATCAGACTCAGTTTGCGGCCCTTTTTGCTCAAGTTGTTTCTGTAAAACTGCACCCTGAGAAGCGGAATAAAATGTTTGAGCATTAGTAGCAAACTTTTCTGCGTCTGTAATACCTAATGCGCCAAGAACTGATGCGGCAGCTTTTTGTGCTGGAGCTCCAAATCCTGTTTTAAATCCAGCATCAATAATTCCTTCTTGTATTTGCAATGAAGGTAAAGATTTAATAGCCAATTTTGCAGCATTTGAAATATCTTTATATTCTTGTACTAACATTTCTCCGCGTTTTCCTTGCTCTGATTTTTCCTGCGGAGGAATAGTAACGCTAACAGATGCTCTTGGCTCCCTAGTAGTAAGAATATTAATTCTTCCCCTCAAAGCATCATATTTTTGCTTGTCTTTAACAGGGTCTAATAATGCCAGTTCATCCAAAAGTTTTTGTAATTCAGATCTTGACTCTGGTTTTTCAGGTTTTACTAACTGCGAAAGTTGAGCATCAATATTAGCTAATGCAGCAGTTTTTTCTTCAGAATCAGGTAATGCTGCAATTTGATTACGATTATTCCTTAAAGTAGCAACATATTGTGCTTCTTGAATATTCGTTGGAATTGCGGTTTGTTTTTCTCTGGTGGCTGCTGCAACACGTTGTGCAACAAGAGATGCAGATTCAAGAACTTTTCGTTGTTGTTCTGCTAGCGCAGAAGCAAGCCTAGCATTTCCCATCTCAGAAGCCATCCTAGCACCTTGAGCAAGTGACTGAGGATCATTAGGATCGACATTACGCAGAATCTGCTGCTGTTGAGCAATCATCTTTAACTGAGGATCTTCTACGCCAAGCAGAGAGCCAATGCCTCGACCTAATTGCTGACCGGCTTGATACATCCCAAATTTTGCGCTTTCAATGGGAGATAACTGAGCAAACTGCAATGCTTCAGCGCGTTCTCGTTCCCGTTGACCCTGCTGATACATCTCAGGAGTTAAGCCAAACAAACCGCCTACGATAGAGTCTTGTGCCATATGTCACCTATATGATTTCTTAATAACGCCTACTGAAAGCAGATCCGCCTTCAAATTGACCGGCTTCCTGTTCATAAGAGGTCGCTGGATTTGTTGCTCCGGTAAGCCAGTTATAAGCGTAATTACCTAATTGCCCCATTCCTTGTTGAAAAGAAGGATTTTGCGACAATGAACTAAGTAACGTACCAGTGGGACTGTAGCTCATCGGCGCTTGCAATGTTTTGGCGGCGTTAATACCACCTAATAACAGTGCATTTGCTCCGGTAGGACTTGCTACTTTTCCACCTAATTCCATGCCAAGTTTAAGAGGATCAATGCCAAGATTTTCAATTGCTCCAACAGTTCCAAGACCAGTTGAAAACGGAGCGTAAGCACCAGTCAGACCTTGACCATAACCACCTAAAAGACCAGCACCAGTTCCAAACAGTCCAGCACCAAACGCAGTCTGTTGTTGTCCGGCTTGCATGGCTTGAGCAGCTAACTGAGCGTCTTGTTGGGCTAAGGCGTTGTAGTAGGCTTCCATCTCAGGAGAGGCCGCACCAAGACCAGCAGCACCGCTAGGACGGGCAGAAGTACCGCCTACAGCTAAACCTCCCCGACCAGTCTGGAATAAACGGTTTTGCAGTTGAGCAAATTGGCGCTCTCTGGAAGGCGCTAAAAGCTCTTGTTGTTGTGCAATATACCTAGCGGCCGCTTGTTCAGGAGATTCTGCGAGATACTGTTGACCTAATCCAAACAGTCCGGTAGCGGCTGTTTGTAAGGGGGCGTAAAGACCAGGCGCTTGTTCAGCAAACCCAAGACCTTGACCAGTAAGGGCCATAATCCTGTCTTGGTAGGCTTTAAGCTCAGGAGATACAGTATATTCCGCAGAGGATACTCGACCAGTCGTGGGGTCGTATCCAAATTTGGATTGACCGAACCTAGTCGTAATCCCAATAGGTCGGAATCGCGCTTCTTCAGCGGCGATCCTTGCTGCATCTAATTGAGATCCTGCGGAGGTTTGTGCGGCCCCTTGTGCGGCAGATGCAGTTTCATTACTTGCTATTGCAGAACCAATGGCACTTCCTATGATTGGACCAGCGCCAGGAATCATCATTCCTACCGCAGGGGCTACTGCTGCAACTAACTTACCCATAATTTTCTCTCCAGAGATACAGCTTTCTAGTTATTCCATCTAAACATTTGCAAAATTCAACTACTTTAAAACCTGTTATCAAAGACCATTTGTGCATCTTTTCATCGTCTATAAAAGGCATTGCGTATATATCTTGTTTCTGTTTTCCAGCCCAATCATTCCAATCTTTAACAAACTCTTTCTTTATCTCTTTTGTCCATTTAAATACATCCATGTGGACAAATAACAAACCATTTACGTCTTCTGTGTAGATAATGTAATCATCAGTTTTAATTACAGGTATCTTCACTTAATTTAATTGTTTAATGTTATATGAGTCAAATTCTTAACAATTTTCGTTTCGTTAGTTAAAGTGAATTTGCTAGTACGAACAATTCATCAAGTTGCTGCTCTGTAAGACTAAGTTGTGTAGCAATAGCTTGAACTAAAGAATTATCACGCTTAACCTCTGTCGCATATTGCCATTCAATTTTTGCGGCCTCGTCAGACTGTTCAATTTCCGCATTGACAGAATCCAAAAGACCTTGCTGAAGCAAAGCTAATTTAGCTTGGCGCATAGTCACAACTTTAGGAATTACTGGTGGCGGCGCAACATACGGAGTGATTTGTCCAAACTCGCCAGCAACGGTTCTCGCATAAACTTCTCGACCATGCGCCTCAGTATCAGTGGACATAGCACAAAAAGGATGTACTTCTGCGGAGAGATGAGAAAATTCGCAGTCAACAATTATTGACGTTCCCTCCGCATTTGAGTATCGCGGATTAGCTGCGGAAATTAGTGTAATAGTCATTTATGAAATCCTCTGAAAAACACCGAATTCTGAACTAGTGCCATCTATAGTATTTCCTGATACATTTCTCCAAGTTCCAGCCAATGAAGTAGATGAAAAAGACGCGGAACCACCTCTCAGTATAGCTCCACGAAATGATGCGGTTGTGCCAAGATTACTAATAGTGCTGCTCGTATCAGTTCCAACATTAAAAGAACCAACCCCGTTGCTTACATCGTTAGAAACATAGCTTCCTGCGGCCGGAGCAGCAGAAGTCCAAGTCGAGCCGTTAGAAGTCAGAATATTTCCATTTGCACCAGGCGCAACCACTTGAACCGCAGAAGTTCCGTTACCAAGCAGGACATTGTTGGCGGTCAGTGAAGCAGCTCCAGTTCCGCCGTTTGCAACAGGTAATGTTCCGGTGACATTAGTTGTCAGATTGCAGTATGTTGTTGATGCGGAACCAGTACCACCCTGCGCCACGGAAAGCGGAGTACTCAAACCGGATAGCGACGTAATATCTGAGTTAGAACCAGAAGAAGCCGCGCCGAGATTAGACCTTGCACCTGATGCTGTAGAAGACCCAGTTCCGCCATCTGCCACAGCAAGATCAGTAATACCAGTGATTGAACCACCAGTAATATTTGAGGTAGTAATGTTTGCTGTAGTGATGTTTGCTGTAGTAATCGTAGCAGTTGCTAACGTGGTCGTTCCGGTAAAAGTAGGAGCCGCCGTGTCTGCTTTTGTAGAAACAGCAGTAGCAATGTTGTTGAATTCTGTGTCAATCTCAGTACCTTTAACGATCTTATTAACATCGCCAGCAGGTAAAGTATCTTTTGTCGCAAAATTCGTACTTTTTACATAATTTGACATGATTGTTCCTAGCTAAGTTTTCCGTTCTTGGCCTGAATCTCGATTTTCTGAATACTTAATGCAGCGCCGTTAATGTTTGACTCGTAACCTGTTTGAATTAATTTGCCGGTTCCAGTACCAGATACGGTTAAAGTCTGAATAAGTTGTCCATTACTGTAATACGCAACAGGTGATCCATTGGCACCATATTCAGCAACACCATATTCAGAAATGCCTTGTATTGGAATTAAGGCATTATCAGATAAATAATTATCAGTTAAATCAAACGCCCATTTAAAAGTGACGTATTGATTTGTTCCGCCAATAACAACTATTGATATTCTTTTAAGTACAGAAGTCTGAGATACGTTTCCTAAGTCTGCGTAGTTGGTGTAATACTGCATCCTGTAGGAAGAACCATCATCTTGATAACCGGTGTACTTCATTACATAACCAGTTTTACCAAACAACAAATCTCCGTTAGCTCTGGAATAAAGAGCTTTTGGATCTATAGAATTCCAAACGGTTACTCGTAACGATCCGTCTTGTAATTGTCCCCTAGTATCAAAACAGTAAACCTGTTTTACAGAAGGCAGAGTAATCAGATAAATTGCGTTTCTTTCAGAGAATACAGACTTAATCTTTGTTAAATCCTCAACCGCAACAATATCCATTAAGTCGTTGCGTACATTCTTTGAAAGATCACGGAAAGGAAGTGATTTTTCTTGAATGGTTCTCATTAACGAACGAACGCCAGTATTGGAAAGAAATAGTATATCCGTACCAATGGGTTTAACACTGTCTCTAGCAATACAACCAGTTCCAATAATTGCATCATCAATTACTAAATCGGCAGGAGTCGTTGCGTTTTTATAGACAAGAATCTGATTCTTGCCAAAGATAAATAAATATCCATTATGAGATGCAAGAGCTTGGATTTCATCTACACCTTGACCCCAAACCCTTGATACATCAAGACTTCCGGCGGTTCCAGTATTCCAAATATGACCAGCAAGTAAGTCTGAAAATGAAATTGTGACTTTATCAGTAGATGTATTAGCCACCCACAACCTACCGTAAGCACTTAAAACGATATTCGCACTAGGTACAGTACCTGAGTATCCAGTTTTTTCAGATACCCTGCGATAAGTAGTAGTACTAACTGCTGGATCGTAAATTAACGGATCGTGTCCAGTTTGAAAGAAATATGCGATATTGTTTAATGTCGCAATACTCCAGTTATTTGCTGAGATAGTAGGTGCAGATCCACCGCCACCATAAGTCAACTCAACAACTACATTGCTGGAATTAAGTTTAAATAACTTGTTATTCGCAGCAAATACAATCGTTGCTGTACCATCTGATTCTACAAGCTCGTGTAAAGCCTGAATGTCGTTTGATCCAACAGCTCCAGAACTTGAGTTTACCTTTGTATAACCTTTTCGAGATCCAATGCGTCCATATTGGTCAATAATGCAATTCGTAGCATTTAAAGCAAAACCAGCGGCCAAGTCTAAAGGAGAGTCTTGGGTGTTTAATCCATAAAACCCTGGAGCTGCGATACTAAAGATTTGAAGTGGTTGCGCCATTAGATAGCAATAAACTCTTGAGATTCAGGATAACGAGTGGCTTCTAAAGCAATGTAATCTGACAGCATCTGTCTATAAAGGGCGTAGGCCTCAGAGCTGTTAAGTCCTCCGTCCTCACCACGTTCTACTAAAGCCCTAGCGTATGCGTTTTGAATTACAAGATCGTCTGCTACTTTAATAACAGTAGAATCTGATGACAGTTCAGCTTGAGGGATAATCAGCGAGAATTTAAGTGAGTAAGCACTATCAGGAACAGGGAATACGTTTACTTTTGTGTCGTAACTTCCGTCTACACCATTAAACGCATAGTAAGTAGGAATATTCTGAGCAGGAGTACCAAAGCTCAAATACCGATTCATTTCAGCAAATGAAATGTTTTGCAGAGGAATCTCTGATGTTACATTGATAGCATCAGAGACACGGAATTTATTACCGCTACCAGTAACAGAATATGAACTAACTCCAGCAGATGTAGTAACTGTTACATTGGTAAATAATGCGTTCCAGTTAAACGCATCTTCGACTTGGCGTTTCGCATCGTTTACAAACTTACCAATAAGAGTAGAGTAAGACGTTTGCGTAACGGTAGATACCTGGACTTCACGGAGCCTGACCAGAACATCATTAACCGCTTGTAAGTATGTTTTGCTCATTCTCGCTGATTTCCTTTAACAACGAAGGTTAAAATCACAGTAAAAGTACTTCCAGCTTCAGGGGTGACTTGTACTTGATCGCCTTCTTCTAATACAACATAAGCTCCACCATCAAATTTTAGATAGTCTTTGGAGTTAAAACTGTATGAACTAAGAATGTCATACGTTGCAGACGCACTTGAGTCATACCACGACAAAGTGCAATTTTTTGTGCTGCCACTGGTATTAAAAAGATAAGAAAGATTCCATAGCGCACGATACCCCGTCGGCACTGTGTACAGTGTCGATGTAGATCCTGCTGTTGGGGTTGCTCCTACAGAAAATTCCCGCATCAGAAATCCTTATATATCAGTAAGGAGGCCCGATGCGGGTTGTCACCTAGAGGTTTTGCAGAGAATACCATAAATCAAAAGGAAATCACCACTTAACCTTATCCGCCCAAAAAGCAGCAGATAATTTACCTTTTGCAATGTTTTCAGCGTGTCTCGCTTTGAACGATTTGCGCCTAGCTTTATCTGCTTCCGACTCCCCAGGTCTTGCAGGAGAGCCAGATACACCTTGTTGACCAAAACGAATCAATTTAACAGTATCGCCAGATTTAGCTAAAACAGCATGGCTTTTAGTTGGGTGATCTGGAGTTTTTTTAGGCTTGTTATATCCAGAAAACTGTTCTTTTCCGCGCTTAATCACTTTTTCTTTTTCCTAGCCATTCCAGCCTCAGAAAGCGCAATAGCTACAGCTTGCTTCTTAGATTTAACAATAGGGCCTTTCTTTCCAGAATGTAGACTTCCAGCCTTATACTCACGAAGTACTTTAGCTACTTTCTTCTGACCTTTCGTTGCTTTCATATTTGCCTTTCGTAATGGGGCCACCGACTAACCAGGCATCGCAAGTACGGTCGGCAGCGCACTTGAAATGGAACAGTTCACAGTAACCCAATTTAGCGGTTTCAATGACCTGTTCTTCATATTCCATAGGGCTTTTTTCATTACCTTCCATGCCATTTTTAATACATTCAAGCATTTCAGGAGTTTGAATAAAAGCAGCGCAATTCCCACAACGCATAGTCTTAACTTGATCGGTGGGGGTGTTATACATCTTGGCTTTTTTAAGCCAAAACGCATCATTAGGTTCATTCGGATTTGCAGGGCCGTAACCATACTCTTTAAAAGCATGATTCCTGTTTTTAAGGTTAATTTCTACGTCCTGAGTAGCAATAGGACACTTAGACCCAAACAATCCATTTTCCATGATTAACCCGATTTACGTGGTCGGCCAACTTTAACTTTAGGGGCTAAAAAAGGGATATTTACCCTTTCCTGTGGTTCTTGTTTTTCTTCATCAATACGGACATAACCTGCGTGTCCTTTCATTGACTCAATATCATGGGGAAGAACAAACTCAACAGTATTGCCACTTTGAAGACATTTATAAAGAGCCATATTTCCCTCTCAAAAGAAGGAAGGGCTACCTTTCGATAGCCCCTCCAACTAATTACGCCGGAACAGCCAGAGCGTAGGCGGAGCTAGAAGTAGCCACACCAGAGCTGGCAGACGTACGCATAGCCTTAACACCGTACAGGGTATCGGCGGTGTACAGCGTAGCCAGATATTCCTGTTTGTATTGGGTTTGCGAACGGATACCAACTTGCTCAACCAGAACCATCGAGTCACGATGACCCATCAGGCAGATACGATCAGCACCGGCGTTACCCGCGCCACTGTCGGCGTTCGAGGTAACAAACACGGGCATACCGTACAGATTGCCAATTTCACCGTTACGGATGGTGTTGTTGGAACCAGCCTCACCAACGAACGCTTGCTCAGTGTAACGAGCGAGGCCCATCAGCGTGTTGCGGCTCGACGGCGGGATGATGAAGAAACGACCATCCATCGGAACGTCGTTGTCATCCAGACGCTGAATCGTGCGGCGGATAGCAGCATCCGTCAGAGCAGCTGCGTTCGAGGTCGTGCTGTTGTACGCGGTCGTGCCATCCGAACCGATGTACGCTTTGGTCGAGGAATTCGACGTAGCGTAGTCGTTCGTGCCAACGGTAGCGCCGTTGAAAGAGCGACCCAGGCGGATCAGGTCGGTATCAACTTGACGAGCCAGAGCGTAGCCAGCGTCTTCCGTATAGAACGAACGCAGCGAGGACAGGGCTTGAACTTCAACGATGTCTTCGATCAGGCGGCTGTATTCGTAGTGCTTGTCGATCAGGACTTGCACTTCCGATTCCGTCGCGGCAATCAGGGTAA
>Ga0208784_1001181_pt1 | contig 11183 bp, 2 predicted proteins | sample DEB19_08_DNA_FD_184531 | JGI IMG/M metagenome (GOLD analysis project Ga0208784, IMG submission 184531) | Aqueous microbial communities from the Delaware River and Bay under freshwater to marine salinity gradient to study organic matter... | ecosystem: Environmental > Aquatic > Marine > Coastal ...
TAGTATCAGTAGAAGCAGTTAGAGTTCCAAATTGTCCTACTGCAAGATAAATTCCATTTGAATAAATCATATTCATAATCTGTAGTGTGCCAAACCCAGAGGTCCTTAAACTCCAGACAATTGAATTAGTAGAAGTAGTTATTGTTCCAGAAGGTCCACCAGCAACATAAATCCCATTACCATAAGTTAAAGTTCCAATAAAAGTGGATCCAAAACCAGAAGTTCTTAAAGTCCAAGTAATTGTATCAGTGGATGTTGTTATTACAGAAACAGATGGGACAACTCCACCTCCACCAGAAACATAAACTCCATTTCCATAAGAAATTTCAGATATAAAATTAGTACCATATCCAGAAGTTCTATATGACCATGTGATTCCATCTGTAGAAGTTGTTAAAATCCCTCCTCCACCAGAGGCAATGAATAAATTATTTTGATAAAGAAGGTCAGTAAGTGTATTTGAAATTCCATCCAATATCGAAGTTCTGATTGTCCAATTTATTGAATCTGTAGATGAAGTAATGTATCCACCAACCGCAAGATAAACTCCATTACCGTAAATTAAATCATTGATTTCAAAATTTGAAGTATCGTGATTTATATTCCATGTTTGGTAATTTTGAGATGTTCCAATAGACCCCAAAAATGTCCCATATAAATATTTTCCATCACCATAGGTTAATGAGTATATGTCAAGATAAGATGGAGTATATAAATCTACTACTCTTTTAGTCCAAAAAATAGCATTAGTGGAAGTTGCTACGGCAGATCCACTACCAGAAATAATATAAGTTCCATTAAAATAATCTGCATTTCGTATAAGAGTCGAACCAAAACCAGAAGTTCTTAAAGTCCAAGTAATTGTATCTGTGGATGAAAATAAATATCCATTCGTTCCACCAATAAAATATAATCCATTTCCATAAGATAAAAAATTAGTTACAGTAGATCCAAATCCAGATGTTCTTAATCGCCAATTAATGGAATCAGTTGAAGCAGCTATGGTTCCTCCACCGGTTCCTCCACCACCAGCAGCAACATAAGTATTGTTTCCATAAATTAAGTAAAATATAAATGAAGATCCAAACCCAGAGGTTCTATAAGTCCACGTAATTGTATCAGTTGAAGCAGTTATGGTTCCTCCACCACCAGCAGAAACATATGTATTATTACCATAAACTACACCATAAATAAATGACGTGCCAAATCCAGAAGTTCTAAAATTCCAAAAAATTGTATCTGTAGATACTCTTAAAGTTCCACCAGTTGCACTGCCAAAATACAAAGAATTTTGATATGAAAAAGAATAAATAAGTGACGTTCCAAATCCTGCAGTTCTATAATTCCAAGTAATTGCATCGGTCGAAGTTGCTATAAAGTCAAAATTTGAACTCAATGCTGCATAAAGATTATTTCCATATACAGGATATTTAAAATCAAAATTATCATTTGTATAATAACCAGATGTCCTTACAGTCCAATTGGCACCAGGGATATTATTTGTAATTCCTGTAATTTTATTTGATGTTACTAATGACATTTACTTATCCTCCCTAGGTCCAAGAAATTTTGGCATATCCATCACCACCCTTTCCACCTTTATTATATGTACCAGGTATCAGGAAACTACCCCCTCCACCTCCACCACCACGAACACCATTACCACCAGAACCAGAAAAATCAATTGAGTTAAATTTTCCTAATTTTAAAGTATCAGCATCTGCTATAAGAAGACGATCAATATTGAATAATAAATCATTCACACTAGTAGTAGCACCTAAACCGGTGCTAGTTCTGCTTGTCCAAGTGATCGTGTCTGTAGAAGATCTTAAATATCCTCTTCCTACTACATAATAAACATTATTTCCAAATTCTAAATTTGAAATAATGGTGGAACCAAATCCAGAAGTTCTTCTGGTCCAGTTAATTGTATCTGTGGATACGGCAAGAATAGCACCAGCAGCAGCAACATAAAATCCATTTCCATAAGCTGGTTCCGAAAAAGCAGAAGCACCAAAACTTGTAGTCCTTAACTCCCAAACAAGACTATCAGTAGAAACTGATAGTCTACCCGCATCAGATGCAATAAAAAGACTATTTAAATATTCAATATCTGCAGAAGTACCTAATGTTCCAAATGGAGCTGTATAAATTGTCCAGTTAATGGAATCAGTTGATTTTATCCATCCTGAACTATTATAACTAACCCCAACGTAAACACCACTTCCATAAGCAATATCAAGAATATTAGAACCATATGGACTTGTTCTCAAAGACCAAGTAATAGCATCAGTGGAACTCGCAATTTGACCAGAATAACCACCAGTAACTGCAACAAAAAGATTATTTCCAAAAGTAACTCCATAAACATCATCAAAGAGTGCAGAAGTTCTTACAGTCCAAGTTTCTCCATCAGGTGATGATGCTATATAACCAAAATAACCACCAACAACATAAGTTCCATTTCCATATGCTACTGATCTGTAACCAGTTGCATTATTATCTATTTCTCTAAATCCTAAACTTCCAGAGTATGCAGAAACAGCACCACCACCTCCATATCCATGTGCACCTTTAGGGATTTTGTTAATTGTGATGCAATTTCCAAATTCATCAAAGGAGTTAGTAAAAGATGAACCTAAAGTTTCAAGAGTATAAAGAACAGATGGAGCAAGAGTAGAATTAGTCCCATCACTTCCTCTTGCTCCACCTCCTGAACCTACTACAAGTCCAGTTTCATAAAATCCTGGATAACCATTAACATCAAGAACAGGTATTACAGTTTCATTTCCGTTAAATCCTCTAGAACCAACTAGGTAATTTCTTGCTGGGAATGCTCCTCCAACTCCATGTTCTGTAGTTACATTATAATTCCAATTTTTTCCACCACCTCCACCAGGAATTGTAATGAAATAATCATTTGATGCTGCTGTTAAAGTTCCAGCATCTCCAGATGCAATGTAAATATTATTAGCATAAAGTATATCATTAATAAGAGAAACGGTTGTGGAAGTCCTATAAGTCCAAATAATTGAATTAGTAGAAACTGTTATAGTACCTCCACCACCAGCAGCAACATAAGTGTTATTATCATACATTACACTTGAAATTCTACTTGTCCCAAACCCAGAAGTTCTATATGTCCATGTAATAGAATCAGTAGAAGATGTTAAAATTCCTCCAGCACCTACAGCAAAATAAAGATTATTTGCATAAATTGCTGAAGAAATGCTAGTTGAACCAAATCCAGAAGTTCTTTGCTGCCAATTAATAGTATCAGTAGAAACTGCAATTTTACCAAAAGATGCAAAAGCAAGGTACAAACTGCTATTATTATAAAGTAAATTTGAAACTGAATCTATCCCAAATCCAGAAGTTCTATAAGTCCAAGAAATCGAATCCGTAGAAACTAATACTGTTCCAGAATCTGCACCAATAAAATATAAATTATTCAAATATTTTAAATCGTAAATAAAAGCACCACCTCCAGTATATCCAGAAGTTCTATAAGTCCAAGAAATTGAATCAGTAGAAATAGTTACAGTTCCACTATCACCACCAGCAAGATAAATTCCATTTCCATAGGTTAATGCACGAATTGATGTTGTTCCAAATCCAGAAGTTCTATATCTCCAGTTAATAGCATCTGTTGAACTTATTAATGTTGTTCCTTGTCCTCCAATCAAATAGATAGAATTAGCATAAGTTGATGCTAGAATATTGGTTGTGCCAAATCCAGAAGTTCTTAATTTCCAAAAAACTGGATCATTAATATAACCTCTCCAAGATACTACAGTATTTTCTCCTGTTGCTGCTTCTAATGATGAATCTGAAATATATCCACCAGCACCACCAGCAAATATATCTCCATTTTTTCCAAGAATTACACATTGATAATCATTTCCACCAGATACAGAAGTTCTTAAAATCCAAGTGATGGTATCAGTAGAAGTTGCAATTTTTCCTACACCACCAACTGAAACATAACTATTTCCAGCATAAAGAAGTCCTCTAATTGTATTTGTAGCAAATGCACTTGTTCTAAATTGCCATGAAATTGCATCAGTTGAGACTACTAAATATCCACCATTTCCCCCCGCAATAAATTGATTATTCTCATAAATCGCAGCAACAAATGCATTTGCTGCTCCAATATTACAAGTTCTATATACCCAGTTAATTGTATCTGTAGAAGTTGATAAAGTTTGCCCACTTCCAGCAGCAAGATAAATTCCATTACCATAAGTTATTACCTGAAGTGAAGTACTCCCAAATCCAGTAGTTCTTCCTGTCCATGCAATTGCATTTGTAGAAGTTCTAATCATGCCAGCAGTTCCACCAGCAAGATAAATCGAGACATCATCACTGACAAATTTTAATGCAGTAATAGCATTTACACTTCCAAATGTTCTATACGTCCAAGAAATTGTATCTGTCGATGTTCTAACCACACCCGCATCTCCACAGACAACATATCTTCCTTGAGCATAAATTAAAGAATCAGTATTGATTCCAGTTGTTCCAAATCCAGAAGTTCTGAACTGCCAAGATATTCCATCTGTTGATGCTGTTAAAGTTCCAGTGGCACCACCAGCAAGATAAAGATTGTTTGTATATAATAAACTAAAAATTGTAGATGCCCCAAAACCAGAAGTTCTTACAATCCAATTAGTTGGTTCACTTTCTCCTCCAATTCCACCAGAACCAACAGTAACGTATAGTTTGGAATCAGCAATCATTGATTTGTTTATTCTCCAAACTCCTCCAGCACCACCACCACCTCCAGTTCCTGGGGTGAAGAGTTGTGAATTATTATCTGATATAATGCCTCTTGAATTTGAAGCTACAATTGCTGTTTTATTATTTCCATGCGCAAGATCATAAAGAGTAGAACCAGTTGCATTAGAAGTTCTAAGACCCCATGCTATTCCATCACTAGAAGCAAATAGTGTTCCATTAGCACCACCAACATAGTAAATATTATTTGCGTACTTAAACAAAGAATAACTAGTTGTTCCAAATCCAGAAGTTCTGAATTCCCAAACAGTAGCATCAGTTGATGTTTTTAGTGTGTAAGGTCCAGAACCACCTAAAGCAAGGTATAGACCATTTCCTCCTGTGATTCTTGACACGAAAGTATTTCCAAATCCAACCGTTTTTAAAGACCAGTTAATTCCATCAGTAGATATTGAAAGTCCTCGAATGTTTCCATAAGTATTGCCTGTAGCAGCAAGATAATATGGATCAACATATGCAAGAAAATTAATAAAATTTGTTGCGATTCCAGTTGTTCTTATTGACCAACTTATTGTATCAGTAGAAGATAATAAACGACCTCCATGTCCATATTGAAGTTCTGATGATTCTCCATTAGATTGAACCAAAACTCCACCAGAACCAGCAGCAAAATAAGAATTATTATTAAAAAGTAATGCATTTACAGTAGAAGTATCAAATCCAGAAGTTCTTAGTTGCCATGTAATTGAATCAGTGGATATTACCAAAGATGAAGACGAAGAAAGAAAATAAAGACCATTTCCAAAATCCAAATCAGTAAAAGATACTATTCCAAGACCACTAGTTCTTCTTATCCAAGTAATAGTATCTGTCGATGAAGTTAAAATTCCTGATGCTCCTGCTGCTACATAAACTCCATTTCCGAAAACAAAACTATTAATAGCAGAAGTTGAAAAACTAGAAGTTCTTCTGGTCCAGTTAATTGTGTCTGTAGATACAGTCAATCCACCACTAGCACCTCCATTAATATAAACACCATTATCATACAGCAGTGCTTTTGGATAATTTGTTCCTAATCCAGAAGTTCTAAATATCCAATTGATTGTATCGGTAGATACCTTTAATGCTCCACCAGATGATCCAGCAATATAAAATCCATCACCAAAAGCCAAAGAAGCAATAAAACTTGATCCGAATCCAGCAGTTCTTAATACCCAATTGATTGTATCAGTAGATGCTGCCAAACTAGCATCAGTAGATCCAGCAGCAATGACATAAACACCATTCCCAAATGTTGAAAAATTAATAGTTGATGTTCCAAAACCAGAAGTTCTATAAACCCAAGAAATTGCATCTGTAGAAACTGCTATCGTTCCTTCAGATCCACTTGTAGCAAGATATAAAGAATTTGCAAAAAGTAAAGTACCAATAATACTTGCTCCAAAACCAGAAGTTCTAAGAACAAAAGAACTTGATTGTGCAAACCCACCAATTAAGAAATTACCATTACCATATGTTGCAGAATTAATCAAAACTTCGGTAGCACTAACTCCTGTTCCAACTTCAGCAAATTCACTAGATTTAAATCCAGTAGTTCTAAACACCCAATTAATAGAATCTGTGGATGCCATTAAATTGGGAATACCATTAATATCATAACCAGCAGCAGCATAATATTGTGTATTTGATAATAAAAATGTCGTTATAAAAGATGGAACAGGAGTTGTTCTTAATGACCAATTAACTGAATCAGTGGAAGCAGAAAGAGTAGCACCAAATCCATCTATATTTGTAGTATCGGAAGTTTGAATATTGCCTGATGTGGAGGCAATTACATATGTATTAGCATTGAAAAGACCTGAATTATGATTTACTGAGGAAAGAGTAACTGCAGTAGTTCTTCTTCTCCATGTGATTGTGTCTGTAGAAATCGCAACACATGCTCCACCACCAGCAGCAATGTATAAGTTATTACCAAAAAATACAGTGTTAATTATACTACTTCCGAACCCTGTTGTTCTTCTTTCCCAGGTAACTGAGTCTGTTGATGTACTCATCATTCCTGGAAATCCTGCAATAAAATAAATTCCATTTAATTGAGAAAAATCTCTAATAGCAGATGCACCAAAACCAGATGTTCTGAATAACCAATGAATAGTATCAGTAGAAACAGACAATCTTCCTCCATTTCCAGCAGCAAAATATAAAGGTGTAACAAATCCTAAATCATTAATGGCAGTTGCTCCAAATCCAGATGTTCTATATTCCCAGTGCACAGAGTCAGTAGATGCTGTTAAAATACCACCACCAGCACCACCAGCAAGATAAAAAGAGTTAGCAAAAGTAAAAGATTTAATAATTGTTGTGCCAAATCCAGAAGTTCTTATTTCCCAATTAATAGAATCAGTAGATACTCTTAGTGTTCCAGCACCACCAGCAACAACATAATTATTATTTGCGTAATCTACGGTATAAATGAATGATGTTCCAAAACCTGATGTTCTAAATACCCAGTTAATTGCATCTGTAGATACTCTTACAGCACCACCTCCACTCCCAGCAAGATAAAGACCACCACCAAAAGTAATTCCTTCAACACTGGATGAACCAAATCCAGAAGATCTTAATGTCCAAGTTTGATATTGAGGAACTCCATCCATAACAAAAAAGTTTTTTGAAAAAGTTATAGCATCATGATTTGAGCTTGAAGTAGTTCTTGATGCCCAACTATATCCGAGTGGAACATTATAACTAAATCCATTTGCTCCTGCTGCTCCACCACCACCAGCACCAGTTGCTTCTATTCTTATTTCCTTTGCTTGAGGGGGAACATCGAATGCATAAGTTCTTGATATTGTAAATTCACTATTTCCAGAAGACTTATCCCAGTAAGTTGTCGTTCCATTTGAATATAAAAGATTATTTGTTCCACCATATGTTTTGGGAAGAACATTTTTTGAATCTACATATTCCTTAGAAGCAACAGTATCTTCTGGATAAGTGCCACCAGAAATCTCTTCTACTGTTACTAAGTTGCTACTATAAATTTCATTAAATATGTATTTCCCACCAAAATATGCTGATTTGTAAATATTTTTTAATCCTACATCCCTTGGGGTCCAATTAATTGAATCAGTCGAAGTTAATATTTCATTATGGACCGTTGTTGCAATATATTGGTTATTAAAATAAAAAAGATCAAAAATTCTATCGTTGTATCCAGAAGTTCTTAAAGTCCAGTTGATACTATCAGTAGAAACATTTATAACTCCACGAGTCCCACCTGCAACATAAAGACCATTACCAAATGTCAATCCAGAAATTATGGTATTCTCACCAGAAGATGGAATACCACCAAATCCAGAAGTTCTTAATTCCCAAGTAATTGTATCGGTTGAAGAAAATAAAAATCCTTGAAGACCACTACCTGCGATATAACGATTATTTCCAAAAACAACGTCGTAAATTCTACCTGTTGTAGAAATGGATGTTCTTGCTGTCCAATTAATTGCATCGGTAGAAGATACAAGTATTGATGGATCTCCTCCAGCAATATAAACACCATTTCCAAATGTTATTGCATAAAGATTTGATGCTACACCAGAAGTTCTTAAAGTCCAATTAATTGAATCAGTAGAAACTGCGATTAGACCAGAACTACCAATTGCTGACCCAGAAGCAAGATAAAGACTATTTTCATATTGCAAAGACCATATAATTCCAGAACTATAATTTGCAAATGTTCTTCTAGACCATGTTATACCATCTGTTGATGCTGCTAGAATTCCATTCGTTCCACCAGCAAGATAAATTCCATTACCATAAGTTAATGAGTATATGTAAGATGCTCCTATATCCCATCCAGAAGTTCGAGATGTCCAACTCCACCCATCGTTACTTAATACACCAGATACTTTATCAGAAGTAATTTGTACTGCCATATCACTTTAGTCTTTCGATTTCTGCTTGAAGATTTTCAATTTTCACATTCTGTTCTTTTATTGCCTCGATAAGTAAAGCAACTAAATTTTGATACGCAACTGATCTCAACTCATAATCAGGTAAATTTTTTCCTGATACAACTTCTGGGATAATTTTTTCAACTTCTTGTGCAATTAAACCAATATGATGTTCTCCATTATCAACTCGATCGTATTCTACTCCTCTTAAGGAAAGAACTTTTTCTAAAGCATTTTTGATTTCAACAATATTAGTTTTAATTCTTTCGTCAGAATTAACTGCTATAGTTCCAGCAGAGGTAATATTGTTAGCATTTACCAAGTTTCTACTGTTATCTATAACTGTAACACCTGAGACTTTTATTGCCATCTTCGTATGCTTACTCGGCAGTTAGGTGTAATTATTTATTATCAACTTTTTCGTAAAGTTCAACAATAGAATTAATTAGCAATGCAATTAAAGGAGTGTAACTTACTGACTTAGTTCCATTTAATTCTTTCACTAACTCTGGAAGAACTTTCTCTAATTCTTGTGCGATTACACCATAACTCTTTCTTTCGGTATCTTTCCATTCGAATGAAACTGGATTAATTCTCTTCAGAATTTCAATACTATTATTCAGTGTTTCTATATTCATCTTAAGGTTTTCGTCTGAAGTTGAGTTGAAGTCAACAGCAGTAACTTGTCCAGTTGATGCATCAAAGTAAAGTTTAGATGTGGATACTTTTGCTGTTTGAGTTGTTCCAGATGCAGCAACCATGACTGGGTATAATAGTGAAGAAAGTACATCATCTGTGGCATTGATTGCAGTATTTGGGCCAGCAGCACCTTGAGCACCCTGAGCACCCTGACCAGCAAACAATCCACTAATTCCTTGTGCACCTTGTGCCCCCTGATTTCCTTGTGCACCTTGAAGTCCTTGACGACCTTGGGCACCTTGTGCACCTTGACCAGCAAACAATCCACTAAGTCCCTGAGAACCTTGTGCACCTTGCATACCCTGAGTATTTTGTGATCCCTGAGAACCTTGAGCACCTTGACCAGCAAATAATCCACTAAGTCCTTGAGAACCTTGAGCACCTTGAACAGATTGAGTTCCCTGAGCACCTTGTGCACCCTGACCAGCAAACAATCCATCAATACCTGCAATACCCTGAACACCTTGATGAGCTGTTCCTTGAACCCCCTGTCTTCCCTGATTACCTTGTAGTCCCTGCCTTCCTTGTAGACCTTGAAGACCTTGAACACCTTGATTACTTAAACCTTGAAGACCCTGAAGACCCTGAAGACCCTGAGAACCTTGAACACTTTGTGTTCCCTGAACACCTTGATTACTTAAACCTTGAACACCTTGCCTTCCCTGAAGACCTTGAAGACCTTGAAGTCCTTGGGATCCTTGAACACCTTGATTACTTAAACCTTGAAGTCCTTGATTTCCCTGAAGTCCTTGTAAACCTTGAGCACCTTGAGTACCTTGAGTTGTTCCTGCAAGACCTTGAACACCTTGTCTTCCCTGGAGACCTTGCAATCCTTGAATGCCCTGAGTGCCTTGAACTCCTTGATTACTTAAACCTTGAAGACCTTGTACACCTTGATTTCCTTGAGAACCTTGAACACTTTGTGTTCCTTGAATACCTTGATTACTTAAACCTTGAAGACCTTGAGATCCTTGTGCTCCCTGTAATCCTTGAGAACTTAATCCACCCTGAACACCTTGAGTTCCTTGAATGCCTTGATCCCCAGTTCTAACAAAATCAACAACTAATGGTTGATTATCTGATGGTGTAGTTCCAGTTATGTAAGTAACTGGTATTTTATAATAACCAGATGCGTTAGTTACAGTACCAGTTACTGCAAAAATAGCAATTTGATTAGATGTAGAAGTGGCACTTTGAATAACCAAATTACCTTTAACTGAAGATGTTGGATCATCCCAGGTATCATACCAAGCAGTTTGATTTATATTGCCAGTATCTAGAATATCGATAAAAATTTGTGTTGCAGAAGCAGCAACTGCATTAAATCTAATAACTCCAGCACCAGGATCTGCATCTGCTGTTAGTGTACTAAACAGATAAGAAACACCACCTTTATAACCAATAAGACCTTGAGTTCCTTGTAAACCTTGATTGCCTTGATTCCCCTGAAGACCTTGAAGACCTTGAGTTCCTTGAGCACCTTGATTACTTAAACCTTGGACACCTTGCCTTCCCTGAAGACCTTGCAATCCCTGAGCACCTTGAGCACCTTGATTACTTAAACCTTGGACACCTTGATTGCCTTGATTACCTTGAAGTCCCTGAGCACCTTGAGCACCTTGATTACTTAAACCTTGGACACCTTGATTGCCTTGATTACCTTGAAGTCCCTGAACACCTTGATTGCCTTGATTACCTTGAAGTCCCTGAACACCTTGATTGCCTTGATTACCTTGAAGTCCCTGAACACCTTGATTGCCTTGATTACCTTGAAGTCCCTGAACACCT
>Ga0208784_1001182_pt1 | contig 11172 bp, 13 predicted proteins | sample DEB19_08_DNA_FD_184531 | JGI IMG/M metagenome (GOLD analysis project Ga0208784, IMG submission 184531) | Aqueous microbial communities from the Delaware River and Bay under freshwater to marine salinity gradient to study organic matter... | ecosystem: Environmental > Aquatic > Marine > Coastal ...
GATAGCGCCAATCGATTTAACAAGATCGACAGATGTAGTGGCTATCGAATATTCGTCATAAAAATATAATATCTTGCCATTGACCGAAGTTAGCCAAACAGCAAAATGAGTAACATAATCCGGGGCAGTAGGGAAATTGGAAAGATTAATACCGCCGCCTTCGGCAACCGTAACCTTAACGCTATTACCAGCGCCGGATTCCCAATTCCCTATCCAGGTAATTGCAACTCGATAGTCCCCGGCAAACATACCGCCCGTTAATGTTGCAGCAACATCAGGCGCGTCTGGAGTTGGAACACCCCACTCTTTTGCAACACTATCGCCTCTTACATATCGACCGGATACCGTTCCGTTAGAGAAATAAATGGTATCGCCAACTTGAGTATAGGAAACGCGAGTAGCGCCAATATCGGCCAATAGCTCAACGTTTGATGGCGAGGCAAGCTTATAAAGATTGTCGTTTTCTACAAATAAGGTGCAGAAATCGCAGACAAACAGAGAGTGACAATCCCCGGCGTAAACCTGGGAAATATTCTGGCAAGGCAATAGGACTTGGCCGTCATTATCAAACTGTACATTGACAGCTTTGAATAGACGGCCAGAGTCTTTTCGACCATCCCTAACTGGCAAATCACTGGGTCTTAGTCGATTATTAAGCCCAGTGAACCGAATCACCGGGTTAGCCATGATTACAAAGCTCTAACCGTTTTGCACAGCAACCAAGTCAATGTGACAGTACCGGTTAACGTTTGCGTAGCATCAGCGTCAACATCGGTAGTGGTCGCATAAGCAGTATTCAGATAGATTGACGAATCCGCTGAAGTGGTATCAATAAACAGAGTTTCCGAACCATCCAGGTTAGAGTCAAAGTACCCTTCAACAGCCGTACCAGCCACGTTAATCGTTGCAGACGATGTAAACGCAGTTGAAGCTACCAAGTTAGCCATTGTGCTGCTTAAAGTTGTACTTGAAGCAGTCGCAGTACCTAAAGCAATAGCGCCTGTAACACTAGCGTTCAAAGTTGTTGCAAGATCGCTTGTGGTTGTTTGCGCGATATTGATATACGCTTGCAAAACTCTTGCAGTAATCCCTGCCGGGAAAGTCCAAAGTTTTGTGCCTTGATACTCAGTACCGTTGACAACGTTTTGTAAAACGCTGGTCAGAGTAAAAGTAGAATAACCGACAAGACCGCCACCGGCTTTATGAGTAGCGGTAATTGTTCCAGAACTGGGAGTTGCTAAAGTGCCTACAGATGAAATGGTTTGAGACGTTGGCCGTCCCAAAACATCATCGGCAAATGAATTAACGTATGCCATTTTAAAATCCTCTCGAAGAGATAAAACGCTTCACAGCGCAAAAAATAGTTGCCTCACGGCATTAATAAAAAAAGGTCTATGCCTCTTCAGATACTTCTATATTCAAAACAGGCGGCTCATGTAATTCATCAACCGACAGAGTTAATAATGATAATGCGGCTTTAAGTTCATCAATAACAGCTTCAGAAGCTAGTTGTTCTACTCTTTCAGGGTAGCCATGCTCTAGTAATGCCTTCACTGGATTCAAAGCATTTTCAAGCAATTGGTTCCTTTTAACAGACCATTCCAAAGCTTCCTGAATTTCCTGTTTTGACGAATCGCTTGCAAGGTTATTCGGGAATGTTAAAACCCCCAAATAACCTTTAATCCGAGCTTGTTCAAAACTTAAAGCAGCGTCTAATTCTGCAATAAATTCTTCAATACTCATTAGACCGGCTCTTCATCAGAAACAGAGATGGAGGCAGATACCGCGCCCAATGAGGCAACCATAGTAAAAGACTCTTGCGCCAAAATCGGAAATACGTTATCGCTCAAATCGCCATCAGCCGTAGCTATAACAACGACATCACCGGGAGCAAGCCAATCGATTACCGCCGTCAGGCCATCTTCAGAAGGAGTCAGCATGGCAAAGCCTTCGGGCTCCATTGCCCAAATAGGAGCGCCGTCAATGCTTCCGTCTGAACCATCAGCTTTAGACACGTTTAAAGTAAGGGTTCTTTTTTTTCCTTCGTGTAATTCAAACATTTTAATAACTCCAAATAATAAAAAAAGTATAGTTTAAAATTAGCGTTCCGCTAGTTTATATCGTACAGAAAAATCATCCATTAAATTATTATTATAAGTTGGTCTAATCAAAACATCAAAGTATTTTAAAGTTCTTGCTGCAGCATTAGCAGCTATATTATCAACAGTATAAAATGCTTTTATTGCTGTATTAGAATCAGAGCTTATTGTGACTCCATTATTAGCAGTTATTGCCACACTCGAAACATCAACATCAACAGGCAAAAGATTATAAGGGACAGCTTTCCATGTTAGTCCATCTGTAGCACCGGATTCAAAATCTGTTGTTTCCTCATCTTTTCTTAGTGCCCATGTTGGTTCAGTAGCTCCAGATTTACCCCCATTAACACAAGCATAATAATATCCTTTATAAACTGATGGTAAAACAATATCATATTCGTTTGAACTAACAAACCTATAGACGGTATCAGATGTCCATGTAGGTGGTCTAAATATTATCTGATACGAAACTATAGAATCAGGATCATGATAACCTAATACTTTATACGGGCCTTTTTGACTTGCACTATATATCATTAGTTAACCCTCAATGATTACGTCATTTTGTTTATTTTCATTAAAGATAGTTTTGTCTTTATTTTCTATTATAATATAATTTTGTTTATTTTCATTAAAGATAGTCTTATCTTTATTTTCTATAATAACAGAGTAATTGGGATATTCAGAATATATTACATTGTTTGTCGTCTCAAATACTATAGAAGTATAGTTGATATTGCTTATTATAACAGCTTGATAAAATACATTATTATTAACAAACAGTGAAGTCTGAGTTAAATTAACAGCTCCAGGAGTAAGAACCTGTTGATAAAAACTATTAAGATTTTCAAAAAACAGAGATTGAGTTAATGTAACGCTACTGTCAAGATTTGCAGCATAAAAAGTATTGCCGTTAACAAAGCTTGAATTTTGAGTTAATACTTGATCATTCTCAACGCTATGCTGATAAAATATATTATTGTTTGTTAATACAGCATCTTGAATAAGGCCAACAGTAGACGATAAACTATGGCTATTAAAACTGTTAGTATTATTAAAAATACTGTCTTGAGTTAAGACTGATGGACTTGATAAGGTATGGCTATAAAATGTACTGCTATTAACAAATGTAGAACTTTGAGTTAAATCATAAATATTATCAAAATTAAAATTATTTCCAGTAGTGTATCCATCCGTAATAGTAAAATCTACACCAGCAGAATCAGCAGTTAATACATGAGTATAAAAGCTATTAGTGTTAGTGTAAGAACTTGATTGAGATAGTGTAATAACTCCAGATAATACATGGGTATAAAATGTATTAGAGTTAGTATAAGAACTGTCTTGAGTTAGTGTTATTGCAGAACTTAAAACACTGTCATAGATAGTATTGGTGTTAGTATAAGCACTATCCTGAGTTAAAGTGTTTAAGTTAGTTAATACATGAGTATTAAAAGTATTAGTATTAGTGTAACTTGAGTCTTGAGTTAAACTAATACTTGCACTTAAAAAATGAGTATAAAAAGTATTAGTATTAGTAAGTGTTTGATCTTGAATTAAATCATTCGCACTTGTTGATATTGTATGCGAGTAAAAAGTATTAGTATTAGAATAACTGCTATCCTGCGTTAATGTAATAGCACTGCTTAACGTATGCGAATAGAAAGTATTTGTATTACTATAAATACTATCTTGAGATAGAGTATTTAAACTAGATAATACATGAGTATAAAAAGTGTTTGAATTAGAATATGTACTATCTTGTGATAATGTAATTACACCGCTTAAACTATGATTATAAAATGTATTATCATTAGTATGAATAACACTTTGGGATAGTGTATTTATGGTACTTAATACATGAGTGTTAAATGTATTAGTATTTGTATAAATACTGTCTTGAGCTAATATAGTAACAAAATCTAAAGTGTGAGTATAAAAGCTATTATTATTACTGTATAAACTATCTTGTGATAATGCAATACTACCTGTTAGCGAATGAGTATTGAATGTATTGCTATTGGTATAGACAGAATCTTGAGATAATGTAATTACATTACTTAATGTATGCGAATAAAAAGTATTGCTATTTGTATAAGAACTATCCTGCGTTAATGTAGTAGAAAAGTCTATAGAGTGAGCATAAAAGGAATTACTATTAACTAAACTGCTATCTTGTGTTAACGATATTGACCCGGTTAATGTGTGCGCGTTAAACGTATTAGAATTAGAAAATAAGCTATCTTGAGATAAGTTATTAACTAATGATGCGCTATGAGTATAAAAAGTATTAGTATTTGTAAGGCTACTATCTTGAGTTAACGTATTAACATTTGTTAATGTATGTACGTTAAATGTATTAGAGTTAGAAAACAGACTACTTTGAGTTAGCGCAATTTCGCTACTTAAAGTATGTGTATAAAACGTGTTTGAATTAGAATAAGAACTAGATTGACTTAACGCATTAACATTAGTTAATGTATGTGCGTTAAATATATTGCTGTTAGAATAAGAGCTTGATTGAGTTAACGCATTAACATTGGTTAAGGTATGTGCGTTAAATGTGTTGCTATTAGAATAAGATGTATCTTGCGATAAACTATTTACATTGCTTAATGTCGCTGAATAAAAAGTATTTGTATTTGAAAAACTACTATTTTGAGTTAGTGTTTGCCCTGAATCTCCAGAAGCCGCAGCTGGTAATAATGGAGAGTAAAAATAAGACATTATGCAACCTTACGTTGCGACCAATCGTATGATCTTGCTGTTCCTGCCGTTTGGCGTATTTGAAATGTCCATCCATGCAATAAAACGAATGACGGAGATGCCCATAAAGGTTCAGCTTGAGCATTACTTAATGATGCTTCAAATAAAACTCTAGCAGTTCCAGACGATATAGCTTTTTCAAGCAATTGAATTTCTATCGTATCTCCATTCGCCATATTATTGCAATCAACAAAAAACTGGAATACGCCATCCGTTGTATCAGAAGATGTTCCCAAAGCTGTAAAACTACCCTCTGGCGGAGTCCCTGCTGTTCTAGTTCCATTTGCATGTTCAGATATAGCCATATTAAATTAATCCATAAAACATAATACTGGGATTACTATCAGCCGTAACACTCCTACTTCCTCTTAGAGTGATTCTTGAGCCTGACGGTATATTATAATAAACAGGCAAAGAAATGCCTGATCTTTGTTCAGCAGAAGACCACGTAAATAAGTGCATGGCATTTTCACCAATTGAAATTTCTGATCCACTTCCGCCTAATCCCATATCAAAAGTTATATGTAGCCCAGTTTGTAATGATGTATCAGAGGCAAATAAACTTGATATCATACCTCCACCATAATCTTCGGATGTGCTTGAAACTATCTCAACCCATGAACCTTCAGAACCACTACTACCCATTCCTGTAAAAGTTGTTCCTTCGGTTGTAGATGTTGCTGCGCCTAATGCCACCATTTTTGAAAAACTAGGAAACGAAGCGACATTTTTAACACCGCCATAAAATGTTACTTCAACGCCAGCTTTTGCCGAAGCTTGCGTGTTTTGATGTCTGGCCCATATAATAGTATCAGGAGGAAACATAACAGGAATATAATATATTATTCCTAATCCTTGTGCTTGACTGCCACCCAATTTTTCTAATATAACGGTTACATTGCCCGAATCTGGTCCAATACCTATATCAATATAGGTATTTAATGTCGTAGCGGAGATAACATTGGCAGATGTTTCGACAGCATTAATCCTAACAATACATATGGAAGATTGATAAGTTAACCCAGCATGGATTTGAGTCCATGATCCATAAGTATGGGCTGACCCGGATGTAACCGTAGTGCCAGCCTGAGTTCCTGCATCTGCTCCTACGCTAGAGTTTGTTGTAACATAATTAAAACTAGGGTTTTTGGAAAGTAAGCTCATTTTAAATTAAAGCGCAAAAATACCAGAAGCATTCCAGGTTATTGTAATATTTCCACCGTTTGGAGTAACCGGAAGGTTAGTGACGTTGGTATCAATATAAGCAATTAAACGCCATGTAGTATTAGCTCCAGCATTTTTACGATAAAACACCAAGGCTTCCACGCTGTTCCCTGTAACCGAAGTCCAGGTACTATCAGCCGCGTCAAATATACCAGTAGTATAAGTTTTTGTTCCAAGCTCTTGATCTGTTCCAATAACAGCCGAAGCAACTGTAGAATAATACTGATCTGATGCAGAATAGGTATAAACGCCAGTATCTACCAAAGCGACATAAACGCCAGTAGTTCCAGAACCATCTAAATCAGAATCAGCACTGTTTTGTAATAAAGCTTCCTTCCACAAAGGATAAATTGCATTTGCCATTTTGTTGTCTCCCGACAATAATTAATAAACTATAAAGACACTGGTATTTTTGGCCCAAGCGATTTAGGATCAACTAAAGGCGCTACATAAGTCCATGTTGTTGTATTATCTGTTGTTGTACCAGATAGATTCCAAGTTGGTTCGCTTCCACCAGTTGTTCCAGCCGTTGTACATTTCCAAATATGAGGAGTTGTATCAGGAACAGAAGCGACAACAAAATCATCTAATGTTGTTGCTTTACTAGCAGACCATTTATAATGCACTCTTGGAGATAAAGTAACTATAGCAGGCTCTACTTCAGATACATCAATAGAATAACTTGTTGATGATGTATAAGTATGGCCTATATAATCACCATTATCTGCACGATGCGCAGATACCATCCAATCTGTAATATCTAAAGTTTCTGTAATATTTCCTGAAATAGTGCCGCGCTTAACCTGTAAATCACAAGCGTAGACGCTATAAGTTGTTCCACCGTAAGCTTGTACTAAAACTTCAACCTCACAGTCGTAGGTTGGGGCAACAGACAGAACAAGTTTCTCCCAAGTATCGGCAGCGGCTGTGATCGAATCGGTTACGTCTGAGGCGATGCCGGGAACTTGGCCACCTATGATAATAAGCTTTCCAGTAATGCCGGTATTTGTCCGGCGCAACTGTGCAGAAACTTCGTTGTTTCCTGCTTTCAGTTTGACTTTACCCAAGGATATTTGCATTGGGTTTAGGGAATTAACGTATGTTGAACTAGCCGTTGGAGACAGTTTCCACGAATATTCAATTAGGTTAGAATAAACAATGGTTGTGTCTGTTGTAATATTCCCGTTCGCTAAATAAAGTTGATTGTTATCGGGCGTATTGTCGAGGTTATAGAATTCAATGCCAGCTAGTGAAGAATCACTAACCGCTAAACCGGTTACCAGCGTTGAACTTGAGCAATTACACCCGAAAAACCTACCGTTTTTAGAAGTTTGAGAAATTGTGCCTACGTCTGCGAGAATATTTCCAGACATCGTAGCGCCGAGCACTGATATGTCCGAGTTCTGGACATATACACCATATTGGACGTTATTCTTTATATTCGATGCTTGCACTACCGTAGGTTGGTACGTGCCATTAACATAAATTCCATATATCCCGGCATTACAGCAATTTTGAAAAACATATTTAGTGCCCGAAGACGGAACAGCGTTGTATTGCCGAGAGTTGTTGCAGTTAGTTATATTAACCTTTGTCAGCGACGCAGAAGTGACCCCGGCAAGGTTATTTTCGACATAAACAGCGCCGAACGTACTCTCTTCATGTGCGCCGAGCATGACCATACCGTAGTTTGAACATTGATTCACAGCGTAAAGCGAAATTGAGCTTTGCTTTATTGTTGTGAGCGGCATACCTTGGTATGCACGACAAAACGCAATTGTTTGATCGTCCATCGTGATATAGTTTAGATTGGTCATAGCCAACCCATAATTGCGCCCGTTTTCGTTATCAAACCATGTAATGCCGTCTTGAGCAGTAAAACCGGCATTCCATCCGCCGGTAATCGTGATCGGATTTCCTGCTGTTCCGGTATCTTGTAGCGTCTGTGTTGCTGTATAATAATAAGTGCCTGCCCCGTAGCTGTACATCGATTGCGCGTACGCTGCAACGGTTTCGCTGGTCCCGTAATATCCAGGAGAGTATGCATGTACTGCCGGCATACAGTACCCAGTATCAGCATCAAGAATGACTCGTGTGCCGTTTATTGATTGCGGGAATAGATAATTACCCGTCGCTTTGCCAATAGCGGTCTTTAAATGCAGAGCATTAGCGGCTTGAATATTATCGATGATAAACGTTTGTGCACCGGAGTCTGATGCTGCATAGATAGCCACAGATTGAATAGCAGAACCAAGCGCTGACCCCTTATCTATTGTGATCGGTTGCCATGTACCTAACATGCCGATTGCAGGAAAATCCAGCGTATCTACGGCGGTAGCGCCCGCAGTGTCAGAACATAACTTAATCTGAATCTGGCCGGATGAAATAAGGGTTCCGACTGATTGATAAACCCAGAACGTGAGTTTCTGATAGGATGAAAAATCAGTAGAGCTGATGGTTAGATAAGCCGCTAATCCGGTCGTAAATCCGTCGGCAATTGCTATCTGTTGAGATTCACTGCCTTCTTTATAGGGGTCATTAGACAGTGTACACGTTACGTTTGCCGAAGCCGTCCAGTTCGTCAACTCGCCTTGGTTGCCGTTACAAGCTACGCTTTTTGTAAGTGCAGATGCCAAACGGACATTCGACATTGATATATCAGTGACAGTACCGCCACTGCCGCTACCATTTCCAGTCGAATTGGTCCCGTCTTCATGTAATAATTCAAACGTGGTTGACGCTGGCGAACCAACCTTCCAAACACCATTTGCATTGGTGTTAGTCGCATGGTTATCAATGATAACCGTATCACCAGCCGAAAGCCCGTGCGAAGATGACGTTGTTACTACAATTGGTGTTGCATTTGTCGAAGAGCTTATATTTATATTAGCCTTCGGGGCACGGCTCTCCCATGTCGCATTGATACCAAGCGACACAGGATCGGGGCTTTTTAGGTACCGAATCTCATCCCCAGGAGCAAGCGCGGCGGCGACAATATTGTCTAATTTGTACCGGGCTGTCCCTACAGAATCGCCATTGCCCGCGCTCGCATTGGAATCAGTCCCCGATCCGGGGTCGATATACCATGTTGTCATTTGTCAAAAAACCTGTTTATTTTTTCAGAGTAAATAATCTTAAAAACACTGTAAATAATAAATATACTCGACATTGTAAATATTATGTCTGCTATCATCATGAGCTTTTACCGTTAAGAAAGTTAAAAATTAATTGAACAATAAGGGCGCACGTTGTACTAATAGCAACAGCAAAGCCAACAACCGTATTTCTAAATTCGTTCAATTTCTCTATTTGCATATCTTTCTTATCACAACGAACTTCAATTTGACGTATTCTTTCAGCTAAAACTTTCATGTCATCATGGTCATCAAACATATAAGAACCTATCATTCCTTAAATTCTATAGGCATCCTATGAGAACAGCGCTCAATTCCACATCCAGCGCGTTCTAATCTTTCAACTCTTAACCACATTTTTTTTCTATCTTCTTCGCAAGCTAATCTAGCTACTTCAGCATTATCTAATGCTTTTGTTATCCTTAACCACATAGCTCCTATAACCGCAGCAAGAACAATAAGTATGGCCTCAACGTGTTGGAATGAGACAACCAAGCTTCCTGGTGGAAGTTCCATAACATCTTCCTTTTAACTATAGCAATAAATATTACCAATCATTATCAACATTATCTAATGAACTTGATGTTGCTGGCCTAGCAATTAACGATCTAGGAGATTCAAATAAATGTTGTCTTATCTTTGCTGATTTTACCTCGCCAAAAACCATAGTAAATAGTGTTAAATATTCTAAAGCTTTCTGTGGGTCAAATACTTCAACATCTTTCTTGCTATAACATTCATGCAAAACCCAATAAATAAGGTCTCGATGAAACTCAGCAGGGATTTCAGGCTCTTGTGAAAGTGATGTTATATCTTCATCAGGCAGTCGATAGACTTCTAAATAAACCGTTGTTCCATCATCGGTAGCGTCAGGGATACGACTAAACCGAATGGTTTTACCGGAAACAATATAATGGAATGTATTATCGATTAAACCTGTATCGGTTCGCCATGTCGGAGTGATCCTGTCTAATTCATCCTTAGTCTTTTTAGAAATAATATTGCCATCATAAATAACATTTTCTAATACCGTTATCTTATGATTTAAGGTATAACTAGACTGACCTTCGATTAATATGATTTGCGTATAATCTGGAGTAGAATCATCGTAAATCAGATTTGCTCGATTACAAGCTTGCCTTTCAGCTTCCGTTAGCTTTCTGAGCAAACTAGCATCAGACCATTCATATTTACTAGAATTATTATCTTCTGTAAAATCTTCTCTTACTTGTAAGATAATGTCTGATGCTAACATTTATATTCCAGCTTGAAGAACTTTAAAAACAATATCACCTGTTGTAAATGCGGTAACTTTTACTCTAACCGCATTGGCAGGAATGGTAGATGCAGCAGCAACATCAGAAGAACCGGAAGCTTGAACAGTAAACGGTAATGGCGTTATGCTTGAGTCTTGTACAGAATCAGCAGTTGCCTCTACGGTAAATGTAGCTGTTCCTACATCAACTTGATACGTGTAATTAAATGGATTTTTATCACGATCTAACGGAATCCAAGGCGTTTCTAACACACCAAGAACACCGATAGTCACAGCGCCAGCGGTTGCTGCATCAACAGTAACAGAAGTTACTGTCTTAAAGTTTTTAGTTCCATTAGTAGTTGATGTAGCACTACCGGCTAACGCTTCTGTTAGGGCATTGCCAAAGTTATCAGTACCAGTAAAGGTAAAAGTACGAGCGGCATCTGATCCAGCGCATGTTACAGAAACATGCTGGCCGATAGAAAGCGTTAGTACACCACCAGAAATAAGTGTGCCGTTAAGCGTTAACGCCCCGGCACCTAAAGGAGTTTGCGACAGTGCTATACCATCAGCATCAGTCGCAGTAACTACATAAGTTTTTGATTTTGGCTTCATACATCACCATTAGGCTTGTGTGACGCCAAACAAAGTAGTATTGCTTGTAGGGTCAGTCCGATACCAAACGGAAACA
>Ga0208784_1001184_pt1 | contig 11164 bp, 14 predicted proteins | sample DEB19_08_DNA_FD_184531 | JGI IMG/M metagenome (GOLD analysis project Ga0208784, IMG submission 184531) | Aqueous microbial communities from the Delaware River and Bay under freshwater to marine salinity gradient to study organic matter... | ecosystem: Environmental > Aquatic > Marine > Coastal ...
CGAATGGGAAAGTAAAAAATCTCCAGCAGGTGCATATCAGTGGGAACCTATTGGACTTGAGGAGCATAAAAAGCCAAGAGATTTAGAAAATCCAAAAATCAGACATAACCCAATGATGACGGATGCGGATATGGCAATGAAAATGGATCCAGAGTACAGAAAAATTACAGAAAAATTTTACAAAAATCCAAAATATTTAGATGAACAATTCAGTAAAGCTTGGTTTAAATTAACACACAGAGATTTAGGATCTAAAGATAACTACATTGGTCCTTGGGTTCCAAAAGAAACTCTTATCTGGCAAGACCCAGTGCCAGCGCATAAGAAAAAATATAATGTTGAGAAAGTTAAAAAATTAATTGCAGCAAGTGGCCTTAGCACATCAGATCTAGTTGCAACAGCATGGGATAGCGCTAGAACTTATAGACGCACAGATAAGCGAGGTGGAGCTAATGGCGCAAGAATTAGATTGTCACCACAAAAAGATTGGGAAGCCAATGAACCTGCAAGACTTAAAAAAGTTTTAAAAATTTTAGAAGGGGTTGCTAAAAAGTCAGGTGCAAGCATTGCAGATACCATCGTATTAGGCGGTGTTGTTGGACTTGAGAAAGCTATTAAAAAAGCAGGATCAAAAGCTAAAGTTCCTTTCATTCCTGGTCGAGGCGATGCAACACAAGAGCACACTGACATTGAATCTTTTAAAGTATTAGAGCCAGTGCATGATGCATTTAGAAATTATGTTAAGAGAGAATATTCAGTAATGCCAGAGGAGTTAATGTTAGATAACGCTTCATTAAAAGGACTAAGTGCAAAAGAGATGACCTGTTTGATCGGCGGTATGAGAGTTTTAGGAACAAACTTTGATGGTACAGAGCACGGTGTATTTACGGATAAAGTTGGTGCTTTAACAAATGACTTCTTCGTTCACTTAACAGATATGAAATATAGCTGGAAGCCAACGGGCAAAAACAGTTACGAAATTATTGAGAGAAAAAATAATAAAGTTAAATTTACAGCCACACGCGTTGATCTCGTATTTGGCTCAAACTCCGTGCTTAGAGCGTACGCCGAAGTATACGCACAAGATGATAATAAAGAAAAATTCATCAAAGACTTTGTGGATGTTTGGACAAAGATTATGAATGCTGGATTTGTAACTACTCACTAAATAATCAACTTAAAATTTAATTATCACTGGGGCAAATAGTGATACATGCTTCCTTTAAACAAAAGGAGATACCATGAGTTTTTTAAAAAAATACCTAAAGTGGATTAGTACCGCATTTGTATTAATGGGAATATTACTCACCAATCTAAATATTTATCCACTGAATATCTTCTCTCATGGACTTGGGGTTGTCGGTTGGACGTGTGCTGGAATAATAAATAAAGACAAAGCCATTATGACAAACTTTGGATTGCAGATTCCCTTATTTGCATTAGGCTATATAAAATTATTTTTTTAAAAAATGCTAAACGATTGGTATATGTATATTTTGTATGGTGCGGCCTTAGGCTTTGCCATTTATTTAGCTGATAAGTATATATTTCATTTTTTAGGAACGATTATTAAATGAACTTAGAAATTATTATTACAACGATTTTGGCAATGATTTCATCCTTACTGCCATTTGTTTATAAAAAAATTACTGATAGCGTTCATCCTGGTAACCCTTATATTATTTTAGCTGCAGTTATCTTAGGGGTTATCTCAGCGTGTTTGATTTATTCTTTAATAACTCTTGGAATACTTGGAACTTTATATTTATTAATTATTTATATTATTATTTTAGGTTCTATTTTTCTGACACAGTATTTAGTGAAACTTAATTCAAAATAAGACGTTTATAGATCCTCTTTATCAAATCTAGCAACTAAATGTTCTGCCTGAGCTGATTAACACTTGTTTAAAAGCGCAATAATTAATTTTTATATAAATGGAAATAAAAAGCTAAATAATAAATCTAATAAATTTATAAAAAAGGATGAAAAGAAAAATGAGATAAAGACAAGCGCAACAATGAAGATGATTACTTTTTTTAATAATTTAGATGGCTCAGTTTTTTTACTGTCTTGATCAATAGATTCTTTTTTTTTATTTTTCATAAATTAATACTCAATATTGTTCAAAATCATCATGACAATGAAAAAAATTTTTATAAAGTTTTCTGTAATTAATATTAAATATAATTTTTTATTCTGAATTCTTTTTATAAACTCAGAAGACTCAAAATTAAAAAAATTAAATTCCAAAATTAAAAAGCTGAAAAGATTTAATAAAAGAAATATTCCAATATAAAGGATTGCATAGCCTATAATCAGCTCCATGTTCAGCCTTACGCTCAACATAATCAAAGAAAGAATAATATTTAAAATTAGATATTTTCCATAAAGATTAAAGATTGAGCGTAAGTAGTTGTTAATATCGGACTGATTCTTAAAAAATATATAATATAAGAAACTGCCCAATAGAATGAGGCTTGTCCCCAACATAACCCAGGGCATGAAATAAACTATGACAAAAATAATATAATTCATGAATTAACCTATTCGATTAACTGAACGAATTAATTAATTAATTTATTTTTACCGTAACGGTTCTTCTATTTTGTGACCAAGCTACGATCGTAGATGCTGGATTTGCAGGTCGTTCTTTTCCATAGCTTACAACTTTAATTCTATTCGAAGCTATGCCATTTGCGATTAAATAATCTTTAACTGCATTGGCTCTTCTTTCGCCTAATGCCAAGTTATATTCTCTAGTTCCTCTTTCATCGGCATGACCTTCTAGAGTGATATTTAAATTTGGATTATTTTTTAAATAATTCACTTGTTTTGTAAGTGTATCAGTCCCTTTTGATGAAATATTATATTTATTTGTTGCAAAAAATACTCGATCAGCAACACCTTCTGCTAAATATTTAACTGTTTCTGTTCCTGTATAAATATCTCCATCCATTAACGAAGGTGTAGGCTTAGTTGCTTGTTGAGTGGTACAACTTACAATGAGTACCGACCCTAAAGCGATTAGTGCTTTTGACATTCTATTTATCATTTTTAGCTCCTTTATTTTTTAAAAAATTTTATTTTTGAAATGTGTTTAAAATAAGTTTTTGTGCAACTCGTGATTTAATATGCAATCAGAAAGTGATAATTATTTAGAATTTTCATTGATAGGCTTAATAAAAAAATTATTCATCAATGAAAGAAAGAGAAGTCATTATTCTAATATTCGTAAGCTTATTTTTATTATTAATTTTTTTATAAAAATTTATGAAAGTTAAAATATTATTCTTCATTACGATATTAGGAATAGGTGTTTATTCTTGCACTGCAATTTCTGAAAAAGCTAATGAAAAAGCTGCAAAAGAAAATGCTTATCTATCAAGTTTTTTAAAAACACCCTCTTCTAATCTTATAAAAACTTTTGGCAAACCCACCCAAACTTTAGCTGAAAATAATGAGACAATTTATGTTTATGAAGTAAAAGGCAAAGTATTTAGTTGTCAAAGAAAGTTTACAATCGATAATAAAAATACTGTCACAGGATTTGTGTCCACTTGCTGGGATTGATATTTATCTCTACATATTATTAACAAAAACAACTAACGAAGAAGAGCGCGTATGCTAAAATCTGTAGAAAGAATCTGGGCAAGAGCCACAGGTCATTTAATGGGCAGTACCGATCAAGATAAACCGGATGTGCCTATTTTAACTTTAAGAGAAGCAAGGATTGCCTTATATTTAAAAACATTTTGGATTGGCATCCATGTTATCACTTGTCTATTTATTATGGCTAACACCATAAGGCATTAGTAAAAATTGGGTTAATAACTAGATTAGTTAGAGTTTAATTTTTGTTATATAATTAAGCATGGGAAATATTGTAGAATTTAAACGACCAGACGGCAAAACCTCTAAAGGTTATTTAACTGAAGGAAGTAAAGATTCACCTGCCATTGTAGTCATACAAGAGTGGTGGGGGATGAACGCTCAGATTAAAAAAGTTGCAGATACTTTAAAAGATTTAGGCTACCGAGCTTTAGTTCCAGATTTATATAAAGGAAAAGTTGCTTTAGATGAAAATGAAGCAAAGCACTTAATGACGGATCTTAATTTTTTAGATGCTGCAAGTCAGGATATTCGCGGTGCCGTTCAATATTTAAAAAGCACAGGATCTAATAAAGTTGCGGTTACAGGTTTTTGTATGGGAGGCGCACTTACATGTTTATCATCGGTTCATGTTCCAGAGTTAAATTGCGCTGTGATTTGGTATGGTTATCCACCTCTAGATTTAATTGATGGTAGTAAGATTAAAATTCCAATGATGGGTCACTGGGCACTTCACGATGATGCCTTTGCAATCAGCGGGGTTGATCAGTTAGAGAAGAAATTAAAGGATGCAAAAGTTAATTTTGAATTCTTTAGATATGATGCAAAACATGCCTTTGCCAATGAAGAAGCGGATGAGAGAAATCTTCCTTATTTAAAATATAATGATGAGGCTAAAAAACTAGCCTGGACAAGAACCATGGTTTTTTTGAAAAAAAATTTAGCCTAATTAATTAAGCTCAGATTTGTTGTGTTTTTGAAATTGATTTTGAAAAAAAATTACTCGAACATACTAGTTAAAAAATTCAAAATTAAAAGATTTTTAAATAATTGATTTTATTTAGATATTTATTTCATTTCTAAATAAACGTTATTCTATGAGCTTTTCCTGCATTTATTATTTTGCTCTCTGCCACAATTTCTAACTAACCTCTTAAATTGTAATGCTTATTTTTTAAATTGAGTTTTTTTTTGCTTATTTGACTTTAATGGGAAGGAGGAACATATTTTTAAACAGGAGGCGGACAATATGTTTGTACCAATACCTGACACTTGAAGGGGTAAAGCTTTATAAGCTTATCCATTTAAAATAAGAGCTTACGGACCTCTGCTCTTCCAAAAAAGGTCCAAACATCACACATAATTTTATAGGTTATTTAAACCTGATAAAAAGGGGGACCTCCCCCTTTGGGGAAAGTAATTATTTTTATAGAGAATTAATTTTATCTTTAGTTTTATTAATTTTTTCTGGATCTCTATTTAGAGCATCGGCTGCAATAATTTCTATATTTGTTACTCCTAAGAAATTAAGTGCTTGCTTTAACCAAGGAGTGCAAAAATCAACGGGGCTATTGACTGGAACTCCCCCTGAGACAATTAACAAATAAGCCTTTTTAATATTGGTAACCGTTCCAACGGGACCCTTATCTGTGTAATTAAAGGTTTCACCATTTCTTGCAACTAAATCAAACCAGGCTTTGAGTGATGCAGGGGGTCCAAAATTGTATATGGGTGCAGAGACTACAAGTGTATCGCACTCTTTAAATTCTTTAATTAACTCGTCTGATATTTTAAATAATTTCTTATCAGTTTCAGTTCTTTCATTTTCAGGAATAATAAATCCAGCTCCTTTTATGCCCGCAACAAAAGGCAGTCCCGTTGAGACATCTCTATATTGAACGGTATCACCAGATTTTTTAATTTTATCGACTAATAATTTTGCAAGACTTTTAGATACCGATTCAGACTTTCGAGCGCTTGAATCAATGTGGTAAATTTTCATGATTTTGTAACTTTATATTATCTATTATTCATTTCTTACTAAAGGATAAACTTTAGGACTTAAAAGTTTGTAACTATTAATTAAAATAACAATTAATGTAATGACACCAATTAATAATAAAACTGCTGAAGAATTTACAAGTTCTAAACTCCAACTTAATCTAAAAATATTTTCAATAACATAACGGGAGATAAAGATTGAAAATAGAATAGCAATTAATAGGATTGAAAAGAAAGTGATTAAAAACTCAATCATTTTAGTTAAAATTAAATTTCTCATACTTATTCCTAAAATTTTAAAAATTAAGTTTTGATAAACCGCAAGTCTTGCTTGAACAATCACTGCTGAAGAAATCACCATGAGACCTACTAAAACGGCAACGGAAGAAATGACGATAATTGCAATAAATATTTTATTAATAATTTCGGTGACTTTACCGATATAATTTTCAACTTTAATTGCAGATATATTTTTAAACTTTTGTAAAAATAATCCCTCTTTAAAATTTGTTTTATCTTTAAACTTTGCAGTTGCGATATATTCATAAGGGATTGAGGTTGCAAAACTTGGATTAATCAACATCACAAAGTTGATGGATAAATCTCTATAATCAACTTTTCTAAAACTTGTAACATTCCCCTCCACTACACGACCTAGAATTTTTAAAGATAAACGGTCATTTAATTGAATGTTAAAATCTTTTGCAACTTTTGCATCTAAGGAAATTTCTAGATTTTTATTATTAGGATCAAACCATTTTCCTTCGGTAATGGGATTGTCTTTTGGAGGATTATTTGCCCATGAAATTCTACGGTCGCGTTCCAGCACCCAAAAAGAGTCGTTTGAGGATTTAATATAAGTTAAAGGGTCTTTATTATTAATTTTAACCACCGATGCAGAGACGATGGGCATGATTTCAATTTGCACATTCTTATCTTGATCTTTTAAGTATTTGATAAATTGATCTCGTTCAGCACTTTGTAAACTGACAAAGAAGTAATCTGGGGCAATTTCAGGAATAGATTTTTGTACTTCTTTTTTAAAATTATAACCGACAAAAGTTAAACTTAATAAAAGTGTTACTCCTAATCCTAAGGATAAAACCGTAACTGGAAAAATACTTTTTTCACCTGTGATATTTTTTATAGCAAGGCGAAGGGGTAAATATTTTACAACCTGAATTTTTTTAAAATAATGAATGATAATTTTAGATAAAAAATACAAACATAAACAGATAAAAAAGAACACTGCAAAGTAACCAACGGTATAGACCGGTTTTTCACTGCTCAAAGCAAATATGCCAATGAGTAAGCCTGTTGCAACAATGATAAGCGAGATATTTTTAATGTTGAAATGAAAATTACACAGTTGAAAAGCATTCCTAAATAAACTGGTTGCCTTTATTTGTTGAATGGCAGCAATGGTTGGAAGACAAAAAATAATCACAACTAACAGACCACTGACAAAAACTTTTAGAAAATTACTAAATAAAAATTCGCTTTTTACAAAAATACCGAGTGTTTTTGAAAGAAAAACATTAACTAAGGGTACACTCAAAACTCCTAAGACATAGGAAAATATTGAAATTAAAGTAAGAGAGATAAAAATTTCTATATAGAATATTTTCTTAATTTTATCTGAGGTAAAGCCTAAGGCTTTCATAATTGCGATACTAATATTTTTTTGGTTAATAAAAGAAATCAGAGTGTTAGAAATTCCAATTCCTGCAATCAGCATCGCACTGATGGATATTAATGATAAAAACTGAGAAAAATTATCAATTAATCTCTTTAAATTATTAGAGGAGTTTTCTGGAAAACGGATACTGTAATTTGGAAATTGATTAGTTAATGCTAAAATTGATTGTCGTGAGGTCTTGCTTTCATCGAATAATTTAACGCGGTATTCATAATTAATAAAACTACCAAGGCTACTTAAATTAAGATTAGAAAACGATTGAGTGCTGACCACAGCAAAATCTCCAAATAATAACGCTCGACCTAAATCAGGGACACTTTCAACGTAGCCAACAACGCTAAAAGGAATTTGTTTTATATAAACAGTGTCATTGACTTTAAGATTAAGGGTTTCAAATATTTTTTTATTTACCAAAATCGAATTTTTTTTATTTTGTAGTGAACTGAGTGCCTGCTTAGGGGTTGTCTCCACTGTTCCATAAAAAGGGTATTGCTGATCAACGGCCTTTAATCTTATAAAAAAAGTTTTAGCATCACTATTTTTTGAACTTGCAAGAATAGTACTAAATTCTATTGTAGTTGAAATTTTTCCAATTTTTTCAATTTCTTTAAAATATTTTTGATCAAATTTTTCATTTCGAGTATTAATTTCAAAATCGCCGCCTAATAAAATTTTTGCGTTAGCGTTTAATTCTTTCTTTAAAGAAAATTCTAAACTGATGATGACACTCAATACAAAGAGACTGATGAATAAAGTAAAGATGATAGTTGTAATTTTACTATAACTTCGAGCTAAATCTCGAATTGCATATTTAAATGTTTGTAAAAATTCAGTATTAAATAATTTTTCCATCTTTAATTTCAATAATGCGATCGCATTGGCCAGCAAGGGAGGCATCGTGAGTGACAAGAATTAGGGCGGTATTATTATTTTTAGTATAATCAAATAATAATTTAATAATGATCGATGAGTTTTCTGTATCGAGATTACCACTTGGCTCATCTGCTAAAATTAATTTAGGTTTTAAAACCATTGCTCGGGCAATGGCTACTCGTTGTTGTTCTCCTCCTGATAATTGACTTGGAAAATGGTGAAGTCGATGACCAAGACCAAATTGTTCTAATAATTCCTTTGCTTTTTCTTTAGCCTTATCCATGTGATTAATTTCAAGAACTAAGGATACATTCTCCAAGGCAGTATAATTGGGGATCAGGTAGAAGGATTGAAATACAATTCCAATCTTCGTTTTTCGAATATCACTTAAGGCATCTTCAGATAATTGACTAATGTCATCGCCATCAAATAAAATTTTTCCAGAACTTAAACGCTCAAGTCCTGCAATCAGCATAATCAGACTTGTTTTCCCCGATCCGCTTTTACCAACAATAGCAACACGTTCCTTTGAAGTGATTTGAAGGTTAATTCCACGGATCACTTCAACCGCGCTGTTTTCACTTTTGTAATTTAGATAAATATCTTGTAATTCTAATAACGTTTTCATGAAAAAATTAATTTTATCAGTTTTTTTTTCACTACTCATAATTCAATCTCAAGCATTTGCAACTGTGCGTATTATGCTATTTGGCGATAGTTTAATGGCCGGTTATGGGTTAACGCAGCCCTTTCATTTATCTGAAATTTTAAAAAAAGAACTAGCAAATGAAAATATTAAGTCAGAAATTATTAATGCAAGTGTAAGTGGTGATACAACATTTGGCGGATTAAATCGCATTCAATGGTCACTTGCCGATAAACCCGATATTGTCATTTTAGGTCTTGGTGCTAATGATATGTTAAGAGGCATTGATCCAAAAGAAATTAAAAAAAATTTAGAGCAAATTATTATTCTCATCCAAAAGCAAAAAATTAAAATTATTCTAACCGGACTGCTTGCACCTGAAAGTTATGGAAATAATTATAAAGAAAATTTTGATAAAATTTATAAAGATTTAGCAAAAGAATTTAATTTAATTCTCATGCCTTTTTTATTAGAAGGAGTAGCTCTTAATCCAAAATATAATTTAGAGGATGGGAAGCATCCAAATGCTGAAGGAGTGAAGATTATTGCTTCTAACTTAAAACCCTTTATAAAAAAATCATTGTAATGATAAAGATCAAAAATAATAACTTTTTATTTTTAAGCGTAATGTTTTCCTTAGTTTTAAAAATATTTCAGTGATAAAAGTTTTTTTTAATAATTCTTGTAAAGTCTGCAAATTAGAAATTGACCATTATAAAAAAACACCAAATAGTAAGATTGAGTGGATTGATATCACAAACAATATTGAAGCTGAACAACTCACTAAAAAAACTGCTGCACAATTACTAAGACGACTGCATGTTGTAGAAAAGGGTGAGGTGATTGAAGGGGCAAAGGCTTTTTTAGTGCTATGGTCAAAAATGCCAAAGTATTATTGGTTATACAAACTATTAAGCTTTAAGCCGCTCTTTATAATTTTTCATACTGTTTATGAAGGCTTTGCCTACTTTTTATTTTTAAAAAATAAAAAACAGTCTTTAAGGAAGTAAATAACTTTAAATGTATTTAAAATTAAAACATTGGTCTAAAAAAGTACTTATCATTACAATTTTATTAGGCATCGTGGGCTGTAGTGTCATTAGCCTTGGTTATAATCGACTGCCCACTATCGCACTTGCGCAATTAGACACTATTTTTGATTTAACCGATGAACAATCAAATTTAGTTCGTCCCGAATTAGATCGTTGGCTTCAATGGCACCGAACGGTTCATTTACCGCAGTATGTAAATAAACTTCAGCGTTTTGAAAAATTAATTATCCAAGATTTAACCGCAAAACAATTTTGTGAAGAATTTGAGGATATAAAACGTTTTGCAGATGAGGCAGCGATACAATTTATCCCAGCCCTCGTACCCATTGCAAAAACTTTGACTAAAGAACAAATTGAAAATTGGAATAAGTATCAAAGTAAACAAGATGAAGAATTTATAATGAATTTTGGTCGCGGTCCTAAGGGGGAGAAGATCAATGAAAAACGATTAGAAAAAGCAATCGATCGTGCTGAAATGTTTTATGGAAGTTTAACCATTCAACAAAAGGAATTTCTTGCAAAGCGTCTTGAAAGAAGTGTTTTTAATGTTGAACAAGTCTTACCCGAACGTAAACGAAGACACCAAGAGGCATTAAATGCCGTAAGCCTTATTCAAAAAGGAGCTAGTCCTATTCAAACATTACAAACCGTTTGGAGACATAATCAACAATCCCCAAATCCAACATATGCCGAATACAGTAATCGAATGTTGCAAGATGGTTGTAGTCAATTAGCAGAGCTTCATAATAAAACGACCAAAGAACAACGTCGAAAGGCTGCGCAAAAATTAAATGGATATGCTAAAGATTTTCAGAATCTAATTAAATCTTAAAAACTTTTTTAATTCTTTAAACTATTTATTTAATAATCAATTTTAAATTTTCAAGGGGATAAAAAATAAATTTATTTTCCATTGGAAATTAAAAAAATAAACCCATCTATCATCTGTAAGTTGCCTTATGGGACTTACCTAACTCGCTTAAAAAAGGAGAAAATAAAATGAGTAAATTAAATGGAAACCTATCTATCTTTAATCAGCTGAAACCTGTTTCAGTTGGATTTGAGAATATGTTTGATAATTTCGAAAAGTTATTCGAAGCCGATGACTTTGGATCTTCGATGGTAAATTATCCTCCATATAATATCGTAAAGACGGGTGATTTTACCTACGATATCGAGGTTGCTTTAGCTGGATTTTCAAAGAAAGACATCAGCATTGAATATGCAGATGGTTTATTGAAAATTAAATCAGTTAAAGAACAAAAGACAGAGGAAAAGAAT
>Ga0208784_1001189_pt1 | contig 11151 bp, 4 predicted proteins | sample DEB19_08_DNA_FD_184531 | JGI IMG/M metagenome (GOLD analysis project Ga0208784, IMG submission 184531) | Aqueous microbial communities from the Delaware River and Bay under freshwater to marine salinity gradient to study organic matter... | ecosystem: Environmental > Aquatic > Marine > Coastal ...
AAGAACCTTACGCTGTGGGATACCAGTCTGCTGGCTGGTTACATAGGCTGATGTCTGGCCTTCACTGCCAATCAATTCACCGATGTACTGCGTCTCTTCAGTTGGCGAAAGTGGAGCATTCTGCTCCTCGCCTTGTTGCTTGCTTTGCTTGGACTGCAGGTCCTTTTTGTAATCCTGGAACAAAGAGGCAAGCAGGGACTTTGTTATCTGCTTACCCTTGTTTTCCTTCTTCTTCTTCCAGTCCGCAAGCCACTGGTTGAAACCAGAGTAATCAGTAGCGTCTACTGGTAGTGCTGAAGTATCAGTTGTTTCGGTGCCGTCGGCCATTAATCTTCTACCTCTCGCAGGAGCAAACGCTGCCAAATTCTATCAAAATAAGGATTGCTAGAAGCAAGAGCCTCACCAGCCCTAAACAATTCTGCGCGAGCGTTGGTCATACTCTTTGGGTTTAACGTCTTGTATCCAGATGCATCGATTGTTCGCTGCCTCAACTCTAAATATTCTTTGATTGAATCAATGACTGGGTTACCAATTACGCGTGGGTCATTGACCAACTTTGTCAAATCGTCAATGTCGTTTAGGTACTGGTTGGTAACAAACTCTGCTCTTGCTGGAAATCCTGGGTACCTGTTGTTCAAGTATTCCCTGTAAGTTGCCAACTGCTCGCGCTCTGATTCCGTTGGGTATGGCCCAAACACCTTCTTGGCTGCACGATAACGAGATGCACCGATGCGGTTCTGCGCATCAACAATCATTTCGTCGGCCGTCTGGCGCTTGCGCTGGCCCTTTCGTAGTTGTCGCTCTTGGGCAACAAAGTCAAATCCGTCACCAGTAGGGGCAATGTAGTTAGCCACTCTTGGGTATGCAGAAATGATGTCACCGTTCTCACGCTGCCAATCTCCAAATTCGTCAGTTGCTTCAAGTCCAGGCTGCTGTGCCTTACTCTTTGCTGCTATATACAAAGCAGCATTGTTGCCGTGAAGTTTGAGGAATCTTTCGACAGCAGAGTCATAGTCCTCGTTCTGCATATCAGAAAACTCTTTAATAAGTTCCTTGGCATAGGCGTCGCCGTCTGCTGTAGGAATCTTGAATTCAAGTCCTCCAGATGTAGGACCAACGAACTGTGAAGCAACACGTAACAAAGACAGCCATCTGGCCTTTGACTTTGCATTGTCTTTAAGTCTTTGAATCTCAAGAGGGTCGGACAGGTCATAGTTGCCAGTATTGCCCTCTGCCCGCATTGTCTCCGCAAATGTATTGAAGAACGTACTTCCAAGGTTGTTTGTGTCGGCCCTAGCAACTTCGTACAACTTCTTTGCCCACCCAGGAGCACCAACCGCTTCAGAAAACTTCTGCGCCCTACCGTATGGCATTAACAGTTTTACCCATGCGTCATACTCTGGGATGTCTGGGATGTACTGACTTGCAGCAAACTGGACCATTGGCCCAATGCTTGGGTAGACCTGGATGCCCTGTGAGAGTCGCTTGACGGGGGCACTTAGTGGGGTGGCGTATTCTCCACCAGTAATAATCTTTGACAGCGTTGCAGATGCTGGGAACATAAACATCATGTCGCCAGTCTGTGGGTCCTTGTAGAAAAGACCGCGTCCGTCTTTGTCTGGGTCGGCGTTGACAGCACCGTTGTAGACACGTTGGAAACTGCGATACGCATGGACACCGTCGTATGCAGCAAACTTCAGATATCGGGCGATAACTTCATTCCATGCGTTTCCGAATGGCACGATAACGCGCATTGCGTCCTTAAAGTTGTTGGTTGAACTTGCGTCAAACAGCAGGTTTTGCGTATCCCCGATTGCTCTGAATCGAGCAAAGTCGTCAAGTTCTTTTGCTGTGAGCGTGCCCTCGCCGCCTTCCTTCGCCACCTTTTCAACTTGCTGAAGGAACGTCTTCTGCCCTGCACGACCAGTGAATGCTTTGCGCTGGGCAATCTTTGCGTCACCAATGTAGTCAGCAATTGACATGTTCATTGCGGAGGCCTTTGCCGTCAAATCCTTGATGATTGAATCCGCTTCAGCCTGTGACAACTTACCGATGTGTTCGGAAATATGCTTGTAGTAGTACTGGCGGAACACTGGCGAGCGTTCAAGTTTGCGCGACTCAAACTCATTAAGTTGGCTAAAGAACCAGTTGGTGGCCCTGTCCATATTTTCTTGGAGATACGCAAGACCTTTTGCATCGGAACTGTGTGTTCCAATGATTTCGCGCCTGACAATCTGCGGGATTCCAACGCCAGTCACGTTGTCGTAAATTGGCGTTCTCTTCAAAAGAGACTTGAGGCTGCGAGAACCACCACGGTATGCGCTCATTACATGGGCATCGTCAATTGGCACAACGGTAAAAATCTTTGAACCACCAGACATTGCCTCACCAATAACGATTGCATCCATGCCATCATCGGTGGTCACCTTGCGACCAAATTCAATGACTTCTTTGCCAGTAGCATTTCCACCAAGAACAAGTTTCAGTTGGTCCTCGGTCTTTTGTATGCGCACCATTTGCCCCATTGCATCAAGTCTTGGGGTGTGGTCAAATGCTGCAGCAAAGTGAAGTTCTGGAATCTTTCCAGTCACTTGGTCAACATTTGCAAGAACAATTTTTCGTGCGTGAGCCTTAAGGATTTCATCTGCCGCAGAACGACCATAGTCCTTGCCAATGTCGGTAATGTTGAAACGCGGGAACATGGACTTGGTTCCAGTCTTGGAACTGATGTACTCAAGGCCGTTTGAATAAATCTTTGAGACCTCGTTGTAATACTCTGGGTTTGCACGAATGGCAGATACAACATCGTTGACGATGTCTTCTTCTGACTTTCCAGCAGCAAACCCACGTGCGGCCACACGCTGCAATTCGTCACTATAAATCTTTCCAAGTTGCTGGACCATACCGTCGGTATGTAGTTCAAGTCCAGACCTGCTGTCTCCTCTTGAGACGTCAGCCCACGAACCAGTCTTGTACATGTGGGCACCATAGTCAGATTCGCTCATTCCCCTAACTCGTCCGCCAGCGGTGAGAACATCACGCAGTTCTTTGCGCATATCCTCGGCATTGATTCCGCCCTTTTCCCCAAGCGTTCTCTTCCACCCACCACCAACAATGTCTTCTCCAAGAATGCTCTTGCTCATCTTGCGTCCAGCGACAAGAGAGATGTACTCAAGCGGGTGGTTGAGTGCTCCGCTCAAACCACCAAAGGCAATACGCACCTGGGCGTCAATCATGTTGCGCATTGTGTATCCACCAGTCATCAACGTGAATGGCTTCCACAATCCGTTCTGCACCCATTCAGCGGCATACAACCAGCCACGCTGCTCACCAGTAATTACGCGCTTAGTGACCGTTTCCTTGAGCCTGTCCATCTGGCTTCGGATATCGGACAAATCCTGAAGCAACTTTGGGTCTTTATTGATTGGGTCCATTGACGCCATGATGCGTGTTTCTTCGGCGGTCAACTCGTCCATCTTTGCTTTATCGGTAATTACTTCGATATCGCGCTTGGCCTTCTTGCTGACGATTGCTGCTTTTCTAAATGCAGCGACACCAGTGTCCTGGCCAACTGGAATCTTTGACAAATACTTTGTCATTATCGAATTCCTACTGAGTCTGCGCAACTGACGAGGGTCTGGAAGAACCTGTACGCGGTTCAGCATGTCCGCATATTGAACTGGGCTGCCGAATGTAAGGTCATAACCAAATCCACCGCCAGCGGTTGCAAACGTGTCAATGGTTCTGCTGACCTCTTCTGGGTCAAGATAAACAGCGGTTTTGCTGAGCAGGTCTGTCAACAGTCCATTGTCGGTTGGAACGCCCATCCTGTCAACAAAGTATTTACGCATCTTGTCGATGCCGTCTCTGTCAACGCGCATGACCTCATCAATTACTTCACTTGCAATTCCATTCCTGACAAGACTCTTCTTTACGGCATCCTGATAGACCCTGCGTGTTTCAAAAATATCTCGGGAGGTCGAAGTGCTTCTAAAGGCTTTGACGGCTCCATCCATCCAGTCATCCACTTCAGCCTTGCCAACTCCTGCAGCAATCATTGAATTAGCCATATTGCGAACGGCTTTCATGTTGTCAATGTTGTCGCCAGACACAACCACAAAACTGTTTGGGACTTCTGTGAATGCGCGAGAACGGCGCAGTCCATTGAAGAGTGGATTCTTCTGACTAAAGAACGGCTTCCCAGCATAGTCAGCAATTCGTCTGCTGAGAGTTCCTTCGCCATACTGATACGCGCCAGTAAGAACGCCAATCACTTCGTCTTCCGTCTTGGCCAGGGACAGGTCATAGGCAAGGTCGGTTGTAATTTCCCCATTGAAAATATCTTTAAAGATTGCTCCAGCCCTATCCTCATTTATCAATTGCTTTGTCAGCACTTGCGCCGACGGGTTGGTCTTCATGAACTTTGTGAACTGTTGGAAGTCAACACTTCCGCCAGCCAACGAACTACTTAAACCAGCCTGGGCGTGAAGTTCCGCGGCAGCATCATCTGCAAATCGCGCTTTGCGGATATCCGTCAAATATGCCTCAACAGCATCAACTGTTTTTACATGCTCAAAGTGTGTGCCACCCTGCACGACTCGCATCAAAGATGGCCTGTCGGCCTGCGAGATGAGTGGCGTCACTCCCTTTGCAAGACGCAACGCCTCTGCACCCTTGCTGAACAATTTGGTTGGGTCTGGGAGTTTCAGGTTCCAGACGACATCAATGACGCCAGAAACGTTTGCATACGCCTGACTATTGGGGTCAAACACAAGTGCTGCCGCGCCGCGACCAAGAGTAAATGCGGAACCGTTGATTGTTCCGCGTCGCGCACGTGCTTCTGCCGCCTGTGCCTGGCGCATCTCTTCACTAATAAAGAATCCGTCACCGCTCTCATCTGGGTTCTTGAGCAACTGACCAATCGAGAATTGGTCCCAAAACCCACCTGTGGCTGGGTTGTAGTGCTCAATCGGACGACCGCGAGCAGCAAGAAATGGTTCGCCAATCAGTTTTGCAACAAGGTAATTGGACATTTCTGGAACGATGTCAAGCGCTGCCGTTCCATATTTCACTGGAGTTTTAAACAACTGACCAGTTTGATACAGCGAATCACCTACGGCTTCAACAGCCTGAAGAGCACCAGGGACAACCTTCAGTCCCTTGCCAAGCCAATGCCACCCAAACCCAGCGACATTGCCGACATATCGCAAACCAGTACCAAGCGCACCAAGACCACCAGCAAGTAATTGTGACTGTGTTCCAATCTGGTCGATATCCCGCTTGGCAGCCATCTCACCAAGTGCGTCAATCGCTTCTGGTGTGGCATAGGTTTTGGCAAGAGCCAGAGTTGTTTCTGGCTTGAGCCATGGTGCCCTGTTCTCAATATACGAGATGCGCTCGTTTAGGGCTGGGTCGTATTGAGAAGTTGGTAAAGCCTTTGGTTCTGTCTTGAAATAACGAACGGCTTCTTTAGTGTCTAAATCAAGTGCTTTTTCCCAGTACATCAACCGTTCCCGTATTTGTCCAAAATGTCAAGAAGGTCCCCAGTGGGGTTGATTGAAGCAATAGCACGAAGTTCATCAATTGCTCTCTGACGCTCTGTACGCAACGGAATACCAGCCTGCATCATGTCTGGCCCTGGACCAAAGTTTGCACCAGCAGTAATTGGCTCTGCTGGTCTTTCTGTCGGCCTGCTAAGTGGCAATAGGCTTCCAGGAGTTGGACGACCACCCTGCATATCCGTCGGAGACGGGCCAACTGGCACGGCCTTCTTCGCGTCTTTTGCCTTCTTAGCGTCGCCGTATGTCGGCCTGTCACGCAAATCGGTACGGTTCGGGTACTGCGGCATCAGCCACCACCAAGTTGAGCCAACAATGCATCAATGCCAGCAGCACCAGCAGGAGGAGCAACCTGCATTTCCTGACCAGTTCCAGGCATGGCAAGCCCAGGCATGGTCTGTGGTGCCCCCATTGGGGCCATTGCAGCCTGTCGTTCTTGCGCCCTTAACTGTGTTTTCTGAACAGCGTCGTACAGAGAAAGGTCATTTTCGATGACAAGTTGGGTCAGATATGCCAAGTCATCTGGTTGATACGGTCCCATTGGGTCTGCTGCCTGCTGCTGGATAGATGTCAAGAGTGCAGATTCAACACCCTCTGCGATGATTCTATCGTGCTCAAGGTCTGGGTCCGAGATAAGTGGGTCTGCCTCACGTGCAGATTCCTTGCTCATAAGTCCAGTACCAAGACGCTGGCCCAGACCAATCACCAAACTGTTTACATCCGAACCAGCAGCAGAGTAGGAAACGTAATGGAAGTCTGTTTCCCAAATCTTGTCTGGAGTATACGAAGATGCAATACCGCCAGTACGTGATGGGATGTAGAACGACTTCTCATACTTGCCCCAGTAGGCACGCTCAATAGCAATTGCAATCTTGTCTTCTTCAAGAATTGAACTCTCAAACGTTGCTTGTGCTTCCTGGATACGGAAGTCCACAGTTGAGGAGAGAACGTTTTCGCCTCGACGACCAGTACGAATGTTCGTTGCCGATTCTCCACCGAACTCGGCTGGAATTGCACCCTCAAGACGCTCCTGGCGCTCAATGCGGTCAATGGCCGTATCGGTCTTGTATCCAGGGTTCAACTGCAACTGTTGGATGTCTCCGCCCTTAACAACACCTAATTGGCCAGTCTTGGAGTTTGCAACCTGCAGAATCTCTGGGTTTTCGCCAGGACGTGCAACTAAGTATTCCTCTGGGAAGATGCCACGTTCAATTGCAATCTCGGTCAAAGCCTGCAGACGTGCACGGGTGTAATACATCCCCAGAATTCCGTCAAATTGTCCACGCGGTTTGTCTAGGGTGATGCGGTTTGCAACAACAGCAAGCGGCATTCCAGTCCTGTTTGGGATGTACTCCAGTTCGACAGCCCCAATACCAGCGCGTTCCGCTGGTGAGAACGTTGGGTCATCTTCTGCGCCCATAACAATCAACTGAATTGCCTCTGGCGAGACATACTCAAGCATCAAATACCTGGTGTCTTGGTTGACCTTGCCCATACGCAAGACATTTACGACCTGTTCGCCGTACCTTGAAATCAAATACTGGGCAGTTGTCTTATATGTGAAGATGCAATCCTGCGGAAGCGGGTCATCTGGGTCATCAACTGGTGCAGCAAACGTGTCAAGTGGGTTGATTACCGTCCACTTCGGAAGCAGAGTACGAAAGTCTGGCTTGATATACACGGCAGACATGCTGTATCCAAGAAGGTGACGCGCACGGCGACGCAACTTCTGAGACATTCTGTTCTGGTCCCAGATAGAAAGCATTGCCTGCTTACGCAAACGAGCATTCTGCTTGCTGCGTTCAGAACCATCCTTCATTGGCGGGAAGTATGGGTTAGGCATCGTTGATGCAACACGCATTGACATCTGGTCAAGACCCTGAACAAGAAGATTGGCCACAGAAGAACGAGCATTCTTGTCGAGTTCGTTGAGTGGAATGACAATGTCGCCATTGGCCAGGTCTCGTACGCGGCGCATCTGCTCATGCACAGGACCCTGCGCAATTTTGCGCTGGTTATACAGTTCGACGATTTGTTCTGCGCTTAAGACAGCCATTTAGTATTTTTCCATCATTCCTTGTAGCCATTTGATTTTCTTATACCAGGATTCCTTTGCCGAACCAGTAGCCATACCGCGCATCATTGATTCGTAGGCAGCACCTAGTTCCATTATTTGTGCCTCGGTCGCCGTACCAGATTTTACCTTTGGTTCTAGGCGCTCAATGGTTGGCATGTGGGTAGAAAGAAGTCTCTTGTTGCTTTCTGGTGTAGGACCAGACTTAGAACCACTGCGAGCCGCTTTTGCATTGATGTCATTTATGTCAGAAATCAACTTACCCTCGGCTTCAGCAGCCCTACTTTCGGCGGTTGGGCGTTTTGCGCTAGAGCGTGGATTCGTAACCATGTCAAAGTACTTCTGTTGCCCACCAGTGGCTTCAAACTCTGCAGCATTTTCAATCATTCGAGATGCTTTTGCCTGACCAATAATTTCTCGAAGATTATCCAGTGCAGTGCTTGGCGCTTCTGGATTAGCAGCAACACTCTGCATACGCTTCTTTGTTAGCCATCTAGAAATTCGATTGATGTCCTCAAAGGCCATAGCCTTAATTTCCGCAACGCTCATCGCCTTGTCGGTACCGCTCATGGTCATTTCAATTGCGGCCTGAGCCTTTTCTTCTACGGTCGTAAATGTTTCTTTTACGTTCTTCTTTGGCCTTCCACCCTTGGATATAATTTGACGCTCGGTAAGTCCACCAGCAGTTTCTGGGAGATTGCCCATTGATGAACGAATTGGGCGTGGGGTACCAGTACCAAACGGGTCTTTTTCCAATTCCTTGGCAATTTGTTCACGCACACGCACGGCACGATTTGCTTGTTCTCTCGTAATGCGAACTGGTTCACCTGCTGGCGGCTGATATGGCTCAACCTTAATTACGCCCCTGCGACGCGCAACCTTTTCTGGCTTTGGCGCAATCTTTTCTGCGGGAGGTTCTGGCATTCTACGCGGAGTACCAGTAGGCGCTTCACGCGGGAATTGAACTTCGAGCATGCTTTCACCCTTGAGTGGGCGCCCAACAACACGGGTTGGGTCGGCAAGTGTTCCAGAACCCTCAACAACAACGTCAATTCCAGCAATCTTCACAGTGCGTCGTGTTGATGCAGTCTTTTGCTCAGCAAGTGAAAGAACATTTGGAATCTCGCCTTCAACTGGCAAATCCCTAGATGCAGCCTGACCCATTCTGGTCTGTCCAGAAACGGTTCCCTGCTTGCCCTTGATTTCAATATCTGGAGCAATTGTCTGACGCTGAGGCTTGGCACCCTCTGGCATTACAACCTGAAGGTCGCCTACCTTATGACGCGCTGGCTTTGTTTCTTGCTTTTTTTTTACTGGTTTTGGGGCAGGCTCTTCAGCCTTGATTTCAACCTGAGTCGTCTTCTTGCCCTTACCCTTGCCCTTTGGCTTTTCGGTAACTGCTGGTTCTGGTGCAAGAACTGGTTCCTGCTTTGCCTTAATAGATGCAAGGTTCTCTGCAGCAATGTCGTCTGCTGGATTGTAGAGATACGCATCACCAGCCATGCGTTCCGTGGAACCCATCTCCATGGTTGATGCATCAAATTCAAAATCGTCTACAACTTCGGACGCTTTTACTTCGACCTTTGTTTTTGTTTTCTTGCCCTTGCCCTTGGTTGGCTTTGGCGTCTCTATGACATCGGTAACTTTCATTTCGCGCGGCATTGTTGGGCCGTATTCGAAACCAGGCTCAACTGCGCCACCTTGCTCATTGATGAGTTTGTCGACCTTTGTCTTGCCCTTGCCTTTGCCCTTGGTTGTGGTTGGCTTCTCAATGTTGAGCGGAGTTTCATCAACCATCGCCTGCAAATCTGCTTGCTTTATGTCATGCAAAGACGGCGCTGCTTCTTGCCTTGCTGCCGAAACCGCAGCCTCTCGCTGCTTCTGCAATTCTGCTGCTCGTTCGAGACGTGATTTTGGTGTTGCAGAGGGAAGGTCTGGCATTGGAGATTCACCAGCACCCCAACCTCTTGACGCCACACGCTCTTCATTGATTGCAGCAATGCGCGCTTCTTCCGCAAGACGCACTCTTCCCTGCTTGCCCGTATAACCCGCAGCAGGCAACGCTGGCTTTTCTACTGCAGGTAGGGCGGCAATTGCTGGGTTCTTTGCGGTCACCTTTAGCAATGCATCGATGTACCTTGATGCACCAGTTGCGCCAATTTTTCCAAGACCCTTAGATGTTGCACCAGCAATAGCGCGACCAGTTCCTGGCGGAAGAGCAACCAGTGCGTTCATTACATCTTCTGCGGCGGAAGACTCACGATACTTTGGATTTGTCTTAGCCTCTTGCAGTTTGCTCCCGCCAGACCATGCGGTCCTCCAAGATGGATTTGCCTTGAAGTCTTCAACTGATGCTTTGAATTCCCCGACAGTGTTAAGAAGTGGATTAACGAACGAAGCCTTTGCACTTTCGACCCCACCAACGGTGAACTTTCCTACTTCGTAGAATGCGCGCAAGAACGGATTCGTTGGAACATCGGTTCCAGACTTTGTGTTGTAAAGCGGCTTGTCTGGCTTTGGAACATTTGCTCTTGCGGCAGCAGTATCTGGAGCCATCGACGTAGCACGTGAAGCATTCTGGTTCACTCTGTCAGCAATGCGTGGCATCTGACCACTAATTGGCTTTTGACTAGTTTGTGGAACTGTAGTGCTTGTCGTAGGAACAGTGGTCCCAGTCTTTGGAACTGTAGTGCTTGTCGTAGGCGTTACAACCGTGTTCGTCTTTGGTGGAACAACTGATGTCGTTGACGGTTTCGATGTGGTCGTTGGCGTCGTCGGCGTAACCTTTGAGTCAGCAAGCGAAGCATTACGTGCAGCAATGCGATTCAGGTCTGTTGGAGTGTAAAAACCCTCACGCGTAACGCCACCAGTTTCAAACTTCTTTCGCAATGCAGCACGGTCAACTGGTTTTCCTGCTGCTTCTAGTTCTGCTGCACGTGTCTGCACGTAGTAACGCTTACGTGCGACCTCTGGGGCAAGTTGTGGGTTTGACTTTACGAATGCAACACGCGCTGCTTTGCGTTGTGCGACCTTATTTGGGTCTTCCTTTTTACCTTTTGCCACGTGTTAAAAATATCACACTACATCCACGACGGACGCCACTGTCTTGGTGGAGCAACTGGTGCCCTGAGTTGTGGCATGTGCAATTCTGCAAACCAGTGAGCCATCACCATGTCTGTTCCGTTGCGTTTATCCCTGGTCCATGAAGTCATTTCGTCAACAAACGCCAGCGTTTTCCAGTTTTCCCGCATGGTTGGGAGTCTTATCTGCCCCGTCCTCCACAAAGGCGGCAGGAGGGCTTCGACACCCAGATTTTCATCCAACTTGTTTCTTGATGTTGTGTGTGGAACCACATTGAGGCCATGTAGTGCCTGCCATTTCCGTACAAAGTCATGAGCAAGTAGGAAGCGCTGCGCGGCATTAACCTCGACAATCCAATGAGAAATCGGGTAGCCCATGTCAAACGAGCGATTTTGCCATTCCTCCATGATTCCGCTATACGTACGGGTGCTGGTGTCG
>Ga0208784_1001191_pt1 | contig 11145 bp, 10 predicted proteins | sample DEB19_08_DNA_FD_184531 | JGI IMG/M metagenome (GOLD analysis project Ga0208784, IMG submission 184531) | Aqueous microbial communities from the Delaware River and Bay under freshwater to marine salinity gradient to study organic matter... | ecosystem: Environmental > Aquatic > Marine > Coastal ...
CGCTGGCATGGACAGGACCAAGCCGCGCACCGTCTCGGCCGCTGAGTTCGAGCGTCTCGCAGCGGAGTCACCAGACGACGTGGTCGCTCGCTCAGCACCCCCACAGAATCATCGTGACCTTCTGGAGTCGGACACGATTCGGCTGATCCCAGCGAGCGTGGCTTACGGGAAGGGCATCTACTTCGCTGGGGGTCGTGATGCCGCAAGACACGTACTGGAGAACTATCAGGTCCGCAACAACACGGTGTTGCGAGCGATCGTAGACCGCTCATCACTGGCAGACTACGACTTCATCATGGATGTCATCTCCGCTGCCAAGATGATGGCTGAAGGCGGGCAATCAGAGAAGCCCAAGAAGGTCCTCGATGCTGCAAACGTCCTAGTCGATGTGTTCAAGGAGTCTGGTGTGAAACTGGATACGTCCGTATGGGGTCCCGGCTCGTCCGCCATGTCACAGCCGTCTCTGGTTGCCCCGCTGCTCGGCTACAAGGGCTACGTTGTCAAGAATCCGAATGCGGCCGTGATGTCCGGCGACGCAGTGGACTATGTCGTGATCCTCGACCGTTCGGCCCTCACCGTGCCTGACACCCTGCCCGAGTGACCACGGCCGTCACGTCCTGACTTCTACACTGGTGCCCATGCTGCGAACGCCCTCGACCTCTGTGTTCGCTTGTCATTCGGCAGCCTGTCGCCCCCCGAAGTCAGGTGGCACCGGCGGTTCACTGAAGTCCGGTGCTACCGGTTCGGGTCAGAGACCGCTCTCGTCAGCGAAGATGGTGGAGGTGATGAAGGCGACTGCGTTCGGCAAGGGCTACACCGACCTTTCTTGGACTGAGATGGAACAGCGACAGGTGCAGGACACGATGGTTGCGTTGCGTGCCGCTGGCATGGACAGGACCAAGCCGCGCACCGTCTCGGCCGCTGAGTTCGAGCGTCTCGCAGCGGAGTCACCAGACGACGTGGTCGCTCGCTCAGCACCTCCGGTAGCGCATCGGGAACTGATCGAGTCGGACACGTTGCCGTTGGTGCCGGGAAGCGCAGCGTACGGCGAGGGCATCTACTTCGCTGGCGGTGCAGGGGCGGCGGAGCACGTGCGGTTCCACTACGAGATCGACAACAACACGACGTTGCGTGCACTCGTGGACTACTCGACGATCGCAGACCACCAGTTCCTGCTTGACGTGTCGAAGGCCGCTATGTCGATGGTCGCTGGGAACACTCCGAGCGGCTCGAAGCAGGTGGTCGATGCCGCGAGGTCATTGGCTCACGCCTTCAAGCAGTCCAAGGTGAAGGTGTGGACCGGCGAGGGTGACGCTGGCTCAGCGGCAATGATCGACCCGTCTGTGATTGCCCCGCTGCTGGGCTACAAGGGCTTCCGCATTCTCAATCCGAAAGGTTCGGTGGTGAACAAGGAGACCGTGAGTTACGTGGTGATTCTCGACCGCTCGGCCCTGACTGTTGCCGAGTGACCACGGCCGCTACGTCCTGACTTCTACACTGGTGCCCATGCTGCGAACGCCGTCCACCGTCACGTTCGCCTGTTACTCGGCGGCCTGTCGTCCTCCGAAGTCCGGTGGCACCGGTGGATCGCTGCCGAGAGGCTCGATCTCACGAGAGGCCCCGTCAGGCAAGTCGAAGGGCAACCCTCCCCGCACCGAGGGCCTCGGTACACCTAAGTTCAAGGAGACCGCACTGACCCGGCGCATCCGTGAGGCGATCGACGCTGAGCCGGTGCTGCGAGGCAGGATGTCGGCCGCTGAGCACGCTGCTGCGTCGGCAGCCGGGTCCGCTGCGGCGAAGGCCAAGTTGGAGCAGGAGTGGCGGGACGACCTGTCAGGCGAGCAGAAGAACGTGAAGATGTCGATCGCAGCGATCGGTCAGCAGCGCACCGAGATCGAGGCCAGCGTGCGGGCTGCGATGAAGAGGATGTGGGAGAACCCTGACGCTGAGCCTGCGGACGAGATCGAGCGTCTCGCCAAGGATGTCCTTGAGATGCGTCTCGGGAAGAACAGTGCGATGGCGGTGTCCGCTGAACGGTTCGTCAAGTTGCCCAACGGCGAGGAGGTCTACATCGGTCTCGGCCACGTGCTGCCCTCGAAGAAAGAGTTCGACAGTCTCCCGCAGGACCCGGCGGTCACTCCAGAGTTCGAGGCCGCCGCCACCCGTGTCGGCAACGTGGTGCGTGAAGAGTTGTGGCGACGCATCGACAACCGCATCGCCTCGGCACCTCGGATCGACTTCGATGCGATCAATGCAGAGCGGGAGCGGCTCTCGAAGTTGGAAGGCGTGCACGGCATCTCCATGAAGTCAGGCACGCTGACCGTCACTGCTATTACAGGTGTCAAGGTTCCGCAGAGCACCGTGGCAGCGTTGCAGGACTTTCAGAAGCGTCTGCGTGAGATGGGTGTGCGCGACTTCGTACCCGAGTTTCACGAGGAACTGAGCCGGTACGTCATCGGACAGGAAGAGTTCAGTCGCCTGCTGCAAGAGATTCGCCCGATGGGCGGGACGCTGAACAACATCCCGGCTCACAAGTCGAAACCGGACGGGAGCCTGTCGGTGCACGAGCAGGTGATGGCATCGTCGAGTTACTTCCCGTCCTCGTGGATCGAGATGTCGAACAGCGCACCGAGCATCGTCAAGTACGCCAGTTCGAAGAACGGTCGAGCGAAGTACGTGACGTATGCCGGAAGCAGGGAGCGTGCGATGATGCTGTCAGGAAAGATCGACTCAAGCATTCACGAGCACTACCACCGCATGGAGGACGTGATCCCCGGCCTGACGCAGATGGAGCAGCACTTCTTGAACCGGCGCACGGCGGGCGAGCCGTTGCAGAAGTTGGATGACCTGTCTCCCGGTCACGGGTACGGTCCGAACGAGGTTGCTCGGCCTGACCAGTTCTTCAATCCGTACATCGGCAAGGAATACGGCGACGGAACCGCCGAGGTGGTGACGGTGGTGATGCAGCGTCTGGCGTTGGGTGAGGGCAGAGAGATCGACCACGACTTGCAGAACTTCGTGCTCGGTGCAGTGACCGTCCTGCTGCGGGAGGACTAATGAACAGACATTGCAATCGGCACTATGATGCCTGCATGGCTGCTGCACTGAGAGGAGTTGAGCGATGAGGTTCACGACAGGCACCGGCCGTGTTCTCGAATGGGACAAGGCGACCGGTCTCACCGGAGACCCTCTGCTCGTAGAGCAGGTGCAGTTCGTCATCGACGAGGGCATCCCGTGCGGCTGCAACTACTGGGGCGAGATCGAGCCGTCGCTCGACACGCCGTGGCAGGCGTACCTGACGGTGTGCGGTGCGCTCGCTCACATCTTCGCCGGTGTTGAGCCGAAGGTCGACGGTGTACCGAACAATCCGGCCGGTTACGAACCGGAGGGTCCGGTGCAGGCCAAGCCGTTGCCCGAGTCTGTGCGCCGTGCTCGGCGTTACGCTCGCCCGACCTGACAGTCCCCACGGACTACGCTGTAGGCGTGTTGCGCCTGTCCACCGTTACCTTCGCCTGCCATAGCGCAGCGTGTCGACCTCCGAAGAGCGGCGGCACGGGAGGCTCTCTACCCACCCCGGCGGGCGGTTCGGTACCGGAGAAGTTCGACATGATGAGCGGTCACACGCTCTTCGAGGCAGGTATCGACTCGATCGTTCCGATTGACCGCAGCGGTTCGCAGTCGGCCCGTGCAATGGAGGTGAACGATGCGATGCACAACACCGACACGAGGGCGGAGGCAAAGCGTCGGTCGGAGGCTGCTGTGACAGACGAGTTCTTGAAGGACCCGAAGATGGCCGCTCACGTGAGGGACCTGCTCGACTCTGAGGTGCGTACCGACATGGTGGAAGAAGTGATTCGAGGGTTGTCGGAAAGCGGAATGCATAGGCTTGTCGAGGGCTACATGGCGGACGGTAGGACGCTGCTGGACGCTAACGGTGTCCCGGTCGAGAAGCCCACGCTACGGACGCTGATCAGCCGTGTGATCGAGACAGGGAACGACCCACATAAGTTGTGGGGAATGAGCCTGACGCTTGCTCAGGTTTATGTGAACGACTGGGAGAAGTACAGTGCCGATCTCGACACAACGAACCCCGAGCGGATGGTGGCGCAACTGTTGGTGCGTTCGATGATCAAGGGATGGGCGGAGACCTCGATCGAGACAGCAACCGCCGCTCTGAATCAGGGTGCGGCCGCTGCCGTGCACGGGGTACCAGTGACGGCTGCCCTTCGCAAGAAGATTGACAAGGTGCTCGGTGACCGCCCTGACTTGACGGTGACGGATGCGTCTCGTGAGATGCGACAGGGTCTAGTGCGTGCTGAGTACGCCGTGACGCAGAGGTTCCTCGATGAAGCGTTGGGGCCGAAAGTAAAGACGGTGCTGGTGCTGCGCGGTGTTGCGAATCAACACAAGACCGCAGAGGTCGGTGACGTTGTAGACGTGGTGACGCATCCGTTGTCGTCGTGGACCATCTCTCGTGTCACCGCTGTGTCGTTCGCCAAGATGCGGTCGACGAGTCCCGCTGGACGCAAGAAGTCCGTGGTGCTGGCGATGGCCGTGCCTCGGGAGATGATCCAGTCGACACCGTTCACGGGCAGGGGATGCTTGAACGAGTGGGAGGTTGTGCTGATCGGTCGGCCGTCCCAAGCGGAGGTACAAGTGAAAGGTGGGAATGGAGAATGGTGACGACGCTCGTCACATCTTCCGTTGCAGCGTTCGCTTGCAAGAGCAAGGCGTGCGCTCCTCCGCCCGTGGGAACCGGAGGATCGACACCGACGACCGGCGGGTCACCGGGCGACAGCGGGATGGAGTTCACAGCGGCGTGGCGACAAGTCGAGTCCGCCGTCCGAGACGCTCGCAAGGAGTTCGACCCGTGGAACGACAAGATGAAGTTTCCGAACCGAAGCGAGCGCGAGGCGGTTGCGTGCAAGATGCGTTCGACACGTGCCATCGCCGACGAACTGCTCAACAGCGAGGATGGTAAAGCGGTTGTCAGTGATCTTCTGCGATCGAGCATCAAGAGCGACGGCGAACGCAACACGCTCCAACACATTGCTGAGTCTCTCTTCTTCACCAGCGACTTAGTCGAATGGTTTCGGCGCAGTAAGCAGGGCGAAGCAACTCTCAGTGAACTGGCAGAGGGCCTCATCGCCGATGCCAACAACTACAACAGCGTCTACAAACTGCGCGACGCTCGACAGGCTCTTGCCCAGTTCGGTCTGTCTGCGGAGGATGCCACCCCCGAGCGTGTGGTCGCTCATCTTGTGGCTCGAATGTTCATCAGCAACTGGGCCGAAGCGTCGATCTCGTTTGGAGGCTCGATTCAATCTCAGTTCGCAGCGAAGAGGGCCTACGGATTGAGCCAGTCGGTGAAGGGTGTCGACACGATCGAGGGAGCGGCGAATCAAGTCACCACGGCGATCGACAGCCCCCTGTCGAAACGTCTCGCTGACGCTGTGCTTGCGGCGGAGCACGCAGCGACGCAGAGGTTCCTCCGTGAGACGCTTGGTCCCGATGTCAAGACGGTCACCCTCTATCGAGGTGTGGTGAACCAGTACGAGCAGAGCAAGCCGGGCGACGTGGTCGATGTCGAGTCTCATCCTCTCTCCAGTTGGACAGCCGACCCTGAGATGGCTGACTCATTCGCTGGCGGTCGAGACGGTGTTGTCTTGAAGATGGAGGTCCCGATCGAGATGATCCAGTCCACGCCGCTGAGCGGTCGTGGTTGTCTCGATGAGGCCGAGTTCGTGATCATCGGCCACCCGAGCCAAGCCCGCCGAGTGGCCTGACCGCCCTGTCCTAGACTGTCGTCATGCTCTGCACGCACAGCACCGTCGTCTTTGCGTGCCACAGCGCAGCCTGTGCGCCTCCCTCGGCAGGAGGAACGGGAGGCTCTCTGCCCGGTGGATCGGGTGGTGGCACTCCGGTGAGCGATTCGCATCCGCACTCTGACGCTATGTGGACGGCGGTCGACGCAGCGGGAAGGGTACGTACGTTGGACTTGATGGAGCGAACCGGGGAGACGAGCATCCGTCGTGGTGCGAAGCAGTTGGCAATGGCCTCGATTGCGGACGAGATGCTGTCGACCAAGAGCGGAACCGCTGCGGTGCGTGCTGTGCTCGATGCCCGAGCGGATGAGTTCTGGATGTTGTTCAGTGAACTTCCGAGGAGCCTGACGGGCCATCTCGTTTCCCCACGACCGATAGCGGTACGGGACGTTGTCGACTCCATTCAGTATCTCGCCAAGAACGGAGACGCAGAAGGTGTGATTCTCTTCGATCACCTCGGTCTCGACCCGGCAACCGCAACCTCGGAGCAGTTGCTCTCTCGACTGGCCTCACAGAAGGTCCTCGACACGTGGGCGGAGTCTTCGTCGGGATTGAGACTCAGCGTGTTGCAACAGCAGGCGGCGGCGGCCGAGCACGGTGTCCCGCTCGGTGATCGGATCAGCAAGAAACTCTCCTCCTACAATCCGACAGATCAGGATGCGGTGTTCAGTAATCTGAATCGTGCGGTCGTCCGAGCGGAGTACGCCGTGACACAGCGGTTCTTGAAGGAGACGCTCGGTTCCGATGCCACCACCGTGCGGCTGTACCGTGGCGTGCAAGGCCAACACGAAGACGCAAGCAACGGTGACGTGGTCTCGACACAGATGAACCCGTTGTCGTCGTGGGCGTGGGAAACGTACACGGCACAAGACTTCGCCGACATGGCGGGTCGCAACGGCGTGGTTCTTGCAATGGACGTACCGATCTCGATGATCCAGTCCACCCCGTACACCGGCCGCGGCTGCCTCCCTGAGAACGAGGTCGTGCTCATCGGTCGTCCGAGCGAGGCAACGGTGGCGATGTGGGACTGACCTCGCCCCTCACCGTGATCGGGCACTAGGTGTAGAGTGTCCGCATGATCAAGATCAACGTCGACGACACGGTCGAGAACGCAGACTGGCCCAAGCGCACCAACGACCTCATCAACTCCCCCGGCTACCAGCCCGAGGAGGCCGCCACCAAGTCGAAGAAGAAGGTCCGCTCGATGTCCCCGGCGGTCGCTGCGGCTCTGACCAAGAGCACGGAGCAGTGACCTTACGCTGTTCAGCGTGAAGGCACCGGGTGTTTCTCGGCGCAGTGCTCGGCAACTATCCTTGTCCGCATGGCTTCTGTTCCCGCCTCTCTGATCTCGTCCGTGTCCGTAGAGTTCGAGCACGTTGTGGTGCCTCGTGACACGGTGTTCAGCCCCGAGGCGATTCTGACCTCCACGAGCAGCGCAGTGTTCGCTTGTCACTCGGCAGCCTGTGCCCCTCCCCCTCCGTTCGGTAAGGGCACGGGCGGCTCCAAGGGCGGTTCGGGCGGCGGCGGACGAGGCGGATCGTCGGGCAGCGGCTCGACCAAGGGCGGCGGCTCTGGTAAGACTGCTGGCGGTGCTGGTCCGAAGAGTCTCGGCAAGGGCGACCCGGCTGTGGCGAGCGCTCCTAGGCGCAACGTGGCAGCGGGCGGTAAGGCCGTGTCCGACGTGCATGAAGCCGCACGGCTCGTCGGCGAGGGTAAGGCAGTCAAGTTGAAGCCCCCGGCCGACAAGCAGGTAGCAACTCTGGTCGACGAACTGGCGAAGCAGTTGAAGGATCGCCCCGGCGACACCATCAACTTGTGCAAGGTCTCCGTGCCCGGCACAAACCTGTTCTGCGGGGCCTCGTTCGACATCCCTCGTCAGAAGATGCCTCAGTTGGGTGGGATGCCTCGACCCGGTTCCGAGGCTGACAAAATGCCGAAGAACAGCAAGGGTGAAGTCGATGTGCAGGACGGATTCATCGAACATCTCAAGAAGAACGGCGTGAAAGTCACAGACACCACAATGCCTGCGGACCAGATGAAGGCATCACAGATGGAAGTTCGTGCCGACAAGACACACGGCATGGCGAACAACAAGGACTTCGATCCGAATGAGCGACCGATTGTGGTGAGTCGTGACGGCTACATCGTCGACGGCCATCACCGTTGGTCGGCTCAGATTCTGCGGGACTACATGGACGGCAAGTTGGACGGTATCAAGATGAAGGTGCAGGTTGTGGACATGGACGCTCGTGACCTGCTTGATGCTACGAACGCCTACACGGATTCGATCGGCATCCTCCCGAAGTCCGGTGCGAGCGGCGGGAAGAACACCTGACCGCCAGCGTCTAGACTTGCTGCGTGGCCGTCACCGTCAACATCATCTCGGAGGCTCGAATCCTGTCGACCTCGTCGGGTCGACGACTGTACGTGCTCGACGGGATGATCAGTGACGACCTCGATGCCCTGACCGCAGCGTGCTACTCGGCAGCCTGTCGCCCCCCGAAGTCGGGAGGCACAGGAGGGTCATTGAAGGGCGGTCCCAGCGGACCGGGGGCCGGTCGACCGGTGGCCGCTGACGTGAGCAAGTTGCCCGCTACCGGCAGCGAGAACGGCCTGTCGTCGGACTGGGGCGGCTCGACTCACGATGTTCGAGATCAGGAGCAGCGTGTCGCAGCCAAGATCGAGGCGAACCGGGTGTGCACCGAGCACCTTGCGAAAGACAAGGGCTTCCAAGACTGGTGCGCTCAGAACCTCGATCGGCAGTTCACAGCGGAGGAACTGAACGCTCTCCCCATCAAGAGGGGAAGCGACACCTCGCTGCTTCCCGGCGAGAACGTCAGCATGACGCTTCGTGAACTTGTCGAGTCCCGCTGGGACTACAAGGGTGAAGGGGTCGAGAACTACATTGCCGCCGGTCTCGCTCGATGGTCGATCGACCAGTGGGCACGCTCGTCGGGTGATCATCAGCCTCGCAGCCTCGCCATGCAGTTGGCGACCAGCGAGGTGCATGGGCTTTCGATGGACGGCCTTGAGCGTCACGTGGTCAGCAGTGAGTCCGAGGGTAGGCAGATCATGGACGAGGCCCGCACCTACTACGAGGATCATGGGGACCTGTTGCGGTCGTTCGTGCGTGCCGAATACGCAGCAACGCAGGCGTACCTCGCTGACCGAGGTGCAAGCCAGATTCTGATGCGAGGATTTGCTGTACCGGAAGGGACCCTGCGTCGTACGAAGTCCGGTTCGGTGCGGGTGGAATCGAATCCGCTCTCGTCGTGGTCGACCGATTTCAACATGGCACAGGCGTATGCGAGCAGCAGGCAGTCCCGTCTCAGCAGCCGCATTCCGGCGCAGGCCGTGGTGCTCGGCATGAGGGTGCCGAATAGCATGATTCAGTCAACTCCGTACACGGGGCGCGGTTGTCTGAACGAGTGGGAAGTGGTCGTGATCGGCAGGGCGAGCACCGCCCGCTCACTGAGCACTGGGAGTGAGCCGTGATCACGCTGATGATCGACGCTGACATCGAGGACGCTGACTGGCCGAAGCGCACCGACGATCTCATGGACTCGCTGATGGGCGGGCAGAGCACCACCGTGCTCTCGGCAGCCGTGTTCACGTTGTCGTGCGACACGTGCGGTGAGTTCGAGTGCAAGAGCAAGGCGTGTGCACCACCACCGATCGGCACCGGAGGCTCTCTGCCAGACGGTGCGAGTGAAGCGGGTGAGGGTTCGGGATCGTCCGGTTCCGGCGGGACCGCTGTGTCCGAAGGCTTTCAGCCTCGCAACCTCTTCGGTGAGGAGAGTTCCGTGCTCGGTTTCCGATCGGACTTCGACAAACTCCCCGTGGCGATGCGGATGGGTATTCGGGGTGACGCAAAGCGTGCAGCCGTGCAGACTCTCACCGAGTCGGTGCTGTCCGACACACAGGACCGCAAGGTGTTCGACGACCTGTTGTCATCCGAGCGGACCGCTGACTCGGACGTTCACGCTGCGAACATCATCCTGAGAAGCGGAGTCAAGGTCCCCATCCTTCAGTCCGAGATTGTTGACCGCATGAAGGGGGCCTCGTTCGGTGAGGCCATTGGCTCGATCCTTGAGTTAGGCGGCATGAATGGTGACGCTGAGTCCGTGAGGCGTTTCGTGGTGGAGACCTCTGCAAACATCATGCTGCGAGACTGGGCTGAGTCCTCGAACGAGGGTTCACAGTCGAAGATGCGACAGGCCGCAGCGGCCGCTGTGCACGGTCTCAAGGACGACACGATTGCCGGGTGGGAGATGATGAATCCGGCTGAGTTCGCTATTGCGAAGGCACTCACTCGCGCTGAGTACCGTGCCACGCAAGAGTTTCTAAAGCGTGAGGTGCCGTCGGGTGTGGTCACGTTGGTCCGTGGTGTAACTGGACAACACTCCGAAGCGCAGAAGGGAGACGTGGTCGAAGTAGAAACGAACGCTCTGTCGTCGTGGGCTGGAGACTTCAGAACCGCACACGACTTCGCTGGCAGCGATGGGACGGTGCTGGCGATGGAGGTCCCGATCGAGCAGATTCAGTCGACGTGGCGCACCGGGCGAGGCTGCATGGAGGAGTACGAGGCCATCCTGATCGGCCGTCCCTCGAAGGCCCGAATCGTCGAGTGACGCTGGCAGAGCGCCCTGCCGGTTGTCACTAGACTCTCGTCCCATGAGCGTGTTCTCCCTCATCGCTGCCTGCCACTCGGCAGCCTGCGCTCCGCCATTGGCGGGAGGTACCGGTGGGTCTCTACCGGAGGGTGCAGACGGAGGAGACGGAGGACCTTCGATCCGCACCGCTCCGAAACCGTCGGAGACCTCGGCCAAGGCTCTCCGCAACACCCTGCTTCGAGACGGGTTCGACGTGGCGAGCGTCAAGAAGTTGACATCGAGGTCGTGGGAGATCACCACCGGAGACGGCAAGAAGATCAAGGTGGCCGCTGGTGGATCGTTGGAGCGCATCCCTCGTGACGAGTCGAAGGCCACGATGCGAAAGGCCACCGACGAGGACAAGGCTCGTCTCCGTATCCCTAAGAACTGGGACCCCGAGCGTGTGATGGTCTCCAAGGACCCGAACGGTGACGGCGGGTGTCTGGCCCGTGGATTCGACACCAAGACCGGCGAGCCGAGGTCGCTCTACTCGGCGGAGCACACCGCCGGTCAGGCCGCTGCCAAGTACGATCGTGTGAAGCGTCTCGAAGAGCATCTCGACAAGATCGACGACCACGTCGTGCGGAACGCTGCCACCGACGACACTGCTGCGGCCCTGCTGGTGCTGCGACGCACCGGGCTGCGCCCCGGCAGCGAGAGCGACCGCC
>Ga0208784_1001193_pt1 | contig 11135 bp, 19 predicted proteins | sample DEB19_08_DNA_FD_184531 | JGI IMG/M metagenome (GOLD analysis project Ga0208784, IMG submission 184531) | Aqueous microbial communities from the Delaware River and Bay under freshwater to marine salinity gradient to study organic matter... | ecosystem: Environmental > Aquatic > Marine > Coastal ...
GCGCCATTCAAAGTCGGTGACCTGGTCCGTCCTGCCAGTTCCGAGTGGGCACCAACCAACGTCAACGGTCCTTACGGAGAGTGGGTAGGCCTGGTCATTGGTGTGGATGCAGTCCACACAGGAAACAGAAAAAGTCCTGACGGTGTGGACTGGGAATTCACACTTTCTGTGCCAGGCCACGGTATTGTCAAGGTGTGGGATTTTTACTTGGAGGCAGCATGAAAACTCTTGAACCTGGTGATCTTTTGCATTTCATTCCTGAAGGTAATGCTCGTCTCCTGACAGGCATTGTGCTGACTCATCACGACGAGATCGCAGGACTTGAAGAACCCAATCCTTTTGACGACGGTCCCAGTGGACCAGGAGTCAGCATTTACTGGCAAACTTCAAATGTGTTGGCTCACTGGTCTGATGTTGAGATTGAGCACCAGATGAATGAAGGCACAATGAAAGTTGTTGCCAAGAGTCAGGAGGCTCGATGAAAAAGCAGAAGTTCAAGCCAGGCCAACTTGTGACCGGAAATCTGTACGACCGCCAGAGAGACCAGGTGATGTACGGTGCGGTCGCCACTCTGATAGAGAGGTGGTGGGGTCAACCTTTCACTTGGAAAGTTCTTCACAACGGGCAGATCATACCAGTCTGCGAGGAAGAATTTCGAATCGTGAAGGAAGATACTTAACGCTATGAAAAGTGTCAATATTTTCTGTACTATCAAAACATGCGTGGTGATCGATTCATGAATCGAATTTTATTTCAAAATCTCGTCAAAGAATTGTTGCTAGAACAGACAACAACTATTGACAACCAGTCCGCGGTCGCAGGTCGTAACACAAAGTCCATTCAGGTCGACAAGAGCGGCAAAGCTAAGAACATGTGGAACACATATAAGGACATGATAGATGACATTCCTTATGAATCAACAATGCAAGGTGTCGGTCCTGGCGAGCAGCGACTCGCCAAAATTTTAGGCGGGAAGGTGTTAGGACCTTCTTCATCTTACGATCTAGCGCTTCTTGGTCCTGATGGTAAAATTGTTGAAACCTGGGAGGTCAAAGAACCAGATGAACAGGGACAAATAAGACCAGGCACGGAAGGCGTAAAAATAGCCAATAAGGTTAGTTCATTGATGTCATCTGTTGTTTCCGAGATGAAGGAATTTATCAATGCCGTGTCTAGCAAAGAGCAAACACCTGCCGAATTTTTAGGTTCGAGTGTGACTCTTTATGAAGAAGTGAAAAATTTCTTGGAAGCCGTTCCTTCAAAAAGGAGCACCAAAGACAACGCAGAACTTTTAACTTCTGGCGAAATACAAAAATCTACCCTTAAAGGGCTGTCTCAACAGATCATAAACATTCAGAAAATTGTGCAAGATTTGCAAAAGAACGTCCTTCAAATCGATGTAAATGGCCGAACTTTTCAAGTTTCACCTGTGAAAATGCTAAAGATTTCTCGTTTGTTAGGTCTGGATGATGATTCTACAAAGGAAAAATTGGGAGATGCGACAGAGGCAGCAATTGCCCTGTCTTCGTTATCAAATCCTGTGTTTGAAAATCCTCAAATTCTTTCTGACTTGTGGAACGAAATAAACGCCGAGTCAGTGTTTGGCAACACGAATGGTGTTATTCTTGTTGACAATGAAGGCTTCACATTCATTCCCAAGACTAAACTAAAGTCAAGGCTCATTTTCACGAGAATTTCTCAAGGAAGACCCAGATTCGCCGTCAGCGCACAGGCTGCAAATCAAGAGTAGGTCGTTTAATTTTAGTCTAAATCTAGATTGCCCACCATCATAATCCAATGAGCTATGCTACATGAAAATTCTAACTGACATGATCCTAGGATTCCTCGCAGGCGGTGCAGCTTGCCTGGCTTTTTTCGGTGTTGTCGCGTTCGTAGCAAACACAACAGACAACCTGAAGTACAGGAACCTGAACTACACTCCGAAATATTATTCTCGAGATAAAAAGAAATAAAGTGCAAAAGTAGTTGAACATGTGGTACCATTATTCCAGGAGGTGGAAGGATGGACTACTACGAGACAAATTCCTGCGACCAGTGTTACCAGGTTCGCAAGGTTCGAATTCTTCATCACAACGGTGTGGACGTCTTGGCTCTTTGCGCAAAGTGTTCTCCCAAGCTTCACAAGACTTACCTGCCCACTGGTAAGCCGGCCCTGAAGCGCAACAACATCAAACTGTAGGAGGAAGCGATGGTTCGAATCAACAAGGGTGACCTGTTCGAAGCGAGCGGCGTGACTTTTCTGGCGATGGAGAATTCTTTCACCACCCGAATCATCATGCCTGAGGACGCTGAAGTATTCAACATGGGCATCGACATGAGTGTCATCAACGATGTGGTTTACGCTGCCCCGGTACGTGGTGACACCTTGGGAAATCCCTACCGTCTCAATCTTCACCAGGCGCGCAACGTCAAGGTGATCAAAAGTGCTGAAATTAGTGTAACTGCCTGACAGGTATGGTATGATCTAAATGTCCGGTGGAATCGGACGGTAGGAGGACAGGTGATTAAGGGAATCCGCTACGACCTACAAACTTACGTCAACAACCTGAAGGCCGGTGATGGGGACACCTGGTGGATGACTGTGATTGTGGGTATCAGCCTCTACGGTATCTACGCGATTATCACCACCCCCTGCTAAAGGAGGTTACCGTGGCCAAGGACACTCTGAAGATTCACAAAGGCGAACTGGTGGTTCTGACCTCCGACCCCTACGTTCCCCGCGATAGCGTCGGTTGCTGGCGGCGGACAAACGAGAAGGAGAATGAAGAGTGGCTCGAGTATGTCCGTGCGAACCCGCTTGATGATGCAGGTGAACCTCGAATTCGGTCTTCCAACTCTTACACCACTGATTACCTACCTGTCAATACTCCTGCGATTGTGATCAAGGCTCGTTGCACCGCCAACATCGGTTGGCACCGGTACGGCAAGTTGGTGCAGATCATTGTTCCCTCCAACGGCAATACCTACTATGTGCAACGCAAGTACGTCGCCAAGTCGGAGAACAATGAAAATTCAATTCCTCAGTGATCTGCACTGCGAAATGCACATGGACGGCGGAATCAGAATGTTGGATGAGATTCCTGTCGCAGGAGATGTTCTAGTGGTGGCCGGTGACATGGCCTCGTACAAGGACATCATTCCCACTGTCGACTGGCTCTGCAGCAAGTTTCCTGAGGTGGTTTTCGTTCCTGGGAACCACGAGTACTATTTCTCTGACAGGAACTCGGTCCACAACAATCGCGTCAAACTGACTTCTCGTTTCAAGAACTTTCACTGGTTGGATGGTGATGTGATTGAAATTTGCGGCCAACGTTTTGTTGGTGCCACTGGCTGGTTCAGAGACTCGCCCACCAACTGGTTTCACGAGAACTTGCTCAACGACTTTCGTCTTGTGATCGGTTTCAAGAAGTGGGTGTACAAGGTCCATGAGGAACACAGACAGTTCCTGCTGGACAACGTTAGACCTGGTGATGTGGTGATCACACATCACGCGCCCACTTCACTGTCCACGCCTGAACGTTTCAAGAGCAGCCCACTCAACCGTTTCTATGTCGCTGAGTTTCAGGATGTGATTGAGAAGTGCCAGCCAAAACTGTGGATTCATGGGCACATGCACAGCCCCTGTGACTACGAAGTGATGGGTTGTCGTGTGGTCTGCAACCCACGTGGCTATCCAGGCGAACCTAACGGTTTTGTTGCGGACAGATCTGTAGTGATTTGAGAACAAGTGCGACAATGTGATTATTATTCACACATGTCGTACAGCGAATACAAGACTGTGGCAATGCCACATCGCCCAAAAAATGGCTGGGTCGGTCAACTTCGCAAGACAGGATGGAAGTACGGTGTCAGGGGAACATGCGTCGACATACCTCATGTCGGTTTCTTCATCGAACCAAACACACCTTTCCTGATCCTGAAGGAACTTCCTGAAGAGAGATTCTTGGTTCAGCTTTACGGAGACGACCAAAGAAACGAGTGCATCATAGAAAGAATAGATTTCGCAATGGACACGTATCCAATCTAGGAGCAACATGAGAACTGTGGAAAAACCGTGGGGAAAGGAAGAAATCTGGGCCGAAACCGATCGTTACGCAGGAAAGTTCCTGTACATTGAGCCTGGTGAAATGCTGTCGAGGCAATATCACGAGCGAAAGGAGGAGACGATCTGTGTAATTGATGGAGTGCTCCAGCTTGAAATTGGGCAATACATTCATGAGACCAGATACCTCTACCCAGGTGATACTTTTCACGTGACACCAGGAACAATTCATCGCTTCTGTTGTTTTGGAAGACAGGCAGTAAAACTCGTAGAAGTCAGCACGCCCGAGCTGGATGACGTTGTGCGCCTGGAAGACAAATATGCTAGATGACACAAAATAGTGCACAAAAATAGTGTAAGTTCTTGGAAAACAGTGGTATGATGGATCCAGGAAGGGGAAAGGAAACAAACCCTGGAGGGGCCAAATGAATCGCACCAAGCTCTACGCCGTCCTGGACAAGGATTTCGAGTACGAGTACTATTGCAAGGTGACCATGAAGGCCGGGGAGCGAATTCCCATCGGCGGTCGCCTGGGACACGAACTCCACCCTGACGGGTTGTACCTCCTCATCGGCCACGGAGTCAAGCAGCCGGTTCCCCAGGAGTACTACCACCTCGAGGAAGCATAAATTTGTTTGCAGAGAAGTGCAATAACTTTTCAGCTGTGGTACAATCAATCCAGGAGGAAACAAATGGATCCGAACTTCAAGTGGCCCAAGGTTCAAGAAATCTCTGAGAATTCTCATCTCAGCCCCTTCGTCAATCTGTTGCTTCTGGATGAGCCGTTCTTCGGCCACATCTACCGAGCGATCAACTTCGCCAAGGACGAAAAGATCTCCACCGCAGGCGTCTATGTCAAGGACGGCGACCTCAACATGGTGTGGTCGCCCGAGTTCATGAGCTCCCTCACCAATCAGCAGGTTCTCGGCCTCCTGAAGCACGAGGCTTTCCACCTGGTTTTCCAACACTGCACCAAGCGGCGGCTGGAACCCCACATGGTGGCAAACATTGCCGCTGACCTGGCCATCAACTGCGGCATTCCCGAGAAGGAGTTGCCTGCCGGTGGTTTCATTCCCGGCAAACTCCACATCATGCCTGATGGCAGCAAGGATGATTCCGCCACTGCAAAATTGATTGCCACCTTCCCTCGTGACCAGAGCCAGGAGTGGTATTTCTCCAAGTTGATGGAGAACGACGAGGTCAAGGAGGAGCTCACCAAGGGCGATGGGGAAGGAGGCGCTGGTCACGGCTTTGACGACCACGAAGGCTGGGGTGACCTCTCGCCTGAGGAACAAGAGCTTGTGAAAGGCAAGGTCGGAGAACTCCTGAAGGGTGCCATTGCCAAGGCCGACAAGGTCAATGGCTGGGGCAGCATTGGCGCAGAAATGCGTGAAAAGCTTCGTGAGTTGGTTTCCAACGAGGTGGACTGGCGTGCGGTTCTCCGCCAATTCGTCAAGGCCAGCCGCCGAGGCACCTCCACCTCCACCTGGACCAACCTCCACATGAGCAACCTCCACGAAAACTACGGCCCGGCTTCCCCCGGCAAAAAGCGCGGATACATCTCCAACATCAACGTCTACTTCGACCAATCGGGCTCCATGGCTAACGAATGGGTGGAACTCCTCTTCGGTGAGCTGAAGAATTTCTCCAGCCGCAGTGACTTTGACTGCTATGTGTTTGACACCGAAGTCAATCTCAAGTCCAAAATCAAATACAAAGGCCGACGAACTCCCGAGATGCACGGTGTCCGAATGAATTGTGGCGGCACCGACTTCGACGCACCCACCAAACACGCTAATGAGCAAAAGAACCTGGACGGCTTCCTCATCCTCACCGATGGCGGGGCTGCAAAGCCCAAGCGCTCCAAGTGCCGCCGCGGCTACATTCTGGCTCCCGGCCAGGACCTGATGTTCGAGCCGGACCCGGAGGATTTCGTCATTCGAATGAAGGCTCCTGGCAAGGAGTAACGGAGGAGGTGGTGGATAATGGTTATCCTATTCATCATCTCTTCCGTTACTCTGGGGTCAAACGTGTAATCGTGGGAATAAACGTGAGAACCACTAAAAGGTCAAAACAGGAGGAAAAAATGAACCGTGCTGTGACTCAAATCAGTGACATGAGCGTGGAATTCATTGCCATGACGAAGTTGGCGGTGGACAAGGATGGAGGCAAGAAGGCTGCGGCGGAAGCCAAATACCTTTTCGAGGAAATTAGTCGCCTCTCACTTGAGGTTCCAATTTCGGAACTCTCCTCCATGGAGCAAAAGATTCACCAGCGCACTGTTTGGATTTCCAACGACCCTGCCGCGCAAGCATGAGATACTTAGTCGCATGAGCATTCTGCGACAGTACATCTCAGAAATTTTGGCAGAAGATCTCGAAGGATTTGTCAAGGACACATCAGGAATCATGTACGCTGCAGGCTCCACTGCCGTCGCGACCCTTGACAAAGGCACAGAAAACAAGTCCAAAGAAGTCAAACGACTCTGGGCAAAGAATGCCGACCATGCATTTATGAAATCTCTGAACAAAGTTCACTGGTTTCAGGCAGGAAGTAGTCTGGCTATCAGGCTCAAGTGGTTCCTCAACAATTCCGGAAAGGACGAAATCGCAACATCTGCTTACCTACCCGGAACGTCTATGCGCAGTTCGTGGGGTTCTGTCGGTGTCTTGCTTGATGGACGGGTAACCCTGGCCGCCAACAGTATGGACACAATCGTCAGCGGTTACTCGCACGATTTCTTTCCTGACATGGAAAAGAAATACCGGTCATCTGGCATTCCCAAGAGAGCGGGAGTATTCAACACCCCCTTTTCACCAAGTTCTGACTTTGTCCTTGACAGCGCATCTTTCAAACCAAGCGAATGGGAAAGCAATGAGTTCATCGTTGACAATTGGAAGGTGAGAGCCCTGGTCATTGACAGTTCTTCCGCAGAAGATCCGTCACAACTTAGCAGAGTCGTTTCGCTTGCAAAGCAAAATGGAATACCGGTCATGAATGAAAATGGCAAGGTACTGAACTAACATGAAAAATCTTTTGGAATCATTCGTAAAAAGTGTTCTAGTCGAAGATCTGCAAGGTTTTCTTGCAGATACCCAGGGAATTCGTTACGACAGTTGGTCTGCCGACGATCAAGAAATCAAGGCTGGTGGCAAGGACGTCAAACGCGCCTGGGCCAAGAATGCAGATCACAATTTCATGAAATCTCTGGTCAAAGTTCACTGGCTTCAACAACCTTCCGTGAAGAACTTTTCTTGGTTCCTCACCAGCGGAGGAAAGGACGAAGTGTCGACAGCTGCTTACAGGCCAGGAAAACCTGTCATCTCAGATTGGGGTAGTCTAGGCATCGTTTTGGATGGCAGGGTGACGCTAGCGTCTAACAGCATGGACGCACTTTTCACAGGTTTCGCTGGTGAAAAATCCGCCGAAGAAATCGCCAAACAGGCACCGTCAGGCACCTCAAAGAGGGCGGGACTTTTCAAACCCGCTGCTGCATCTTTCTACGTCCTGGATTCGGCATCTTTTAATGAAAATCCACGCAATGAGTTCATTCTTGATAACTGGCACGTGGTTGCTCTTGTCACGAAGAAACCACCAAACTCTCTGAACAAAGACGAAATGAGCGTCGTGCAAGCTGCTTTGAGCGCCGGCATTCCAATCTGGGATACCAACTGCCAGGACATAACTTCGAACTTTAGCGTGTAAACCTTGTGCTCGTGTGATTACAATGATCACATGAAAACCAATCAATCACAATTGCGTCCAAAAACTTACCGAGTCCTTGAACTTGCCGTGGAGGAAGGAGTCGCTTTGGGGTGGAACCGCGCCCACAAGTACGAGGAAAATCCACACGAGGAAACCATCAAGGATGTGATTCGTGCGAACGTGATGAACACAATCTGTGAGTGGTTCACATTTGATGATGAGGAAAACGAATGAAGACGAAGAAGGGACCGAGGGGAAGAAACTTTACCCCTGACGAAAGGGCACTGGCACTAAGAATCATCATGTCAGGTGGAACTCTGGATGAAGTGAACAATCAACTTCTCACACACCAGAGAGCTGAGGGGCTCACAGAAAGAGCAATGCCCGAATCCAGTTTCAACATGGTGAAGAACACCTACTCTCGTTTCTTGCAAAACGATGATGCAGTTCGTGACCACATTTTTCACCCATCTCCGATGGGTAAACTTCGAGCAAAAGCAAAAATGATTCAGGAGTGAAATGCTAAAGTTCGTCCAGCGGTTCATGGAGAAGACTGCTAACTTTCTGTTCGGCGGTTACGTTCAAAGAGAAACAGATTCCTACGAAACATTGCTCAAGGCAATGGAAAGACAGCAGGAACCTCCACCTGACGAAGTTCACCAGGTCACACCTGAACAACTTCACAAGATGAAGCGTGAATTCTTTTCTAGGTCTCTTCAGGGTGGAATTGCGTCTTTGCATTTCGATCCTAGAATGAAAGGCGTGGTGGTTCCCGAAAGATTCAGAAAGCAAGAGCTTCTAGTCCTCAATTATTCTTACAGGTACCACATTGCAGACTTCGATTTTGATGACGACAAGGTCGTTGCCTCGTTGTCTTTTGGCGGCAATCCGTTTCAGTGTGTTGTTCCATGGAACGCTGTAATGGGCATCGGCAATCAGGCTGAAAGCATGTACTATTCGTTCGTTGCTCACGATCCCTTGATGAAGACTGACGAAAAGCAGTCTCTTCAAAACATCAAGAACGAAAAGCAAGAGTTTGACCAGGTTTCACATGAACGCGCATTGGAACGTCGCAACCAGTTCAAAGTAATCAAAGGTGAGAAAGAATGAAAGTGGAATTGGTGTCATGCACTCGCACTGTTGGCAAGCTTGATGGATCAGAAGTCCAGACAATCAAGGATCTCATCGCCTACTGCGCACGAGTTTCCAATCCTGCCAACCAGATGAACTCTCAGTCGGCAGATAAGTTGATTCGCTACCTAAAGAAACACCGTCACTGGTCTCCTTTCGAGATGTGCGATGTGACCCTGGAGATTGAGACTACCCGTGACATTGCACGACAGATGTTGCGTCACAGGTCTTTCAGTTTTCAAGAGTTCTCTCAGCGTTATTCAGACGTCAATGCCTTGGGTGACATGTTCGAGTTTTCAGAGGCTCGACTGCAGGATAACAAAAATCGACAGAACAGCGTGGAGGTGAAAGATGACATGCTGCAGGAGTGGTGGGAAAGGCAACAACAAGAGATCACTGACATCAGCAGTTCTGTGTACCGTGCTGCTTTGGATCGAGGCATCGCTAAAGAAGTGGCACGTAAAGTCCTACCAGAAGGTCTGACAAAATCACGACTTTTCATGAAGGGGTCAATTCGGTCTTGGATCCATTACTTAGAAGTCAGAGGTCCTGGATCTGGGACGCAGAAGGAGCACATGCTCGTTGCTGAGCAGGTGGCCAAGGCAATCGCCCAGGTTTTCAGCCTCGAAGGAGAGACAGAATGAGAAAGTCACTGTTATCGCTACTGTTGTTGGCTGCCTGCGGAAATTCCACAACGACAACTACTTCACCTACCCTAGGAAACGGTTTCACTTTTGGCACTGACGTAGGCAACGTGAAGCAGGATGCCAGTGACCTGAACGTCGAAGAAGATGTCACCGAAAGTGACACCATCGGACAATCTGATGATGCTTCTGTCGAGGACTCTTTTCAAGACGACATCATGTCTGTGAATGACACGAATGTCCAGGAAGACGTCACCGTCGAGGATGTTTCCGATGTCCAACAATCTCTTTGTCTAGATGAAGACGGAGATGGTTACGGCGAAGGTCCGAAGTGCAAGGGACCAGATTGTGACGATTCCAATCCTAATTTCAACTCCTACTGTCCTGACTGCAAGAAGGCAAACTATCCTGGTTGTGTCTGTTCCGGAAAGTCTGCCCCCTGTTACAGCGCTAATCCTTCCACCAAGGGTATCGGACAGTGCAAGGCAGGAACACAGGCATGCAAGTCAGGAATCTGGCAACAGTGTATCGGTGAGATAGATCCGACATCAGAAATCTGTGACAACATTGACAACGATTGCGACGGTGAAGTCGATGAAGGTGTCAAGTCCAGTTGCGGTAACTGTGACCTCACCTGTGTCAAGCAGGGTGTCGGAACTGGCACCGGAAATCCACTGACGCTGAACTCTGAAAACTCTAGCGGTGTCGGCATTGATCCCAACACAGGCATGATAAAGATCGATTCCAGCCAGATCTCGTTGAAACTGAAGTTCCTGTGGGCATCGAATTCTGCCGCCAATACTGTTTCCAAGGTGGACTGCAAGACCATTCAGGAAGTCGGTCGTTACCAGGTCTGCAATAATCCATCCCGTACATCAGTTGACCTGGACGGTAATGTCTTTGCAGCATGTCGAGGTGATGGCAAAGTCGCCAAGATTATCGCAGACAAGAAGAACTGTGTCGACAAGAACGGAAACGGTGTGATAGAGACATCTTCCGACCTCAACGGTAACGGTAACATCGAGGGTAACGAGATGGTGCCAAACGATGAGTGCATTCTGTTCATTGTCCAACCCCTGGGCCAGCAGTCAAGCTATCCAGGTTCTCGTGGTGCCGCGGTCGACAAGTTCAACAACGTCTACATCGGCTACTGGAACGAGGGTAAGGTCGCCTACGTCGACGGTAAGACAGGAGCTACAATAAAAATCATCGATTGGCAGTGTCCAACGTACGGTCTGGTCATTGACCAGAAGGGCACGTTGTGGGGTCAAGGAAATGGCTGCGGTTGGTTGATGAGCTACAATCCGACGTCGGGCCAGTGGCAAAAGGCGTCGTCTTACGGTGCCAACGGAATCAGTGCCTACGGCATCAACGTGGACGGAAAAGGTCGTGTGTGGGTTGGGGGTTCTTTGGCTCGCTATAATCCAGCAGATGGCACCTGGTTGAAATGCGGAATCAGTTGCGCTGGAATTGCTACGGCCAACGACGGCATGGTCTGGCTGGCCAAGGACGGCAGTGGAATCGGCAAGGTCGACGGCGAGAACTGCGCACAGTTAGGAACAGTCAACACTGGTGGCGCCCCTCACGGATGC
>Ga0208784_1001195_pt1 | contig 11131 bp, 10 predicted proteins | sample DEB19_08_DNA_FD_184531 | JGI IMG/M metagenome (GOLD analysis project Ga0208784, IMG submission 184531) | Aqueous microbial communities from the Delaware River and Bay under freshwater to marine salinity gradient to study organic matter... | ecosystem: Environmental > Aquatic > Marine > Coastal ...
CGGTGCAAGTAAAGTTGCTAAAATTCTTACCGTTGTTGTTTTACCAGCTCCATTTGGTCCAAGCACACCAAGTACAGTTCCTTCATCAACATCAAGATTTAAACCATCTAATGCTCGAACTGAGCCCTTGTTGTAGGTCTTAACAAGATCTTCGGCTATTACTGCTTTCATATGTAAGATCTTAACAAAGAATCAGAGTAAACTATTCCCCTTAGGCAAAGTGAACTTAAATAATGCTTAATCCGACAACTTAAGGTGGATATATAAAGATGGCTATGGCAAAAAATAACTCAAAATCGAATAAATCAAATACTCCCAAGGATGGCCCACTTAGCCATAAAGAAATTTTAATTGTTTTAAGCGGATTAATGACGGGCATGTTGCTGGCAGCCTTAGACCAAACAATTGTTTCAACCGCGTTAAAAAATATTGTTGAAGATTTCAACGGACTAAATCACTACACCTGGGTGGTTACTGCTTACCTTTTGACTTCAACTGCATCAACACCACTTTATGGAAAAATTTCAGATCTTTATGGCCGCCGGCCAGTATTTCAGTTTGCAATTATTACTTTTCTAATCGGATCATTTTTGGCTGGGGCATCACAAAACATGACCCAATTAATATTTACTCGCGCTTTGCAAGGTTTAGGTGCTGGCGGTTTAATGGCGTTAACTTTCGTAATTATTGGTGACATCGTTTCGCCACGAGAGCGGGGCAAGTATCAGGGTTACTTCGGTGCAGTTTGGGGGCTCTCCTCTGTTGCAGGCCCATTACTGGGTGGATTCTTTTCTGACCACGCCACAATTTTAGGTATTACTGGTTGGCGCTGGATTTTCTACATAAATCTACCATTTGGAATTCTGGCATTAATTATTACCTCAGCTGTATTACATATTCCAAAGGTAAAGCGTGAACACAAGATTGATTACCTTGGTGCATTGCTATTGGTTTTAGCGGTTAGCTCAGTACTACTTGCAGTTTCAGTTTATGGCCCAGAGGATGGTTGGACTGATTCAAGAACGCTAATGGTGATTTCTACTGGATTATTTCTTACCTTGGCATTTTTGTGGCAAGAAAAAAGAGCAGTAGAGCCAATCTTGCCTCTTAGATTATTTAAGAATCACACATTCTCTTTGACCTCAGCACTTGGCTTCATTATTGGAGCAGGAATGTTTGGCGCCATTGTTATGTTGCCGCTATACCTACAAGTGGTTAAGGGAAATTCAGCGACTGAGGCGGGATTAAAGTTAATTCCACTGATGATCGGCATTGTCTCAATGTCTATATTTAGCGGTAAAAAGATCTCAACTACCGGTAAATACAAAATCTTCCCAATAGTGGGAGCTGCAATTATGACTATTGGCTTAATTCTTATGTCAACTTTGAATGAAGAGACTTCATTTGCACTACTTTCAATCTATGCAGTCTTAGTTGGAGCTGGCCTTGGTTTATCAATGCAGACAATTGTGATCGCTCTACAAAATGCTGTTGATTTTCAAGATATGGGAATTGCCACCTCATCCAATACTTTCTTTAGATCGCTAGGTGGTGCCTTTGGAACGGCAATATTTGGAACTATTTTAAGTAATCGTATTGCTTATTATTTGCAAGATAACTTTGCAAAATTACAAAGCAGTGATCCAGCGGCATTATCTGACTTTGATTCTTCCAAGTTAGATTTGATCACTACCAATACCTCAATTATCACTACCCTGCCTCCAGTAATTAGGGACACTGTTTTGCATAGCTTTGCTCAAACTTTTCAGGTGGTCTTTTTGGCAGCAGCCCCAGTAACTTTCTTGGGATTTGCACTTGCATTCTTCTTGAAAGAAAAGCCATTACAAAGTAGTTCTGCTCATCATGCAGCAAAATCTGAAGCAGCAGGTGAGGCGGTAGGTTAAATAAAAATCAAAAAGTTGAGTAGAAATCCTTTCGCGCAACTGCCGCGAGAGGTTTCTATTCTTTCAGCTGTCTCTTTTTTTGTTGCGGTTGGATTTGGATTAATAATTCCAGCAATTCCAATTTTTGCTTCATCATTTGGAGTGAATAAAACTGCAATTGGATTAATCATCTCAAGCTTTGCAATTATGCGTTTTTCCTCAGGCTTAATCTCAGGCAAATTGGTTGATCGATTTGGTGAGCGAGCAGTACTTGGCTTCGGCCTGTTTATGGTTTCATTTTTCACCTTACTAACTGCGCTCTCACAAAGCTATGGCCAACTACTTACCTTCAGATCTCTAGGTGGTCTTGGCTCTTCAATGTTTTCAGTTTCAGCTGGTTCCTTACTTATGCGCTCTGTGAGTGATGATGTTAGAGCGCGAGCTCAATCACTATATAACGGCGGATTTTTACTAGGCGGCATTACAGGACCTGCCTTTGGCGGAGTACTTTCTGCTATTTCACTTCGTGCGCCATTTTTTGTTTACTCCACCACCTTGGCAATTGCTGGAACTATTGCTTTAGTTTTTTTAAGTGAGAAGCGATTGGGTAAAAAAGTTGATGCGCCAACAAGTCAGATTGGGCAAACTACTCTAAGCCAAGCATTTAAATTACGCCCATACCAAGTTGCATTAATGCTTGCCTTTATAAATAACTGGATATTGTTTGGATTAAGATCTTCAATTTTGCCTTTATTTGTTACTGAAAAATTAAATTCCACAGCAGCAATTGCAGGTCTTGGTTTAACTATTGGGGCGCTTGTGCAAGGCGTTTTTATGTTGCGTGCCGGCAAATACTCTGACAGCAAAGGAAGAAAGGCTGCATTTTTATTTGGTAGTGCATTTGTCCTGTTTGGAATATTAATGCTGGCATTTACCACCAATACCGCTCTTTATTTCATCTCAATGGCGCTATTTGGATTAGGTGGGGCATATGTTGGAACTGCGCCAGGCAGTGTTGTTGGCGACATTATTAAAGGCCGTGGTGGCCAAGTGATTGCAGCATGGCAGATGGCCGGAGATGCTGGCATGATTTTTGGTCCAGTAATAGTTGGTTTATTAACCGATATTTTTAGTTACCAGGTCGCCTTCTTAGTATCTGCAGGGATATGGATAATTGCAATGTTGCTGGCAACTATTTTGCCTGAGACTAGGTTGTCACATTTAGAAAATGATTTAATTCCAGACAAAAATAAACAGGAGCTGTGATCTCTCACAGCCCCTGTTGGGTAATTATTTTTTCTTAGCGGTCGTTGCGAAGAATTGAAATCAAACGTAGAACCTCAAGGTATAGCCACACTACGGTGACCATTAAGCCAAAAGATGCTCGCCATGATTCTTTCTCAGGCACTCCAGCTGCAACACCCTTTTCAATTTGATCAAAATCTAGAACCAAGAAAAGGCTTGCAAGACCAACACCTGCAACAGCTAGAAGTAAGCCAAGACCAGATACTCCGTAGAAACCATAACCTTGGCCGACGCCAAAGAATGATGCAATAAGTGAGGCAAGTCCAAGAATGAAGTAACCAATTGCCGCACCAATTACCGCACGAGTAAATTGTGGCGTCGCTCTTAATGTTCCATTGCGGTACATAACTAATACACCTGCAAATGCTGCGACAGTTCCAATTACAGCTTGGCTAACAATTCCTGGGTAGAAAGATTCGTAGTAACTGCTTAAAGTTCCAAGTGCTAAACCTTCTAGGCCAGCATATGCAATTACAAGTCCAGGCTTAATATTTTTACTAAAGCTAATAACCATTGCTAATACAAATCCACCAAGGAAGCCGAGCAAGACTGCGCCCATTCCTAGGTTTGCACTCCAAGCAAGCGCACCAACAACAACTAATATCGCAAATAAAAATCCAGTTTTCGCAACGACATCTTCAATTGTCATGCGACCTGTTCGCATTGATGAGGCGGCTGGAGCGTTGTAACTTTGCTCTAGTTGATCAAACCGCGAAGTTGTCGGTTGATTAAATGCCTTTCCAAGTACAGGGTTTGAGCTTTTCATTCTTCTCCTTCTATAGAAGTAACTAATGGGTTATGTTTATTAGCCACTTAGGTAGTGAACAAATATTAATGATTCGCAATTCCCTAAGCCATCGCTTTGGGCTAAATCTGACTTAATCTTTGCTGAAGATTCGCGGTAATTGAGCGTGCCCCCGGTGGGGGTCGAACCCACACTTGTGCGATTTTAAGTCGCATGCCTCTGCCATTGGGCTACAGGGGCGAATCTTCAGAGGGTAAATCTACCCGTCTTTTTTAACCGCCAAATCCAGCCAAATCTTCGCCTACTTTGTAAGTGACCAAGCAATTCCATCCAAAATATCTGACTCAGATGCAATGAATTCACTGGCCCCAGTTGCCGCCATGATTCTAGATAACACCAAGGCACCTGCGGTAATTACATCTACTCGGCCAGGGTGCATATAACCAAGGGCAGAGATTTCTTCCTTGCTCATTGATTGAAACATGCCAGCCACTTTATGAACTGATTGCGCAGGTATGCGAGCAAGGTGAATTAAATATCGATCATAATTTTCTAAATTAAGAGCAGCTGCTGCAACTGTAGTTGCAGTTCCTGCAACAGCAATCAAACTTTTAGCTTCAGATATTGGTACCACTTGAGCAGCTTGGGCGATTGCAATATCAATATCAACAATTGCTTGAGCAATTTGTGCCATAGATGGTGGCTGAGTATTTAAGTGGCGCTCACTCATTCGCACACAACCAATATTGACACTCTTTGCCGCACTTACCTTTTCACCACCATAGACAAACTCAGTAGATCCTCCGCCAATATCAACTACAAGAAATGGTCCTTCATTTTGCGATAACTCTTTGGTTGCGCCAATAAAAGATAGCTCCGCCTCTTCCTCACCTGGAATTACCTCAACCTCCACATTCAAGATTTTTTTAACACCATCAGTAAAGAGCTTGCGATTTGTGGCATCACGAGTTGCACTTGTTGCACAAAATCTAACTTTCTCAACACCCTTACTACTTATTTGTGCGCTAAATTTTTCAACAGCGCTTAGTGTCCTAGCGATTGCATCCGGGTGAAAGGATTTATTTTGATCTACTCCTTGACCAAGTCTGACAATCTCCATCTGGCGCACAACCTCTTTGAAATTACCATCGGTAATATCGGCAATCAAAAGGCGAATTGAGTTAGTGCCACAATCTATTGCTGCAACCCGACTCAATTACTCCACCTCATCCAATAAATTACTAACTTGAGAACAAGGTTTAGTTAACCACCAAGGATCAAGTGCGCTAAGTGCTTCATCCCCAAGTGGATTAACGCCAACTCCTGCTGCTAATGAGTGCGCCACTAGTGAGTGCAAACATTTAACTCGATCCGGCATACCACCAGCGGTAACTCCAGTAATTTCTGGAACTTCAAGGTTTTCTTGTTTAGCTAACGCACTTCTGGCTGCTTCATAATCAATATGTGCTGCTAAATACTCACCAGCAAGCTGTGGATCATTTTGTAGTCGCTCATTCATCTGCGTCATCAATCCTGAACTTTCTAAAGTTGAAATCGCTCCAGTAAGTCTTGGACAAGTTGCATAATAAAAAGTAGGAAATGGAGTGCCATCTGCTAATCGTGGTGGAGTTTGGACCACATCTACTTGCCCGCACGGACAGCGGTGTGCAACTGCGGAGACATCTCTTGGCGCTCTACCAAGTTGGGCAGCAACAGTTTCTAAATCTTTATCTGTTGGTTTTTCTGCCACAAATGGATCGGTTGGCTGAACCATTTTAGTTATTTACATTGGTGCTAGTAATTGATGAAATCAACCTTGAATACCAAGGTAGTCCAACTGGAAGTTGGCTGGAGATTTTTGTCTGCTGACCATCACCAGTAATCTCATCATCGCCGACAACTATGTATTGCCGCTCACCTGGAAAAACAAAATGCAATCTAGCTCTGGCTTGGCTTGCCACATACTCAGGATCATCCCATTGGGCTAATTCAGCCGCTGCCTTATCTAACATCGCTTGATTATCTGAAATTTGAGTTTTTAATGAATTTATCTGAGCTCGTTGGGTGAAGTAATGTTGAATTGGCGGTGCCAAAGTAATTGCTACGACAAAAAGAACGATTCCAACAATTAAAGCCCGATTAGATAACCCTCGTTTTTTTAATCCAGTTTGAATACTTTTCTTTGTTGACGAAACCAGAGTTGCTGCAAAAAATCTACGCCGAGCCATTTAAATTACTTCTTAAATCTAGGGAAAGCGGATCGGCCAGCATAAATTGCATCTGAACCTAACTCCTCTTCAATTCGAAGAAGTTGATTGTATTTAGCAACACGTTCAGACCTTGCTGGCGCACCAGTTTTAATCTGACCACAACTTAAAGCAACTGCTAAGTCAGCAATTGTGGTGTCTTCAGTTTCACCAGATCTGTGACTCATCATCGATTTGTAATTATTTTTATGAGCTAAATTGACTGCATCAATAGTCTCAGTCAAACTTCCAATTTGATTTACTTTAACCAGTAGCGCATTTGCGGTTTTGCTTTCAATACCTCTAGTTAATCGCTCAATATTGGTAACAAATAAATCATCGCCAACAATCTGGATTTTTTCACCTAACTCTGCAGTTAACTTAGCCCAACCGCTCCAATCATCCTCGTCCAATGGATCTTCAATGGAAACCAATGGATAGGCTGAAACTAATTCACTGTAGTAGGCGATCATCTGCTCTGAGGTTAATAACTTGCCTTCAAACTTATACTTACCATCTTCAAAAAACTCAGTTGCAGCCACATCCATTGCCAGAGCAATCTGAGTACCAGCTTTAAATCCAGCATTTTCAATTGCGACTAATATCAAATCCAATGCTGCGCGATTGCTCTCCAGGTTAGGAGCAAAACCGCCCTCATCACCGATGCTAGTCGCTAAACCTTTTTTCTTAAGCACTGACTTTAGACTGTGATAAATCTCAGCGCCCCATCTTAAAGATTCTTTGAAACTTTGAGCACCAATTGGTGCGATCATAAATTCTTGAATATCAACATTTGTATCAGCATGCGCGCCGCCATTTAAAATATTCATCATTGGCACTGGAAGTGTTTTGGCACTTTCACCACCTAAATATTTAAATAACGATTGATTTGAAGAAATAGCCGCAGCACGTGCAGTGGCAAGTGAGACTCCTAATATGGCATTTGCGCCAAGAGAAGATTTATTTTTTGTGCCATCTAGTGCAATCATTTTTTCATCTAAGGATCTTTGATTATCAGCTTTCATGCCAATTACTGCAGGTGCAATTTTTAATGCCACATTTTTTACCGCAGTCTCAACACCTTTTCCTAAATATCTTGATCCACCATCTCGAAGTTCAGCGGCTTCAAAGGCGCCAGTTGAGGCACCACTTGGAACAGCGGCACGGCCAATACTTTTATCTTCTAATCTAACCTCTACCTCAACAGTTGGGTTTCCTCGAGAATCTAAGATCTCTCTAGCGGTCACAGAGTTAATAACTGACACTAATTTGCCCTAACTATTTGTGTATTTCTTGAATTATCTACAGTAATTCTACCTTGTCTCATGCTCTTGAATCTGAACAATTAACTCTTTTGTCGCCTGACGTAACGCAGCCTCAGGATCTAACCCCTTATCGACAGCTTGAGTGATTAAACCAAGAAGTATTTGGCCAAATTGATCCTGATCAACATCATCTTTGAGTTTAATTGGCTCAGAAACAGCAAGGTCATAATTTAATTTTTTTAGTCGATATAAAACCTTAGTTGCCAAAGGTAGGGCCGGTTGAGCAAGTGGAACGCCATCAATTGCTGAGGTCCGCCCCTTTTCAGATGCCTTTTGCTTCTCCCAGTTCTCTAATACATCTGCACTTGAATCAACTATTTCACCAGCAAACACATGAGGATGCCTTCTAATTAATTTATCTGCAACCGATTTAGCAACATCTTCTATATTGAAGGGTTGTTTTGCATCTTCTTCGGCCATTCGAGAGTGAAAGTAAACCTGTAGTAAAAGATCGCCTAGCTCTTCTTGCATTGCAGCTCGATCATTGTTTTCAACTGATTCAATAAACTCATAAGACTCTTCCAATAAATACTTTAGAAGAGAGGAGTGATCTTGCTCGGCATCCCATGGACAGCCACCAGGAGAGCGTAGTTTGTCCATTACCTCGCGTAATCGGATGAGTTCAGAACTCATAATTTACTTAAGGTTGTTCAGTTACTGCGCCGTCAGTTGCATCACTTGCTTGAATAGAAGCATTATCAGCATTCCATTTGCCGTACTTAGAATTTACTTTAATTCCCAATTTGCTCGCAGTTTCAATTACAAGTTGCTCAACAAATTTTGGTGCATCACTTTCTGAAACTCCAGATTTCATGAAGTTCTCATGAAGACGCTCGGAAATGATTAAAACACGCAAATATGATTCAAAATTAGATGTTGCTAAGTTAGCGCCAACAAGTGCTGCTGGTAATTCACTTTCGTTCCCAAGTCTTGTGATGACATCAGCCTTACGAGCTGCTACATCAGCTGGAGTTACAGTTACAAACATATCTTTTGCAATTTTGTCCATCAAAACTCTTACGATAAAAAATTGTGCTTGCTCCCGAAGTAATTCTGGGCCAACAATTAAATCCATTCCGGTTGTATCAACATTTTTACGCGATGCCAATATTTCATCAACAGTTTTTTGAATCTCAGTTGAGGTGAACTCTTGATCTCCCACCTTTACTCCACTGCTCATGCTTGAACAGCCAGCAAGTAGAAGTGCCACAAGTAATGGTGAGATCAATTTCTTAAACAATTTCATCCTCATTCTCTCTTAACTTCCACTTCGAAGTTTTATTGGTTCAATCAGTTCTCGTAGTACTGAATTAACCCAGGTAAGGGTAGAAGTATCCCCTACCGACGCACTTTCTATCCAATTGGGGGTAGTAGGCCTTGCAACCAGCAGGATTTGAGTCGCATTTTTATAGATTGAACCTGGGTAAATTCTTGATAGTTTTATTTGTGCTGACTCTGGCAATGCAACTGGCGTTAGTCGAAGATTCTTTCCAGAGATAGAAACATCGGTTAAACCTAAACTCTTAGCAAATAAGCGAAGCGAAGCAACCGCCATTAATTCCTGCGCTGCTTCAGGAATTGGACCAAATCGGTCTATGAGCTCTCCACTAATTTCAGCTAATGCTTCATCATTTTGGGCATCTGCAATTCGCCGATAAAGATCAAGTCTTAATCTTTCTGACTCGATGTATTCAATTGGCAGATGTGCATTAACTGGTAGCTCCACCTTGCATTCGTTATTTTTTGGTTTCTCATCAAAGTATCCGGTCTTAAATTCATCTACAGCATCTGCAACCATTCGCATATACAAATCAAAACCAACTTCAGCAATATGACCTGATTGTTCTCCCCCGAGTAAATTTCCCGCTCCTCTAATCTCTAAATCCTTCAGCGCAACCTGCATGCCAGCCCCGAGGTCAGTATTTGTCGCAATTGTGGTTAAACGATCATGGGCCAACTCAGTTATTGGTTGCTCTGTTGGATACAAGAAGTATGCATAAGCTCGCTCTCTACTTCTACCCACCCGGCCTCTAAGTTGATGAAGTTGAGATAAACCAAAAAGATCTGAACGATCAACAATTAAAGTGTTCGCATTTGGAATGTCGATTCCGCTTTCAATTATGGTTGTGCATAAAAGCAAATCAAACTCTCTATTCCAAAAAGCCAGAATTACCTCTTCTAGCACCCGTTCATTCATCTGGCCATGAGCAATTCCAATTTTAATTCCCGGGACTAGTTTTTTTATTCGCTCTGCTACCGCTTCAATACTTTCAACTCGATTATGAATGAAAAATATTTGGCCATCACGAAGTAACTCGCGATTTATTGCTGCACTTACCTGCTTTTCATCGTATGGACCAACATAAGTTAGAACTGGATGACGCTCCTCTGGTGGCGTGGTTATGTTGGACATCTCTCTTATGCCGGTAATAGCCATCTCTAAAGTTCTTGGAATTGGAGTAGCAGACATTGCTAAGACATCCACATTAGTTCTTGCCTTTTTTAACTCCTCTTTATGTTCAACGCCAAAGCGCTGCTCCTCATCAACAACAAGTAGTCCCAGATTTGCAAACTCAACATCTTTTGAAAGTAACCTGTGTGTGCCAATAACTACATCAATAACCCCAGATTTAAGTCCTGCGATTACCTCTTTCGTCTGTGCTGCTGAGTTGAATCTTGATAGTGCAGCTAGCTTTACCGGAAAACCAGCGTAGCGAGTAGAAAAGGTATTGAAATGCTGCTGCACAAGTAATGTTGTTGGTACCAAAATTGCCACTTGCTTACCATCTTGCACTGCCTTAAATGCTGCTCGCACAGCAATTTCAGTTTTGCCGTAACCAACATCCCCACAAACGATTCGATCCATTGGGTTTGGTTTTTCCATATCTCGTTTTACTTCATCAATAGTTGCTTGTTGATCTATTGTTTCGACAAATGCAAAACTATCCTCTAGCTCTTTTTGCCAAGGTGTATCAGCTGAGAATGCAAAACCTGGCGCACTCATTCTTGCCGCGTATAATCGAATTAATTCTGCTGCGATCTGTTTAACCGCTTTGCGTGCTTTTCGCTTGCTGTTCTGCCAGTCGGCGCCACCAATTCGATGCAGCGCAGGTGCTTCTCCTCCCACATATTTTGTTACCTGTTCTAAGGTATCGGTGGGTACAAATAACTTATCTGCTGGTTGTCCCCGCTTTGAAGAGGCATATTCAATTACTAGATACTCTCGTGAAATTCCTGCGATTGTTCGATTGATAAGTTCTAAATACTTCCCAACTCCGTGTTGCTCGTGAACCACAAAATCACCAACCTTTAATTGCAATGGATCAATGGCCTTCTTTCGGCGTGAAGGCATTCGTGCAAGATCTTTATCTGATGATCGTTGCCCTGAGATATCTTTATCAGTAACGACAACAAACTTAAACTCATCACTGATAAAGCCATGCTTTAAATCACTTTGAACTAGATTCACAAGTCCATCTTGGGATGACTGATTGATTTTAAGAATTTGATTTGAAATATTTGCCACGTTTAGCAATTCAGAAAAACGCTTTAAAGTGCCATTTGCAGCCGCTGTGAATACCACCTGGTAGCCCTCTTTATGCCATTGAGAAATCTCCTCGACAGCAA
>Ga0208784_1001197_pt1 | contig 11115 bp, 6 predicted proteins | sample DEB19_08_DNA_FD_184531 | JGI IMG/M metagenome (GOLD analysis project Ga0208784, IMG submission 184531) | Aqueous microbial communities from the Delaware River and Bay under freshwater to marine salinity gradient to study organic matter... | ecosystem: Environmental > Aquatic > Marine > Coastal ...
TTATAAAATGTACTTGCCGCAGTTTCTACGTCGAAATTTATAGCAACATTACCAGAAGTTTCTCTTAACCAAACGGTTGAATAATTAGAAGATGTTCCATTTATATCTAATTTTCCAACTGGACTTGCAGTTCCTAAACCTAAACGATTATTTTTTAAAACTAAATCATTTTGTCCATATTGACCAGCAACTATTCTATCATCAGCAAAAACTTCGAATACAGGTAATCCCGCGCTATTATTAGCACTTAATAAACTATCACTTAAGTCATCAACTACACTCAATAAAGTTCCGTTTGTGCCATTTACTTTTAATATAGTTGATGACGCTGTATTTGAGGTTACGACTAAACTACTATCTAAATTAAATTCTACTCCAGAAATATTCAACGTTTTAGTTGAATTACTTCCATCAGTAAATTCTATTTTACTACTCGCAGGAGTTATTAGTACGTTACTTGCCATAACCTATATATTAAAATACACTAAATTGAGGCGCGAATTTGTTTTAATTACCATATTTAATTATAGTTAATTCATAATCCAAATCTATCTTTTGTGGCATTGTAATTTTGTAGGACTTGCGCTGCTGTTAATACTCTATTATAAAGTTGAACGCCACCTATTCTTGCGCTAATTGTATAATTATTATCACCATGAAATCTTCCTATCCAAAAATTATTAGATCCAGATGATAAAGTCGATCTATAAGTTGCTGTTCCAATTAAAACGCCATCAATATATAATTTTGCATTAGATGAAGAATCATTTGTTACAACTATATAATGCCAATTACTATCTGGATATGAGCTATTTGAAAATGGATTACTAGCGCTATCTCCAATATTCCACATAATAGCATTACTAATAAAATATAAATTTGGTCCAGATCCATAATTTGTACCATCTATAGAAATTGGAATTTTATTATTATATGAAGAGGATTTTATCCATAATCCAACTGTACTAGAATCTGTAATTGAAGAAACTGAAGAAACGCTATAATCATCTACTCCATCAAATGATATGACGCCACCATTATCAGAGCTATAAGTTGGTCCACCTGTTAATGTCCCATTGTAACTATTTCCACTAACATCATACCAAGTTGTTCCTGCGCCAGCATAACTATATGCATTACCAGCGTCAAGATTCAACACTAATCCCTGTTGGACTATTGTATTTGTAAATTTTAATTTCAAAGCTTCGTAATTCTGAGATATTTCTGTTGCTGTCAAAGCTCTATTATAAATATGAATATTATAAATACTACCAGTTAAATATCTAGTTGATGTAAATCCTTGAATTTGGCCTAATAAAAATCCATCTGTTAAACCCGAATAAGATATATTTCCACTTACTGTGGTCGCTGACGCTTGCAAAGATCCATTAATATAAACTTTTTGATTAGTGCCGTCATAAGTTCCTATCACATAATAAATTTGATCATTATTTGGGGTAACCGTTGAATTTAATTGACGATAATTTCCAGATCCTCCTCCTATTGAAAATAGAATTGGGCCTCCGCTCATTCCTAACCAATATCCAGCAATTCCAGTATCTCCATAGCCAGTTATAAATTGAGTAGACTGACTATTATTTATTGTTTTAAAAAACGCGCCAATAGTAACATTATTTACTTGCAATGATGTATTAGTTCCAACTTTAATATAATCATTCGTACCGTCAAATTTGAAACCTCCTTTATTATAATAATCAAAAGCTGGCATATTCGTGGTTGTTCCATCACCCAATAAACCATTATCATCGTTTCCAGCTAAATCAATAATACTTCTATCGCTATTAAGTATACCCCATTTTTGCCCAAGATATGAATGAACTTGTTTTCTTTCCGTCGTTGTTAATTGTTTATTAAAAATAATAATCTCCGCGATTTCTCCATTCCAATATTCTCCTGCTGATGAGTTTGATCCTATTTTATATCCTTTTGTATTTGTAACTGTTCTTGAACTTGAAGTTTGTGAAGATCCATTTAAATACAAAGTTTCTGAACCAGCAGAAGAAACTGTTGTTGATAATGAATACCAAGTATTTAAAGATATTGCATTGGAAGTAAATACAGTAGGCCAATTTCCAAATTTTCCAGATGAACCTTGTTGATATAAATAAATATCAGTACTTCCTGCAAAAGGAGTAGATGTAATAATATCTCTTTCACCAGTAGCTGATGATTTAATTATAGTAAATAAAGTATAACCATTTGCAAGAGTTAAAATATTTGTTCCATCTAAATAATCATTTGTGCCATCAAAAGATACTGTTTTTCTAGAATTCGTATTAGAATTTCTGCTTGATTGATTAGCCGCAGTAGATTGATTTGCGTGATTATTCAATCCACTTTTATCACGCCATTGACTCACTAAAGTTCCTGAGCTGTAACTAAAAGTTGTATCATCAGAAGCATCTAACCATAAAATTAATCCATCTTTTACTGGCAAATCTGTAGTTGGGTACGATTTGTTTTGTGACGCATCTAAACACATTACTAAACCATCTTGTATTATTTTAGGACTATATTGTAGCATTTTATTCCTTTGTATTAATATCCGAATCTTGATTTCATTGCCTGATAATTTTGACTAACTTCAGTAGGAGATAACGCTCTATTAAAACTTCTAGCTATTGAAATTTTGCCATTAAAATAAGAACCTGATCTTGAGCCTATAGATCTTGGAGTTGTGCCTGCGCCAAGAACAGTAACATTTTGTCTTCCATTTGAAGCTTGCAGAGTAGAAGTTGTAGATTGCAAACTTCCATTTAAATAAATTCTTATATTAATTCCATCCCAAGAATAAGTTATGTTATACCAAGTATTTGCAGATATTGTTGATGTCGTTCTTGCTCCTGTATTAAATCCACCATTATTATCAAACCATCCGCTTCCATTGTTCAAATCAGAACCAAAAGCAGTTGTTCCTCCATAATTATATAAGCCGAACCAAACGCAAGTATCTTGTATGTAAATTTGTTGATTTCCTCCAGAACTCGGTAAGCTTGCACAATTAACCCAAAAGTCCCATGTCCCAGAAGTTAAGCCGCTATTAAAATTACTAGGTAATGTAAAATCTTGATTATTTCCATTCAAAGTAAAAAATGATGGAGTTGTAGAAGAGAAAGGCGGAAAATTATTTATATTTGAATGATAGTTATTACTACTTACATCTTTCCAAATTGTGTATCCTAAAAAATAAGGATTAAAATTTGTAGCGCTAGAAGCTCTTTCTACTTGAAAAGCGTCCCACCAAATAGTTTTCCCAGATCCGCCAGTTGCTGGTCCACCAACTCTGGCTTGAATATAAGCAGTTGAAGCATTTGCAAATGTATTTGAAAAAGTAAATCTTTGCCAAGATGTTGTAATTGTAAATGATGTAGATGGAGCTTCTATATAACTTCCAGAAGAATTTGCGCCAAAAATATAACAATTACCAGTTATATTTTCACTTGCTTTTGCGTAAAAACTAAAAGTCCAAGTTTGTCCATTTGCGGCAGGAGCTAAATTCCAAGGAGATGAACCATATGTCCCAGTATAAGGATCATTTCCAGTAATAGACATTTTTAGGGGAATATTGTCTCGTAATAGAAGTGTCTCTTGAAAGGGTGCAAGCATTTTGATTTGTGCTTGTCCAAGCAAAAAGATCGGTTGGATTTGGAATTACATTAGGACTATAACTTCTCATATAAGAAGCATCCAAATCTAAAAGTAAACCAGTTTTAGATAATTGTGGTCCTAAATTTACTGAACTCATACTTTATACTCCATAAGTTTTTCTGTTGGCATTAAAATTCTGTAATATTTCTGTTGCACTTAAAGCTCTGTTATAAGCTTTTGCACTTGAAACAATGATATTACTTGTATAATTAGAAGTAGCGGATCCAAAAATATAAGATGTTGTTGATGTATATTGTTTTAATTGTTTTGTTAATGTGTTACTATCAACCAAAACACCATTGATATATAAATATCTCATTGAAGCTTCAACATTAACTACGAAAACTCCATGATACCAAGTATTTAAAGATCCTGTATAACCTATTGATGTTGATGTATTATCATTATACCAAGTCATACCCCAAATGATGTTTGGAGTGGCTTTTGTATGCACGAAACCTTCATGGTTTCCTACGCGACCAAAAAAATATCCATCAGATGATCCCGGTGGTGTTCCTAACAATTTAAACCATACATCATAAGTATGAGTATTATTACTTAAACCATCTAATATAGAATTTGCAGATGGAACGATCAATGGTCCTTGAGCATTAGCGTTGAAATAAAATCCGCCACTATCAAAAGCAATTGCAGAACTTGTTAAATCTATATTATAATTATTTCCACTTATATCTAAAAGGCCGCCACCATTTGTAGTGGTATTTGCAATACTCGTTCTATTTGAAGTCGTGAAATCCGTAGGATAAGATTTCGCTTCTAATTGAACATTTGCAATTTCAATCCAAGAGCCATTAGATCCTGCATGAGTTAAATATGGATATTGGGTTCCTCCGGCATGAGTAAAAGTAACTGCATATTTATACCATCCATTCGCAGGGTCAACAGTATAACTTTTTAAAGTTCCTAAATTTTGATGCTTTATATCTAATGTAGTTGTATTATTTGATCTTGCCCAAAAAGAAATTGTATACACAGTTCCATTCGAAAGAGTATTCCAATTAGCGCTAAAGAAATCCATAGAACCAGCCGCCGCTCTTGTTACCCTCAGAGGTATTGCGCTGTATGATGTTGACCCAGTGGAGTAAATTGTTGTAGACGCTTGAGTAGCATAAGCATTACCTGTTCCACTCCAAGATCCAAACGTCCATCCGTTCTGAGTTCCACCAGAGTCTGTTCCAGATATAGCGGAAGCGAAGTTTGCATTGTTTGTTATGTTTGTCGTATTCTCTGGTCTTGCGCTTAATTCATTTGTCACTAAAGAAAATGGTTTCGCATAAGAGCCAGAATTAATCATTATATCTCTAATCCAAAATGGTTCACCGGGAAAAATTGCAGAACTGCTACTAGTCACTCCATTAATTCTTCGCACCAATTGTAATTGAATATAATTATACCCCGTGCAAGTAAAATTTTCTCTTTTTATAGTTTGCCATGTACCTGTTCCAGTAATATCTACTGGAAATTCTTCTCCATAAGGATAAGCTCTAAATCCGAGAGTAAAAACAGAATCTTTCGGCAATAAAACTTTTGCAGATAAACTATAAGTACCGGGCGGTTGAAATCCTCCATTGCCAGCAATAATTCCACAAGAATACCAAGTGGCTCCAGATTGATATCCTCCTGACAATGGAACTACTTTAAGAGCTGTATATCCAGTACTTGTATCTTTAGTTATCGTAGAACTCCAATAAGCTGCAGCAGATTCACAATTAGAAGTAATTGCTCCTGCGTAATTTGTAGCCGCTTCGCCGCGAAAGCTTTTAATATATTCACGATTATAATATAACTGCAAATCTTTTTTTACAACTCCAAGGTTACCATGTTGAACGCTCATAATTTTTCCTCCACGATTAATTTAGAAACGTCTTTTCTTTCCGCAGTGAAGTCCCAGAAGAATTCTATATTCTTATTTTTTTCATACCATTTTTTATCATAAGCAATTGTAAATTTATTTTCAGAAATTTTAATTTCTTTTACATAAAGAGTTTTACTGCAACCAATTGGAGTTAATTGAATATTAACTGTATTTTCATCTATTAATTTAGAAATATAATCTGGCAAAATTACAACGCAATTATCTTTATGAATAAAAGATTTTCCTGTTAAACGTATTCCATGATATGGAGATTCGAGAGATCCATATACTAAGTCGTGATTAGATTTTGTCGGATGAGGTATACGGAAAGATTTTGTTGTTGCTGAAAAGGCGCCAGTATTTGGATTGTATCTAATTTTTGTACTAGCTTTTAATGCAGCACTACCTGAAGCCGCAGAACCAAAATATAAATAATAAGATGAGTTTGTTGAGTCATCTGTTGTTATTGTGACATTTGCTGTTAAATTTACGCTTAAAGTATTTTGATTAGCCCAAGTCGGCGAACCAGATCCGCCAGATAATAAAACTTGTCCAGCACTTCCAGCGGCTGTAAATGAAGTGGTGTTAGCCCCTGATTGATAGGGAATTACTCCTGCAATTCCGTCTGATAAATTTGAAGCGATAGCAGAACTTTGAACTGGATTTGAATCGATGATTGTGGCAATGTTTGCTCCAGTTAATTCTTCAATAACTCCCGCGCTAGAAGAAATTCTTCCTAAAACTCTACTTGTTGCTGAAATATTTTGAATTTTAGCATAAGTAACATTTGAATTTTTAATTTTTGCTGTTTCAACAGCATCATCCGCTAATTTACCAACAGTTACTCCAAGATTATCTAAAGAGATAACAGGCGTCGAAGTTCCAGTCGCCACGCTAATCGGCGCGGTTCCTGTTACACTTGTTACTGTTCCATTTCCTGTTCCAGCGCCAATATCTGCGCGAACTTGGGTAGCAGTTCTTGTTTTAACTTCTCCACTATCAGAAACGAAAAATAAAGTGGCGCCCGTACCCAAAGCTGGTGCGCTAGAAATTTTTAAAGTACCTGTATCTGTTAATCCACTTACTGTTAAAGATCCAAGTGTTCCAACGCTTGTTAAACTAGAATTAACTACTGTAGATCCTAAAGTTGTATCACTTAAAACAGTAGCTGCATTTATTTTATAAACTTTTCCTGAGGCTAAATCAAAATTTTCAGAGCTTGTCCAAGCCGCTGTAGTTTTTACCCAATTTAAAGTTTTATTTACAGATGATTTTAAAGTTATTCCGCCGCCATTTGCAGTATCATCAGTTGCTCCACCAACGTTAAAAGTAGCTGTTCCACTTGCTGTATGTACGGGAGTTACTGTAAATTGAGTTTCGCTATTTATTTGAGATATAACTGGAGACGTTCCAAAAGATCCCGTGCCACCTGTTTGAGTAATCGTTTGACCAATTATTAATCCAGTTGTACTACTAACATCAACTGTACCAGAATTTGCAACTAAAGGACTCGTAGTTGATAATCCAGTAATTGCAACTACTGAACCTAATTCAATATTTTTATCATCTACAGATAAAAGATTTGAATTAATCGTTGTTGTTGTTCCATTAACAATTAAAGATCCTTCAATTGTTACTCCGCCAGTAAAAGTTTTAGTGCCTGCAAAAGATTGAGTTCCAGTTGATACAACTCCCGAAGCAGAAGTGCTGGCTGCACCAACAGAAATAGTTATAGTTTTATTTGAAGAAGAATTTGCTGTAAAAAAAGGATCAGCGCTTAAAGAGATTGGCGCGGTTCCAGCAAGAGTTAACGTCGCATCTTTAATGTCCGAAGTCGTAGCAAGAGTTCCTGATGTAGGCAAAGTAACATCTGTCGCTCCAGTCGTCGTTAAAGTAAGAGAATAATTTCCAGAAGTTATAAAACTATTTGCCAATGAAATAATTTTATCATTTATTAAAACGTTTCCAGTGCCTTTTGATAAAAGCCTTAAATTTATATTATTATCTCCACCAGTAGCGGAAATAGATGGAGATGTTGTGGTTGCAGCATTACTAATTGTAATTTCATTAACTGCATTTGCTATTACGCTTGGAAATTTAATTAATTCATTTCCATTTGAATCAGAAATATCTAAACCGTTATTTGTTAATTTTATACCAGCGCTCCATTTTGGAGCATTAGTTCCATCACCTAATAAAATTTGCCCAGCTAATCCTTGCGCTGTAAATGAAGTAGTATCAACAGCAGATTGAAAAGGAATTTTCCCCGAATCTCCACCTAATAAATTCGAAGTAAAAACAGAGTTTTCTACTGCGTTTGTATCAATAATTGAGACGATATTTGCGCCTGTTAATTCTGCTACATTACCAGCACCACCACTTACTTTTCCTAAAACTGTTGGCCCAGTTACTTGAGCTAATTTTCCCAAGGTAACATTATTATTTAATATTTTAGCGGTGATTACTGAATCTGATGCTAATTTACCAGCAGTTACTCCTGAATCATTTAAACTAATATTTAAAGAAGTTCCCGCCCCAGTAAAAGAAATTGGCGCAGTTGCTGTTAATGAATTGTTTTGCCAAAGACCTGTTGAATTAACATAAGTTAAAAATTGCGCGTCAGTTGGAGTATCAATTTCTACATCAGATAAATCATCAAGAGAAGAAACATTACCACCACCTCCTCCAGAACCTCCAGAAGAAACTAAACTTAAACCTCTAGATAAGCCTGATTGTAAAAATTTAGCACTACCAGTATCATTTAAAGCTGTAGCTCCTTGTTTAACAATTAAATAACCAAGAAAAACAGCATCTCTTGCTGAAAACGGAGATTCTATAAAAGCTTCTGTTGGAATTGCGTTTATTGCGTCATTTAAAGAAGCGTATTGAGCAACACCATAATAAACTAAAACTCTATCAGTTTGACTTGGAAAAAGATATAATCTTTGAACTGTCCAATATGCCGAAGTTACTGAAGCTAAAGTTCCATCTCCATCGTCATAATTATTTGGATCAATAACTGTATAAAGAGATCCTGAGTTATTATCAAAAGTAAAACCACCACTTCCATTTTGACGAATTCTTGCGAATTTAACATCTGAATAAGCGGAAATAGTTTTTGTATCAGGCTCAAATTGATCTGAAGTATAATTACAACCAATTAATAATGCAGATCCAGACGCTCTATTTATTTTTAAATTTGCACCATTCGCAGAAATTTCTAAACCACTTCTTTTAATAGGTCCAAAAGTACTAAATAATTCATATAATCTATGAGAATCTCCATAACCTGCATTTTGCGCATTTATAATTGTATCAATCGTAGAATTATTTAGATGAACGACTATACCAATTACAATATTGTTTTTAAATGCACTATCTGTAAAAGTTGTACTTGATTGTTGTACACTTCCATTTTTATCAATATAAATATAGCTATAAGGACTTGTCGCTAAATGAGTTAATGATAAATCTGAAAATGCGGACCAAGAAACATTTGTTAAAGTTGTAACTACTTCTCCACTAACAAGTGCGCGTTCATAAACTTGACCATAACCAGCGGAAATATTTATTTTATTATTTCCTGTTCCAGCGCTAAGAACGCCGCCAGCCATAATACCACTGGCATCGTTCTGATCGGCTTGCCAAGCAGTTCCATCTCCCGTGGAAAATAGAGAGTATCCTTTAGCGCCAAGAGAATTATTCTTGTCGTATAGATTCCCTAATAACCTTAAATTTTGAGTCCTAAATGCCTGTGCCATTTTATTATATTACACGTTAAAATGTTGGAGATGATATAATTACATCAAGTAAATATCTATTATCAGATGGTATTGGAGCAGAAAACATAATTGTAGCACTTGTAGAAGACGGAACGCCTGAAACTATTGCAGCTAATAAATCTGAATCAGCAATTTCTGCGCCAGTTCCAGTTGCTCTAATATTTGGATTAACAATAGGATTTCCACTTGTGTTATTATAAGTAATTGTTTTGTAAGTATCATTAAGATTTAATGAATAAGATTTCGCATTGAATCTATTTTCCGTAATTACTTCATAACCACTTATTCTTAAATCTGTAAAATATCCAGTTCCTCTAACTTCCATTTGACCAGAAGGAAGTGAAGTTCCAATGCCTATAGAACTTCCTGATAAAAGATTTAATATACCACTAACTGAAGATCCAGTTTGAAAATAAACCTTAGATCCAGAATTATAAAAAGTAGCAGAATTATTTCGATTATAAATTTTTCCACTAATATCAAAATAAGCGCCTGTTTTTAAATTTAAATTAGAATTATCATTAAATGTTAAGTAAGCGCCGCTATTAAATTCTGAATAAGTAGAAGCGTAAAAACTTTGATTAGCGCCAGCTAAAAAGTTAAAAGAATTAATTCCTGATAAATTAATAGTGTTTTGGAAAATGCCACTACCAGAAATATCAAAAAAAGAAGTGTCATCAATCGATAATTTATTTGTTATTATTAAATTTTCAACTTCACCTGTTCTTAATATTTTTGTATATCCAGATAAATTTGTATCAGTTAAAAAGTCTTGTTTTATTCCTGAAAAAGTAACTACTCCAGATCTAAAATTAGCAGTTGAATTAAAATTATTTGTGCCGCTAAAATTATTTGTTCCTGCTGAATAAATATTTCCGGTAAAACTTGAGTTACCAGTAAAAATATTTGAGCCTATGAAATAATTAGTTGTTCCTCCTCCTGCATTACTACCTAAAATATTATCTCCTAATAAATTAGCTTTACCACTAAAAGTAGAAGTTGAAACTCCTACACTTAAAGTATTGTTTATAACTACAGAACTATTAAAAACAGAAGAATCATTAACAGTAACTGGATCATTAAAAACTGCTGCTCCTTGAGAAGTGAACGTTCCAGAAGTAGTAACATTCTTCTCGAAAAATACGCCCGTTTTAAATGTTGCTATTCCTGAAATTAAAGAATTTCCACTAACAATTAAATTTTGATATCCAGTAATATCTCCTGAAAATTTCGCGCCAGAATTAAAGAACGCTTCTTCTTTGAAAGTAACATCATTATTGAATGAAGCTTCTCCACTAAAAGTAGATTTACCAGTTACAAATAAATCTTTATATATTGATATAGAGTCAACGCCAGTTACACCAAAGCCAAATGCTCCTGTAATGTAACTACCTATTTCTCCAGATTTTATCTGTTTAAGTCCTATTAAACTCTGCGGCATAAATTAAATTACACTTTATATATAAAAAAAGGCTATCGTTATTGATAGCCTTTGCATTTTTTTTATTAAATAAAAATTACTTACCTTCTGCTAAAATCTTTAAAACTTCTTTATCAATTTTAGCTTGAGCTTCTTGAGGTCCTGCAGTTTTTCTATAACTACTGACGTGCTTTTTAAATTCTGAAATTAAAGTTCTTTTTAAATGAGGAATATTATCAATAGGAACTAAACCAATTTTCGAAGCATGACTCCAAAGATCTGTTTTATTCATTTCGTCAAGTTTTTGAATATAATCATCTTCATTCATCGTGCCGTACTTAAACAAACCTTCGTCTCCCCAGATTTGA
>Ga0208784_1001199_pt1 | contig 11110 bp, 8 predicted proteins | sample DEB19_08_DNA_FD_184531 | JGI IMG/M metagenome (GOLD analysis project Ga0208784, IMG submission 184531) | Aqueous microbial communities from the Delaware River and Bay under freshwater to marine salinity gradient to study organic matter... | ecosystem: Environmental > Aquatic > Marine > Coastal ...
TCCCCCGGTTCTGCCGGTAGCGTTACCTCCGTTAGCTGACGTACCTGCTCCGCCTCCTCCACCACCGGATATACCTGTTGTTGCTCCAGTTGTACCTGCTCCACCGGTACCGCCTATACGGGTAGTTGTACCTATGTTTGTACTGGTACCACCACCGTTACCACCTCCCACACCACCAGCTGCGTTTACGGTTCCGCCTTGACCACCAGAACCCCTTACTGTTGTAGATGTACTGAACCAGGAGTCCCCTCCGTTACCACCGGATGCTCCTGAGGCAGCTGTACCTCCTGCACCTACGGTCACTGTATAACTAGTACCTGGTGTTACGGATATGGTAGAAGTTCCATAGCCTCCACCACCTCCACCGCCACCACCGGTGTTATTCAGTGTAGCACCGCCTGCTGCTCCTCCTCCGCCCCAGCATTCAACAATAACAGATGTTACTCCATAAGGGGCTACCCAAGAACTTGTAGCAGTAAATACTTGTTGCGGCATAAATTAAGATTCTATAGTTGGGTCTATATAAACAACTACTCCTTCTTCATTTAAAAAACCGGAACCGTTCCATAAAAAACCCTGGTTACAAAAGATATTCTCAGGTACTGCCACCAGATAAGTTCCTTCTTCAGTAGGACTATGTTCATCCCCAATGATCAGGTTAACTACCAGGTTTGTAGCCTGATCTACAACAGCCATTGTCTTTTCCATAACTTGTAGAGCTTAATTACTATTATGCAAAATTATCAAGCTTTGCCAACAAATCCCACCTGGAATCTGTAGAATTCCACATAAAGCCTAAATACTGAGTTCTGCTGGCAATAGTGGTTGTAGGTAGTGAGAGATCCGAAGAAGCCCTATACTGAGCTCCACTCCAGGTTATACCTCTCAATGTACCGTTATCTTTAATCCTAATAATCATTCTCTGACCATTGACAGGTGTACCTGTGGGGTTAGCAACAGATAAAGCTGCAGCCTGGGCAGTTATTGTGAACACATCCCCTGTAGTAATGTCAGGGGTAAGAGTAGCCGTAGATGCTACCGTTACTGTTCTTTGTGCATTATAGGTCCAAGTCCAAGAAGCTGTTCCTGTACCACCGGCAGTGTTTACACACGTTACGGTCAGCACAGTGTTATTACCCATAGCCATAATGGTATTGGCTCCTGATGTCTGAACCGTAACAATACCCGTGCTTTGGTTAACGATCTGAAACTGGAATCCGTTAACTAGGGTGGTGACTACAGGTAGTGTAACCGTCTGAGTAGTCGTTCCTGTAAAATATTGGAAGTAGGTGCTATCTACGGTAAGTGTTGTGGTTCCTGCTGCAGTAGCTGTTGTAGTATAACCTTCAATAAAGTTATCTGCTGATATGTTTCTATTAGCATCCCACCCGGCAAATGCAGAGGCTGTAGGAGACGTAGTGACAGAACTTACCCCTGTACCACCCCTGGATACCGCCAGCTGACCTGTCCATCCAAGGGTATGTGTGGATGTAGCTGATGTAATAGTAACGTTGGTATCGTTAGCAAAGGTCTGTGTGGCTGCTGTAAGTGTATTAAGCGTAGTTATACCACCACTGCTTATAGTACCATAGGATACTCTCTTTGTAGTAGTATCATAGTACAGCACATTAGATGTAGTACTAGAAGGAATACCTTGAAGTTCAAATGCAGCGTCTAGTCTTACTGTACCATCATCCACCCAAAAGGCATAGTTATTAGTAGCTCCAGATCCTGCCTCTTTAATGTATAAAGAAACATTATTGGTTACTGTTCCCGTACCCGTGGTGATTGTAGAACCAGAAATAGCTACGTTGGCTAATAGCCCAAAACTACCTGACGTAGGTGCTGTATAACCTCCTCGTTGAGAAAAGACATTGGTAGCCCATGCTTCTGTGGAGGCATTTAACAGCTGAACATTTGAAGTACTGTACCCAAATATGTTCTTGTAATTGGTGGTAGTATAGGTAGCTAAAAGCTCGTTGGCATTTGTGGTTGTAGCAGCACTGGCAGTATCACTAAAATAGTTATTGGAAAAGGTAGTAGTTCCAGAAAACGTTTTGTTTCCAGCTATGGTTTGAGTACCAGTAGTGACAAAACCTCTTGCTGTAGCAGAAGCATCCGGGATATTAAACGTATGGGTAGAGGTAGCAGAACTGATATTAAAGTCAGTTCCTGAAGTACCTGTAGCAAAAGTCTGTGTAGCAGCCGTTAAAGTATTAAGGGTAGTAATCCCGCCACTGCTCGGTACAGCTACAGTTAGAACGTTACCAGAAGAGTCAAAAGCCAAATATCCTGCAGCAGTTCCTGTAAAGGAACTTGAAGAAGTATAAGCATTAAGCTTGATTTGCCCAGCCCCTTTAACTCTAAACTTTTCAGCAGTAGAACCTGATGTGTCTCTTAATTTTAAATAGTAATCAACAAGTCCATTACCACCAAAAGTTTGAATATCTACTATTTGATTAGCTAATGTAGTAACACCACCGCTAGTGTTTATAGGAAGAATATAGTCAATAGAGGTACCAAAACCAGCAGTAGGTGTGCCTGAACTTAGTACCAATAATTGTAAAATAGTTTGTACTGTATTTGTTGCAGTACCTGTTCTCGTCAATTGAATTCTTTCTCCAGAAGTATATTGAATTTCAGTATTGACACCTGTAGAGTTGTTTACAAGATTAACAGAATAAGACGAATTACTAGTTCCACTTGCATATCCAGCAAAAGCTAAATCTCTTACTGAAAAAGTAGTTTGTGCATTCCCAGAATAAAGAATTGCATTTCCTGATGATCCTTTTGGTTGTAATCCAATATTTAAAACTGAGGCACTTCCTGAAGCTACTATATTTCTGTCAGTACCAGCTAAAGATGTATTTCCTAAAGTAACATTTGCACCGTCATCTATAGTAACACCAGAACTTTGAACAGTAGATCCCCCTGTACCATCTGCTCTTAGTATGGCATTATCTACAGATCCTGTAGAGCCTCCTATTGTACCACTTGGAGCAACTACAGTAATTATATCACCTGTCGAAGTAAATGCCAGATGACCAGCAACTGTTCCTGTAAAAGATGATGAAGAAGTATAGTTATTTAATTTAAGTTGTCCTGATGATACTATTGAAAGTTTATCAGTAGTTGTACCGTTTGTAGTACTTGAAATTATAAAACTATAATCTTCAGAACCATTTGTAACATCTGTAGCAGTATATTTAATTATACCTGATGTTGTTTCTGTATTTACAGAATTATCAGTAGCAAAAACAAGACCTGATGTAATTCCAGCGGCTGGTGTTACACTTGTAGATTGATATAAAGTAAGATTTCTTAAACTGCTTGTGCTAGTATTACCCAGTATTTGAATTTTATTTCCTCCACCTGAAGATGCAAATGTAAATGCCGTTTGTGCTAAAGTTAATCCGGTATAGGCGGAAGCTACTCCTCCTACTTTTAAAATTATATCACTTGTTCCTTTTGAATGAAGATTTAAACCTACGTTAGACTCACTTCCTTCTGTAGTAAATGATCGTATAGTTCCAGCAATAGATGTTGTGCCTATAGTAATATTTCCACTATCGTCTATAGTTACAGCTGAATTCTGAAGCGTAACACCGCCTGTCCCATCAGCTCTAAGAATAGAATTATCTAAAGATCCTGTAGAACCACCTATTCCAACAGTTGCATTTAACGTAGTACCTGAAAAAGAAAGACCAGTACCTACAGTTATAGCAGCTATGTTTCCGGTACTACCCCTACCCAGTAACGTATTAGTGGAAAGTGCTACCTCCTGGATAGAGGTAGCACTTGCCGTATTATTAGCCAGAACAGTATTAGCTGTTACATTTTGAATGTCAGCATACGGAATAGTAGAGTCCGTTATCTGCCTTCCACCTCTAATTGTTGTTACTGCCATATAGGACGTTTAGATCAGATTACTTCATGTAAGACACAAGCACCACATCACCGGTCTGAGGTATGGCACCAGACTGGAAGGTGATGGTAGTAGTAGAAATAGTATAGTCATTACCTGCACCTACGTTCTGGAGTACACCGTTCACAAATACATGCTCTGTACCTGCAGTAGGTGTATTAGCCAGGGTGAACGTGGCATTAGATCCGTTGACGGTACCTGTAGGTACTTCTCTGGTTACAAAGTTACCTGCACCAAGTCCGCTTGATGATGCTACAATCTGGATACCTCCTGAAGAGTTGTTGATAGTAATACCACTACCTGCAGATAAAGTAGCCAGAGTAAAGCCCGTACCGTTACCAATCAGAAGCTGACCGTTGGTAGGGGTAGCTGATACTCCGGTGCCACCGTTTCCAATGGGAAGAGTACCTGTTACAATGTTAGCACCACCGGCCAAGTTAAGAGCAGCAAAAGAAGGCAGTGCGGAAGCTCCCTGGTAAAGAAGGGCTTGACCTGTGGTACTTCCTGCAGACACACTCTGCAATGCACCAGTAGAAGTGGTTCCACCAACTACAGGCATGTATGCTGTGAAAGTTCCAGCTCCTGTGCCTCCTCTACTTACGGCAAGAGTACCAGTCCAGCCCAAGGTCAGAGAAGCCGCACGCAAAAGAGAAGTTGCCGGTGTGCCGCCCAGGGTAAGTGTAACGTTAGTATCATCGGTCTTGGTAAGAGCCGCACCGGTGATATCTGAACCTGTAATTGTAGCCCAAGACGGTGCTGCTGACACAGTACCTGTACCCGTCTGGGACAAGAATTGTTTGGCTGTAGTAATGTTACCGGCCAATCTTACGTTGTCTGTACCGTCATGATAGATTGTATCACCCAGTGTGCTTGTAGGAGCAAGGTTATCAAAGGCACCTACAGCAGTAGATGCACCCGTACCGCCCCGTGCAACAGATAATGTACCGGTCCAACCTAGTGTCAGTGACGCAGCCCTCAACAAAGCCGTAGAAGGGGTACCACCTAAAGTAAGGGTAACGTTGGTATCATCTGTTTTGGTCAAGGCTGCACCGGTAACATCTGCACCTGCAATAGCTGACCACGCTGGAGCTGCAGATACGGTACCAGTACCTGTCTGTGACAAATACTGTTTAGCTGAAGTTGTATTGCCCGCAAGAGCAATAACTGTATTGGCCGCTGAGCCATACCAGATGTCACCTAAAGTAGCAGCGTTAGGAATGGTTACCGTACTCCATACAGGAGCGGTAGAAGTACCTGCTGAACGCAAGTAAGATCCGGCAGCTACAGCAGCCAGTTTAGCCAGTGTAGTAGTAGCAGAAGCATAAATAAGATCACCAACAGCATAGCTGGACAAACCCGTACCTCCGTTTGCAGCTACTAAAGTACCTGCAACAGTTACGGCCCCAGACGTAGCCGAGTTAGGTGTCAGGCCTGTTGTACCAAAAGTGATAGTAGTTACAGCAGAAGTCAGGTAAGAAGGTGTAAAAAATTCGTAAGCCGTGTTGGCTGTATTCCTTCTTAGGAGCTGATCAGCTGTTCCGGTAATTGCAGTGACGGCAGAAGTGCCGTTACCAATCAATACACCGGTAAGAGTAGTAGCACCAGTACCACCACGACCCACTGCCAGACTGCCTGACCAACCTACTGTAATAGAGGCCGCTGCAAGCAGAGCCGTAGTGGGTGATCCACCCAGCGTAAGTGTTACGTTGGTGTCATCTGTTTTAGTCAATGCGGCTCCTGAACCAATGTCACTGGCTGCAATAGTAGCCCAGGCAGGATTGTTGTTCGTACCACTGTTCTTTAAAAACTGGTTAGCCGTAACACTCTTAGCCAAAACTGACAAAGTGTTGGCAGCCGAAGCATAGATCAGATCACCTTGAGCATAAGAAGTCAAACCTGTACCACCCCGAGTAGTTGCAATGGTAGTAGCACTCCAGGTACCAGTGGCTATAGTACCTAGCGTAGTAATAGTAGTCTGACCTACGTAGGTAGAAGCAATGTCTATACTGTCCGCTGTACCTACTACATCTATGGTGTTACCGGTTTTAGTTAGACCTGCACCAGCTGTAATTTGACCTGCTCCAGAAAACTGGGTGAAGGTCAGTCCTGTAGTGTTAAGGGTTACCGTGTCATTAGTAGTCAATACATAACCGTTATCTGCATTAGTACTACCTTCTGACACAAACACATACATACCAGCTGTAACCTCAGCACTGCTGTCAGCATCCGTGGCCCGGCTTACTGTAAGGTTGGTGGTGTTTCCGTCAACCTTATAGATACCGTTGGCTGGCTGGGTAGTGTTGGCTGTACCTGCTCCTGCACCAGCTCCTGAAGCTGAAGGGGCATTTTTAATAAGTATTCTATCCCCAATAGACGGAGAAACACCATCTACAGTAGTACCTGTAATGATAGTTACCGCACCTCCTGCTATAGTGTATGTTTCAGCACCAGTAGTTGCAACACGGGCAGAGTCTTTAAAATCCAGACCTGTCTTAACTGCATCTACGTATGCTTTGGTTGCAGCATCCTGGGCTGCAGAGGGATCTACAAGATTGGTGATCCTATAAGTACTTTGGAATGAAACGTTGTCAGTTACTAAGAACTGCTGTTTCGACCTAACTTGGGTAATTGCCATAGGTAAAAAAGAGTTTTATGATTTTGTATATTCTATAATGAGGAGATCACCGGAGTCAGGGGCATTGGTAAAAGTTATTTGGTTAGCACCTGTTTCCTGGTAATCATAGGACGCACCTGGAGTGTATCTGAGACCGTTCACATAAACCTTCGTAGAACCAGATACAAAATTGTACGAAGTAGTAAATACAGTATTTACACTATTTCTTAGTCCAATAACTGTAGCATCATAGTCTGTGTACAGACTATTTGGAAGTAAGTAGTCTGTACCGGCCACGGCAGCCGATACAGATGTACCATTACCTTTTAAAATACCCGTTACCGTAGTACTAATAGTAATGGCTGGGGTTGTTGTAGCCGTAGCTACAGTTCCCGCAAAACCATTGGCAGATACCACAGATACTGTAGTAACAGTGCCAGATCCACCCCCGCCTGGAGTAGAAGTATCAATAAAAAATCTACCTTGAGCATCTGTCTTAACAAAACCAGCACTCTGTAATCCAAGAGCTCTTATACCTTTAGGTATAATGGTATTCCCTAATGCATCATACACCAGGGAATTATTAAATGTAGAAGCTCTATTGGTATAAGCCATTTGTTAGGGCACTATTGTCAGGTTTAGTTCTCCGGCAACGTAAGAGTAAGCATCATCTACACTTCTGTCCCAGGACGTGTAGTCTGTAGAACCCATGTATACGTTTCCTTCTGCAATGGGAAAAAACTCTGCGTTTACAACTTCCAGTAATTGATAAAAAAAAGTAGCTGTGTTCTGCAGGTTATCAAATACAATGTTTACCTGCAGTTTTGTAGCAGCAATGATTGTTCCGTTTTTCCATACGTTGATGGATTGAATGTTCTTCATAAGTTTTCATATTTTTCTTGGGTTAAGAATTAAAGTCCATAAAATCCCATGGTTCCAAAGGGATCAAAACTATCTCCTACTGGAGGATCTACTTCTCTCATCCTTACAGCATAGGTTGACCCAGTATGGGCTGCATTTAGTGTTGCACTAAATGTCAGGTTACCTACAGCTGACCCGGCAGTTACTGTACTAAAACCAGATATTGCTGCCATGTCACCACCAGACTGTGTAGTAAAAGCTGTAGCAGGTTCTGTATCAAAGGCACTAAACGTAATGCTAGTAGCTGAAAGTGTGGGTACACCTGGGGATCCTTGGTCTGAACGTGTAGCACAAAATGCAGCTACCACGTCATTAGGTATAAAAGAAAATGTGGTAGTGGATGTTGTGCTAAATGCTTGTCCTACTGTGTTGTCCCCACCTCCTCCAAACTGAAGATCCCAGGTCTTGGCGGGATCCTTGGAAAAGACCACAATAACTCCTGAGGATACGTTGTTTGTAGCATTAGTTACAGTAGGGTTGGTTTCCGTACCCGTATGCACTTTATAAAATATTCGGGCCTGCATGGAACCAACGTCAACACCTGCAGCCACTGTACCGTCCGTAGCAGCTCCTGCATTTGTCCAACTTTGGTCTATAGTGGGGGCATCGTTATAGGGCTTGGTACCATAAAATAAAACCATCAGGTCTCCAGCCTGGGGAGCAGCAGGAGATGTAGGAATGGTAAACGCAGAGTTACCTGTAGTAGCAAGCCAAGTTCCAGTAGCTCTTAATGCTATAGCCATTTAGAAATACCTTGAATATTCGTTAGTACGTAAAATTTCAATGATCTCTTCATCTGTCAGTGTATCCTGGAATGTAAACGGACTCCTGGATAACTGCCTGACACGGATCTGATTTTCATCATAGTCATTGCACTCTGCAATCAGGTCCACATGACCTTCCCCGTCCGGGGTCTTATCAAAAAGTTTGATTAGTCTAGTAGTAGTCATACGTATTAGATTTCATAACCATTAACTTGTACATAGATTGTCATAGCCGCTGAAGTGGTAACCTTCAGTACATGATCAGCCGTAGTAGAAACAAACGGTACAGTCAGTACTTTGGCAATACCAGGCTTAGCCGTGGCACTGGGTGCAAATTCACCCCTGAACAAAGCAGGATCTGTTCCCGTAGTATATGCTGTATCACCGGAAGCTCCCTGCCAAAGGGTTACAATACCAGAAGTAGTACCACCCGTTGATATGGTAAAATCAGTAACCACAAACTTTTTACCTGAGGTAGGTGTCCAAAGAGCCGCACCCGTTTGTGTAGTAGAGTATTCCCCGTCTTTGTGAAAGGTTATATAACCAAAATTATGGGGAGCTGCTCCTGTATCTATACCACCCAAAAATGCCTGGGACATGGTAGCGTTAAAGGCATGAGCTACGGTTGCACCTAAAGTGGCTGTAGTTCTGATCCTTATAGACCTGAATCCACCACAGAGTACCTGGTAAACTTTTCCTAATGTAGGAGTTAGACTTGTACCGCTAACCCAAATATCAGTAGCCGCATCAAACACTTCCGGAGTACCCCAGTTGATACCATCTGCAGTTCCTTCAATGACAAATGTTCCAGTAGTGGTTGTTTCAATAGCCAGTGTTATACTATTAGAACCATTGACATCAACTACTGAGGTGGAACTAACAGCAGTTCCTAAGTTGGCCGGATCAAAACGTTTGCCTACCTGCAGTACTCCCAGGATACCGGTATGGGAGGTGGCACCAGTGCCATCCAGGGCAGATGCTGCACGCATCCTGTCCCAGGTAGTACCGTTATATACTTCACCGTGAGCACATACTGACAAACTGCCTGCCGTACCTACAGCTTCTCCATCTGCGTTGGTACCTTCAGACTTCAAACGGTCCCAGGTAGTTCCATTAAATCCAAGATTAGCTGCACCTACAGTAGGTGTTGTAGGGTTAGCTGCTGCATCAGAAAGAGCTGCAGCTGTAGGAAGTTCTGTATCTGCTGTTACTGAGCCATCAACGGTAATTGTATTACCTCCATCCTGAATGGTAACTGTTCCTGAAACAGTTTGTGTTGCAGGAAAGTTAGATACTGATACCGACCCATCTACGGTAAGAGATCCTCCATTATCATTAACAGGGATTGTATTGGTCACATTAACCAAAACTATACCCGTATCATCGGTCAGAATAGGAAAAACATTGACACCATCAGAACCCATGGCTACAGTACCTGTTGGGTTTGCAACGGCAGCACCATCTGCATACTGTGTACCTCCTCCAAAAGAAGTGACTTGGTTACCTGATCCGTCTACAATAGCTACATCAAAAGGTCTGCTGGATCCTGTAGCCCGGGAAGTAACAGCGTTACCTGCTCCATCCTGGGTACGGGTAGACCATGTACCTGACTGCGTAGCGGCCACTGTACCGGATACGGTCTGAGTAGCAGGAAAGTTAGAAATAGCTACCTGCTCACTGTCCAGTGTTATCTTAACATCCGTTGTCTGGCCAGCCCCACCTGTCACGGTAACTACGTCTGTGGCTGTAAGATCACGAATATCCAGGTTAGTAGCACTTACCGCCTGAGTAGCCGGAAAGTTAGATACCGATACAGAACCGTCAACGGTCAAAGAACCTCCGTTATCGGTTACTGGTATACTGGCATTCTGTACACTGACATTCATGGTTCCTGTACCAGCGTTAGCCGTTACAGTACCTGATACAGGTTGGGTAACCGCAGATCCATCCACTTTAAGAGCCACCATGCTGGCAATGCCCTGTACAGTTATTACGTCAGCAGAGGCTGTTCCGGCAGTACCCAGAGCAGGTTGTTTAGCAGCAGTAGCTGCACCGGTAGGCAAGCTCACTGTACCAGTAATGTTGGTAATATTCCAGGTTCCTGATTGTGTGGCTGCTACTGTTCCGTCTACTGTAATAGAGTTACCCCCATCAGCTATATTGACATGCCCGCTGGTATTGGTAGATATAATCTGAGCGTTGGTACCATCCGTACCACCTACCTGATAAAGTTTAGTTAAGGCTGCTGATCCGTCTGTGGCAACCACGTCATCCAGCAACTGGAGTGCTGTAATAACCGTAGACTGGTTAGCAGAGGTAGCTGCACCAGTAGGCAGGGATACTGTTCCTGATATGTTATTTATATTCCAAGTGCCCGACTGTGTAGCAGCAACTGTGCCGTCAACAGTTAAGGATCCCCCGTTATCTGTTACAGGAATGGATGCATTTTGTACAGTAACGTTTGCATTCAGGTTGCCAGCTGTGGCCTGGGTCACTGTAACTGTACCACTGACCGGTTGTGTGGCCGGAAAGTTGGATACAGAAACAGATCCGTCAACCGTCAAGCTTCCACCATTATCGGTAATAGGAATGCTTGCGTTCTGGACACTGACGTTCATTGTACCAGTTCCTGCATTAGCAGTCACTGTACCTGAAACCGTGACAGAACCGTCTACGGTTAGACTGCCACCGTTATCAGAGACCGGTACGGCACTCTGATCTGAGGCAATGACTACCGGTGCTGAGTTAGCACTGGTAGCCTGACCGTTAGGATTATTAGGATTATATGCCATATGATATTATACTATTTGCCAGTTTGCGTTATCTGAAATGAGAGTAATAGACTCATATACTTTTCTTATTACAGCTGTTAAACCACCGTCAATA
>Ga0208784_1001202_pt1 | contig 11098 bp, 19 predicted proteins | sample DEB19_08_DNA_FD_184531 | JGI IMG/M metagenome (GOLD analysis project Ga0208784, IMG submission 184531) | Aqueous microbial communities from the Delaware River and Bay under freshwater to marine salinity gradient to study organic matter... | ecosystem: Environmental > Aquatic > Marine > Coastal ...
GGGGCCGCTCGGTTTTATCTAAAAAGAACGAATTGCTTCGGTCCCTATCGCGCTTTCAGGGCGCGGATTGGATCCCCCTATGTCGGTCGTTTGGACTCCTTGAAGCCGGAGTCTGGCGGTGAAACTAAAAACCTCTGAACTTTTGGTTCAGAGGTTCGAAGAAGAGATCTAAATTGTGATCTCTATTTCGAACCCCCGAATGCGGCTTCATTGCGGCCACAGACAGGTGCCCATCCGATTGTTGGTCGGATTGACGTATTTGAGTCTGTGGTTTGTTTGAAGCTTTTCAAGATTTGATTATTTATACTCAATCATGTTTTCTGACCGTTGTAAACAAAAAAGATTAGTGAACGAACAAAAATTGTTTCCATTCCTCTCGCATCTGCATCCCATCAGGGATCATACTGAGGAAATGGTGGGCTGACCTCGGTCTGACCTCTTCACCATTGACGTTTAGGTAAGGGTACGAGTTGTCCTTGGCCGAATTGCAGGACCGGCATGCCAGCACAATGTTCTGCTGGTCATTTGTACCACCCATGGACTTTGGATAGACATGGTCCTTGGTGGATGCTGAGAAAGGAACTTTCTGAAGACAGTACTGGCAGACTCCCTTGTAAAGGCCATAGATGGTCTTCAGGGACACGTTCTGGCCTAACCTGGCATGATAACCGAAATGATGGGTACAGACCACGATGGTCGGCACCGGCCACTGAGTCTCCTCTCCGGTCACGACGTTAGGTGCTGACCGAAGGCAAGGCTGGTCATGGTACAGTTCAACCGTCAGATCCGCCCAGCTCAGGCTATTCGAGTAGCCCTCGACCTCTGTCACCTCGTCACCGTTCCAGGATGCGCAGTTACCCACGGCATCAAGCCCCTTGACTCGGCCATTCATCATGTGACGAATGGCGGCGCGCGCGGTGAAGAACCTACCGCTTGACTGGTAGTTTCGGTTGAGTACGAGAGTTGTCTTCTCTGATGGATCTACAGGTACCATGGTGATGGTAGTCGCGGTGGGATTCGAACCCACACTGAAGAGATTTTAAGTCTCCTGCCTCTGCCGTTGGGCTACTCGACCAACGGATTAACCGGTGATCGACTTGACGACCGAGCTGAAACCCTTGCGGGGGACGTTGTACTTGCGGGCCTGCTTCCAGCTCTCGCCGGAGAGGACCTGACAATGCCCGGCGGTCTTGTGGTCCCAGATCATCACGCCAAACCGGTTGACCTTGGTCTCGCGAGGAACGAAGTTGGGATCAGGCAAGATGCCTGCCGCAATGAGTCGGGCGGTGGTGGCGTTGTGGGTATACACGTTAGCTGTGGTCGATGGTGTCGAAGATGTCCTCGGCAACTGAGTCCAGGTAATTCTGGACGAAGTCGGTCGGGATGTTCTTGCGATCGATGCCAAACTCGTCGGCCGTCTCAAGGAGATCGGCGATCAGGAGGTTGATGCCCTCGTGATACTTTTCTGACACGATATGGCTCGGAGAACTGAAGTGGGGAGTATTTTCCATAGGATTAGTTGGTCACAAGGGCCTCAGCATACTTGGCCGAATCGGGGGAGACAACATTGATGCCGTCGGTGAACTCGATACGAACCGAGAGGTTGGTACCGAGGAGACGGTTGACCGCCGTGATGGTACGGTACACGTCATCCAGACGAGCCATGTCGCCAGCGGATTCGGTGAGGTGAACAGAGACGAATTCTTGTTTCATGAGGAAATACTAGCAAAAACGTTCAGAGAGTAAACAACGAAGAACTACCTAAGCCGTTGATTCAACGAGGAGCCAACCGGTTGGCATCCTTGAGGGATTGAGCGATCAGCTCATTGGCCCACTTGACGTAAGCCTCGAGATTGGTGATCTTGATGCCTTTGGCCTCACCGGAAGAAATCGTGTACTTCAGCTGAGCCTCGAGGTAACCTACCCGGAAAGCGTAGTGGTCAGCGGCCTTGCGAGCATCGCGCTCGAGATCGAAGACCGCATCAAGAACAGTAGTCGTGTTGTTATTCATCATGGCAGCATACTAGCACATGCTGCGCAAACGTAAACAACTAAGAATTACCTAAGCCGTTGATACCCAACGGTGACCTAACTAGTTGGTATCCAACCCCTTGGTACTCTTGATCTTCTTCTTGGCCAGAATCTTGGCCTTCTTGTTCAATCGTGAAACAACTTCCTCCGCGGTCATCCAGATGTCCTTGTTCTCCAGGATCGCTCGTATCTCGGCATCCGTCAAAAAGTTCTGGTAGATCTCGAAGAGAAGCTTCTCGGACCAGACTCGCTCGTGCTTGATCTGGTCGATCATCTCGCCACCCTTTCCGATGGTGCCACCTGAATAGTTGTGGAACATGAACATCGAGTGTGGAGAGATCTCGTAGGTATCAGACATCAGGAAGATGATCGTGGCCGCACTCATGCAAGCGCCTTCAACCGAAGCAACTACCGGAGCCTTGCACTCTCGGATGACTCGCATGAACTGAATCGCCGTCCAGAGGCTACCACCCTCTGAGTTGATGTAAAGCTTGATGATGTCAGTCGGCGGGGCGTGCCGGATCTGGTTGAACCATTCGGTGTACTTGTTGGCCTCCTCGATGGTGCCAGTGATGTAGTACTCGTGAAGATGGGCGAGTGCCTTATCGGTAAAGGCGGCCTGATTCTTCTTGTCGACACCCAGCATCTCGGCGATCGGGCTTGATAACAAAGGTTTGTGGTTCATTCAAGTATGTATCTGTTCTGACTGATATTTTGCGATGGTTTCTCTAAGTGATTTTGTCCAGTTGTCTCTCTTCTCTCTGAAGATGATCGGATCTGCGAAATCGACCGACATGACGGTTACGAGGTTGGTCACTGGGATCCCGGTTCGTTCCTCGAACATGATGGCATAGGCGGCCTCCTGCATGAAGTAAGATGAGATCTCACTGGCATCCTTGACTCGCTTTGAGGTCTTGATGTCCACGATGGAGATCTTGCCATCAAACTCAGCGACGAGGTCACATCTGCCGGCAACCTGCAGGTGATCTGAGTACAGAGGTGCTTCCTGTATGAAGATCTTGCCGACATGAGCGTCGAGGATCGGTTGCAGAGACCGAAAGGCCGCCTTGGCATTTGGCATAGCAGATTCGTCCATCACCTCATTGTTGAGATATTTCTCGACCAGAGTATGGACGCTTGTCCCACGCCCGGCCGCAGCACGGGATATGGCATTGGCCTCCTCTTCACCCACTCGTTTTCTCCACTCCAGAATCTTTTGCCTTGAAAGGATCGACAAGACCGTGGTGATCGATGGGTACTTCTTTCCCTGGGGAGTGACATAGTTACGCCCCTTCTCCCCCGTTTCGCAGGGGAGATCGGCGTATCCGATGTCAACTCTCTGGTGTATGAATGGCATCAGTTACGATCTAACCTCTCGAGTTCGCTGTAGAACTCTTCTTCCTCATCGAGGAAGTCATGTGGATTAATTCTGCCATGTGAAGATTCATATTGATCAGATTCGTCAGAACGACGGCTCTTCTTGTTCTTGCGAGCCTTACGCTCGAACTCATCCATCTCTGCGTACTTATCCCGGGCTTTACCTCTTTTCATTTCCTTGTGGTTGCTTTGATTTCTGTTTCTGCACGATCTCCTTCGTCATGATGTAATCTCGAACCAGGCCTGAACGGACGATGTCCTGCCAGCCGAATTCGATGCAATAAAAATACTTCATCTGCTCGATGATCTCCATGAACTCCAGGATTCCACTCTTGTCGTTCTTCTTCTCCAGATCTGTCTGGTAGTAATCACCGCACATGATGAGGCGGCAACCGTCACCCAGACGGGTGATGATGGAATCGAGTTCATGGAAAGTGAGGTTCTGCATCTCATCGATGATGACGATAGAATCCCTCAGAGTGATACCACGCACGAAGGATGTGGTCAGGAACTCCACCTGCTTCTTGGCGACCAGTTTGTTCCAGGCCATCGGATCTCCGAATAGCTCGGCGCAGATCGCAATGTACGGATACAAGTACGTGGACTCCTTCTCGGCACGATCTCCCGGCAAGAAACCAATGTCACGAGTAGGAACAATCGAACGAACGATGATGATCTTGTCGGCCTTTGACTTGCCACTCATGATCTCCTGGAACGCCAGGTACATGGCCAAAAACGTTTTTCCAGTACCGGCACAACCAGATAGGCAAAGGTGATTGTTCTTCTCGAATGCCTTGAAGACTTTCTCCTGAGACTTCGTCAAAGGTTCGATGACCTTGAGGGAGTCAAACTTCGGAAGAGAGACTGGTGGCTGAGCTTGTTTCTGTTTCTTTGATTTTGCCATTAGCGAGTTCGGATAGTATTGGATCTGCCTGAACCTTTCTTCACCTTTCTAAGGACGTCATTCCAACCGCTCCCAGCTCGGCTGACGTTAGACTTGAGGCTGGAATAAGACATCTTGACTGCGGAGACCCCACGAGATACCTTCTTCTTGCCACAGCTCGGGCACTTCAGTGGTGAATCTCGATCCTCGAATGGAACGATCTGTTCGAATTCGTGACCACAAGATTGGCAGGTGAAATCATAGTTAGGCATATTAGGCAGAAACTGTGAACCAGTCAGGGCGGTTACGCTTCGTCCAGACCATCTTGAAGCGACCCTGCTTTGTCTGGTAGAATTTACGATAGGAAGTCACGGGATCGTTCTCATTCATGCACTCGGGATTTGACTTCATCGCCAGGCGGAATGGTGTCTGAGGAATGTCAGGTATGTTAGAGGGAGCCTGGTCTAGCACGAAACGGAGCTTCTCGTCGGTGCCGTGCTTCTTGCCGTAACGGTAGGTGTACTCGTCACACAGCGCACAGAAGTGCTCATAGTGCCACAGGTAATTGGCCATGGATTCCATGGTCCAGATGGTGCAAGGATGACCCATGTGCACCGCACCGTACAGTGTGGAGTCAAGAGTTTTATCGGTGAGTTCCCAGATCTTGGCTTTACGGGTCTTGCCGGTATCGATATTGGATCTGACAACGGATCGCATCTTACCATCAAGCAGGCGGTGAGCGGTACTCAGCATCTGGGCTGATTCCACGATCATCTTCACCACGTGCTTGTCACACTGCTGTTGTGCAGCAAGCACGGGTGAAGAATCTAAGACAAAGATGTTCATAACGAAAGGACAATCAATCTAACCTGCCGGTGCAGGTCTGTAAATCACAAAGATCAGGCGGCGACCTCCGCCATGGTATTCACTTGTTGCATTGTCTGGATGTATTCCTCAAGGTATTTCTGTTTGTTCTGTATGGCCTTCACTCGCTTCTCATTGCCCTCCTTCTGGAGGCGCTGAATGAAGTAATCGAGTTCCACTGAATCTTGCTTGAGTCTTTCCAGTTGGTTTGTGATCATGTATCTCGCTGTTGTGTTTTGCGTGAACCATGATGTAGTGGGCACACTGTGCCGTCAAGATAAAATCAGGTCAGGCCAGACGGCCTTCACGAGTTCCTTGCTGATAGCAGGGTATTGTTCCTGCAGCTTCTTGTCCTTCATCGCGATGACAATCGCTGCGTCACGCGGATGAATTCCCTCGAGCATACGAAGAAACAAAGTCTCTCGCTTGGTCTGCTTGAGAGCATCTCCTTTGCCACGCTTCACGAAGTACGTGAAATCCTTCGTGGATCTCATCAGAGTGGTCGGAGACCTTCCTTCCGTGGACAGCGTCTCCTTGAACGGAGGTGCGCCAGGGGGAACGGTGAAGACGATTGTGTCGTCAAAGGCTGCACGGAGAACATCTCGGATTGCGAGACAGTTGTTCTCCTTCAGGATGGCAACGCGTTCTTCTTTCGTCTCGGCTTTCTGCACAAGATCGAAAATCTCGAACACCTCTGTCGGTTTAAACTTATTCATAGCGAGACGGTGTTAAATTCCTCCGCACACTCGATGAGCTGGGAGCAACGTTTTTCAACCAAGTAATTCAATGTGTTCGAAGCCGGTTTCACAGATTCGAAAGTATTTATGATCTCCGTCTTCTTGGCGGAGGGAATTTTTGTGAGATCGATCAGAGCTTGATTGCGCTGGAAATTGCGATATTGCTCAGCCGTCATCTTGGTCTGCAGTGAATCCCAGTTAGAGATCCACTCATCCATGAGTTTGGCACGAAGAGGTGTCTGACGGCCACCGGAGACAAACACATCATCCGGAGAAAGAACATTCGGAACACCGTCACCAGTATCGCCACGCAGAACGTGCTCCTGCAGGTAACGAACCGGATCCTTCTCCTTGACGAACTCCTTGGCCATCGGGCTGTACTGACGAACATTCTTGTACCGATGGAGCTGAACGAAGTCCTTATCGGAGGAAATGATCATGACCGGCTCATGCTTTCCAAACTCCTGGGTGCTATCGGTGAGCGTGGCGATGATGTCATCGGCCTCGACTCCCTGCAGGTGTACGACCTTGAAGGGGAGGTTCTCGCGAATCTCGTCTCGAACATTGCCGAGGATCCGGAAGAATTCCTTCCAGTCGATGTCCCCCGACTCACGGGCGGCCTTGCGGGAAGCCTTGTACTGAGGGAACATCTCGCGACGCCAGGTGCCACCGCCGTCACAGGCCAGAACCATCTGGCCGTATTCCCGACGGTACTTCGCATTGTAAAGTCTCAGGGAGTTCAGGATGCAATGACGAACTAATCCCTCGGAGACCGAGATACGCATGGCAAACAGGTTAGCGATGGCCACGCCAGAGTAATCTACGATGATCATTGTCCAGACATACTACCCCAGGAGAGGGCAGATGTAAACATCAAAATTGCAGATTTTTGAGGTGCTTCCTGGTGATCTTACAGGTCAGCCAGTCGTTGTAGTACTTCTGGTCCAGGATGGCCTTACGGGTGAACTGCTCGTAGGCCTCCCAATAGGAACACTCAGACTTCGAGGAGCAGAGGTAAAGGATCTCCCTCTTGAAGCTACCAGGACCCAGATCCTTGACGTCCTCCTGAATCGCAGCGTTCGATCCGTAGTAGGATCTCCAGTCAGACTCAGCCTTGAACTTCTTTTTCTTTCCCTTGACCTGCTTGCTCTTCGAGGAGAAAAAGAGTTTCTTGCCGACGTAAAGCCGGCCATTCACCAGGTTCGTGATGAGATAGACGAATCCGATCGTTTTCTTCGGATCAAGTTCCTCTGGCTTTGGATCAAATAGTTCACCACGATAGTACCACATGGTACTATGTATCAGTCTTCGTCCTCGTCTTCGTCAGATTCGTGAGATCCACAGAAAGGACAGAACTCTGGGTAAAACTCAGATTCCTCGTCCATCTCCTGATCTTCAAATTCAGGATCAAGTTCCTGCGGGAGCTCCGTAAAGAGTATGGAGTACAGAGCCCCGCAACAATTGCATTCTTTTTCAATCTTCATGCTTCGCAGGATGCACAGTGCAACAGGTTACGCCCAAGTTCCTGGGCAGGATTGGTTCCGCGCTGGTAGTAAAGGCTCTTGACGCCCTGCTCCCAGGCAAAAATGAGAAGTTGATTGACGTCTTTCGGGGAAGTCTTCGGATGAATCATCAGGTTCAGGCTCTGGCTCTGATCGATGTACTTCTGACGAGCCGCGGCCTGAATGACGATCTCTTTCTGTGAGATCTCACCGAAGGTCTTGAAGACGTCCTTCTCGTTTTCCGAGAGGAAGTCGAGGTGTTGAACGGATCCACCTCTGACGAGGATAGTCTGCCAGGTGTTTCGGTCGTTCTTGCCGTGCTTTTCCAGAACCGTCTCGAGGTAAGGATTCTTGTAGGTGAACTTACCCTTGGAGAGATCCTTCACGAAGTAGTTGGAATTGAGCGGCTCGATCGATGGAGAAACCTGGCCCAGGATGAAGCTCGAGGATGTGGTAGGAGCAATCGCCAGCGTCGTGACGTTACGTAGACCGTATCCCCTGAGGAGTTCCGGTTCACCGTACTCGGTGGCCATCTTTCGACTGGCGGACTGAGTCTTGTCGCGCAGGAGCTTGTGGATCTGAACGTTGAGAAGCTTTGCCTCGAACGACTCGAAAGGAATCATCTTGGACTGCAGGTAAGAATGCCAGCCCAACACGCCGATTCCGAGAGCACGCTGGTTCACTGCAAAACGGTATGGTGCCTGCATAAAAGGCATTCCTGAGACCTTGCGGATAAACTCGGTCATCACGGCATCGAGGAAATAGGTCATGACCTCTGGAGCATCAGTATCCTTCCACTCATCGTAGTGCAGGAGATTCATCGAGGACAGATTGCAGACGAACGATTCGTCCTCGGTCGAGGAGAGTGCAATCTCAGAGCAAAGGTTGCTGGCCACGATCTTTTTGCCCTTGTCCTTGTAGACCTGAGGAGCATTTCCGTTGACCGCATCCGTGAAGAGGATGTATGGATAGCCAGACTCAAATCGTTTCTGTATGATCTTGCCCCAGATCTTGCGCTTGCTTTCATCCCCGGCAACCATTGACCGCATCCATTCATCTGTCACCGTGATGCCGATCGATAGGTTCTGAATAGCATGGCCTTCACTGCGAATCTGCAGGAACTCGAGAACATCAGGGTGCTCGACTGGCAGATAGGCCGCAAAGGATCCACGACGCACGTTTGACTGGGACACCACGTTGGTCGTGGTCTCGAACATCTCCATGAAGTGGACCGGTCCAGAGGACTTTCCTCCGGTCGAGATATCTGACCCACGGGCACGGAGGCCGCCAAAATAGGCAGATGTGCCGCCACCCATCTTCGTCATCATTCCGACCTCTGCGGTCTTCTCAAGGATGCACTCGAGCTTGTCACAGATGTATGATCCGAAGCATGAGATTGGCAATCCACGCTGGATTCCAAAGTTTGCCCAGATGGGTGATGACAGGGAGTACCACCCACGGGACATGTAGTCCTCGAACTTGTTCGCAAAGCCATCGATTCTCAGGATCGTCTCGGCGGCCTCTGCGATCTGGCGAACTCGCTGTTCAGGCGTCTGACCTTGGGCCAGGTAACCGCGTTCCAGGAAGAGGCGCGAGTCCTCGTTGAGCCAATAGTAACGTTGATTCATGATTTAGAAAAGATCAGATGATGAGAACGATTGGGACTTCTTCGAGTATTCCACCGGCCGCTTGAAGAAGAAATCTGTGGCGGTATTGCCCAGCACGTCCTCATCGAACCATGTCGTCTGCTCCAGGAGTTTCTGGTCTAGGTTCTCAAAGACCGGCTTGATGCCGATCTGGACCAAAGAATCATTCAGGCGGTTCTTGATGAATTCCTTCAGGATATCAGAGTTGAGACCGTCTCCCTTATAGCCATTCACCGACCAGTCAATGATGCGAGCCTCTGCCTTATAGGCCTCCTCGCACTCATGGCGGATGCGTTCGATGAGCTCCTCGTCAAACAGCTCAGGATGTTCCTGGCGGATGGTGTTGACGAGCTTGATGCCAACTAAGGCATGGATCAGCTCTTCCTTGGAGGTATAGGCGACCTGCTGTGCCGTATCCTTCAGGACGTTCCGATAACGGTTGAACCAATTGATGGTGTAGAACTGGCTGAACAGGGACACGTTCTCCACGTACAGGGTGAAAAGGATCAAGGAATAGACGTACTGCTTGCGGGCATCCTTGTAGTGCTTCTTGAGGTACTTGCGGAGGTACTGGACACGGCCCTGAATGATGTCTAGCTTTAGGTTCTCCTCGAAGATGTGCTCCATCTCCAGCACTCGGAGAAGACGCTCGTAGGCATTGTTGTGGATCACCTCGACGTTGGCCATCACGTAGCCCAGGTCTGTGATGGAAGGGTGAGGAAGGTTCTCTCCGAGCTTTGCCCAGAATGTCTTGACCGCGACCTCGATCTGGCCGATCGCCGAGAGGCATCGGGAGATCATCTCTCGTTCCTGAGGGGTGAGTTCCGTCTTGAAGTCCTGCACATCACTCTGGAAATTAAACTCCTTGTCGGTCCAGTGACCCGAGTGCATAGAAGTAATAAATGCCTCCGTCCAAGGGTACAGATTTGGTTTTCTAGCAATTTGCTCTTCGAATATGCTCATAGTTATAAATAAATGCTGGTCGCGGTATTAGCAGTACCCACCAGCTCTAAACTTAACATCAATTGGAGGCAAGTTCAGCAATGGGATTGTACGCAGAAATATATTCAGCGTTGGTTGAATCTAGGAAGGATCGTAAAGATCTCTGGTTGGCCGACAAAGCAGCATTTCAGAGGCACCATATTCTGCCAAAACATTCTGGTGGAATGGATGAGGAAAGCAACTACACCTATCTTTCTCGCCGCGAGCATCTTATCGCTCATTGGCTTTTGTGGAAGATGCATCGAAGAAATGGTGATCGGTGGGCAATATGCCGGATGTCTAAAATCAGACCTCATTACACTGGTCAAAATCATCCATCTTGGGGAAAACCGTTGACTGAAGATCATAAGGCTAAACTTAGGAGTAAGAAACGTTCCGATGCGGCCAAGGAAAAGTACCGATTGTCAAAATTAGGTGAAAAGAATCCGTTCTACGGCAAGTCCCACAGCGAGGAGACAAAAGCAAAGATGCATCCGATCGACAGATGCCCGCATTGCGGAAAGACCGGTAATCGAGGAAATATGATCAGATGGCATTTTGAGAACTGCAGGTCGAAGGAATTGAAGACGTCACTAGTTTGAGCAGAGCACCACTGTACCCTGCACGTCGCTTCATGTACACCACAAAGTGGTGAATCAGAAAAACGAAGGTAGACTATGTATACTCCAGCGCTTCTTCAGCGATGGTGTACTTTGTGTCTAATTGCGCGCTTCGCACCGGTATCTGAATCACGCAGCACGATCAGGTGCTCGCGTCCACGGTTGGCGTATGCGTAATCGTAAATTCCTTTATGGTTCTCATCCTGCAGGTTCAGGTAACGAGACCAACGTTCAAATCTCTGCTTTCCTGGAACAAACTTTCGAAAGGTAGTAGAATCCACATCAAACTGGCGATAACGACGCAAAAGTTTTCCTGGCTTCATCGTAGGAGGCATCGCCATGTTCGGGGAATCTCCCGTAACATTTGCCGGGGAAGACATGCCAGGAGCTCCACCTGCAGGAGTTCCATCCTCACGGAGTTTCCGAACCGTTTTCATCACAGTTTTGTGATGTTGTG
>Ga0208784_1001204_pt1 | contig 11079 bp, 8 predicted proteins | sample DEB19_08_DNA_FD_184531 | JGI IMG/M metagenome (GOLD analysis project Ga0208784, IMG submission 184531) | Aqueous microbial communities from the Delaware River and Bay under freshwater to marine salinity gradient to study organic matter... | ecosystem: Environmental > Aquatic > Marine > Coastal ...
AACAGCACCACCACCAGAACCTCCGGAAACGCCTGATGAATCGTTATCGCCTGAACCACCACCACCACCTCCAAAAGATGTAATGGCGTTTGCATAAGGATTCCCTGGTGCGGAAGGGCTTGCTGTTATTCCTGTGCCTTGAATATACGAAGCACCACCGCTAGAACCAGCGCCAGAAGTTGCGCCATTTCCACCGCCGCCAACGGTAATTGTGTAATCAGTGCCCGCCGTGACAGCAAAACCTGCTGCGGCTCTAAATCCTCCCGCTCCGCCACCACCTCCCCATTTTGCACCCCCACCACCACCCGCGACAACCAAATACTCAACCTCTGTAACACCAGTAGGGCATGTCCATGTAGACGTAGCTGTAAAGGTTTGGACGATTGTGTAGCCACCGCCACCGCCACTGGAAAAAACTTGACCTATAAGCGTAGCCAAAATACCAGTCATGACACGTTCCCAGAAACAACGCAAACCGTACCAGAGATAAATAGAATCGTAGCCACACCTCTTGTTGCTAACGTCATTGTGGCTTTATCTGTATCCGTTCCTGCGATATAGGCCGTTGTAATCGACATCGTTAGCGTGATAGATGACGATGAGTTGTTGAAGATAACCACCACATCACCAGCAGCAAATGTTGAGTTAGGAACTGTTTGACCCGCAGTCACCGACAAAACCTTACCAACATCGCCAACAACAAGCGTATTCGTGGAGTTGCTTGATACAGGTACGTTTCTGTAACCAACTGGGTTAGTACCGTCTACCGTACAGTTACTAAGTGTTCCTGATGTCGGTGTGCCAAGTACAGGGGTTACCAAGGTGGGCGAGGTTGCAAAGACTAGCGAACCTGAACCTGTCTCGTCTGTAACCGCTGCTGCCAGGTTAGATGATGACGGAGTACCTAACCAAGTCTGTACACCAGTCCCTAAACTTGCAGACGTTATACCTGTCGCAAAGGACAGATTGCCTGAACCGTCTGTAGACAGAAACTGATTAGGGCTTCCATCTGTTCCTGGTAGCGTAAAGGTTGTATTAGATGAGGTGTTTGCAGATTGGACGGTTGTAGTCCCCGTTCCAGATGCGTTACCCTGAAGTTTGATTTTGCTCATAGCTTATCCTAAGACCATCCAAGATTGACCATCTGGAACCGTTACAGCATAACCCGCTGCAACAGTCACCGGACTGACCGACAAACCGTTTGTATTGCTCGTTAATGTCACGTTAGAAGAAATAAGTATCTGCGATTCTAAGATAGGGCCGCCTGCGCCACCACCTGTTGCAGACAGAGTTCCTGCTGACAGACTTAACCCAGACCCTACGGTTACGTTACTAAACCCACCCGTGCCATTATTTGCCAACAACTCAGCATTTGTACCCGTAGGAGCAGGCGCAGCGCCAATCGTGTTGTAGGACAACGTGACTGCCGTTGAACCGTTAAACGTGGTTCCTGATGCAGCACCAGACCCAGAGTTGTTAAGGGTTAGCGCGTTAGTGGTTGTACCTCCGCCACCAGCAGGAGTTGCCCAGGTTCCATCACCTCTCCAGAATGTCGATGAAGATGCTCCAGTTCCTGAATTCAGGTTTGTAACAGGTAGATTCCCTGTAACTCCTGTGGCAAGTGATATTTGAGGAATATCAGCAGCAACTAATGCTCTGAATGTTGGCGCTCCAGCCGATCCGTTGGGCGAAGCAAGTACATAATTTGCTGTCTTGCTCGCATAAGGGTTGGTTGTATCACCGTACGCAGTTGCAAGAGCAATCGTTCCTGTAGAAGTGATTGTCCCGCCGCTTAGCCCCGTACCTGCTGTGATTGACGTTACGCCACCAGCGGCAGCAGCCCAAGTAAACGCAGTACCGTTCCACTGTAGGTAAGTTGATGAGGTTGTCGGGGCATCAATAAACGATGTAGCGCCAACACCTGTTTGGTACGGGATTTTGTTAGCAGAACCACCAGAAATATTCTGTGCGCCTGTAGCAACAGTCGCCGATGCAGCGCTTCCGGTAACTGAAATCGGCCAAGTCCCGCTTGCGTTTGTACCCGTTGTCGATGGCGCTCCTATTGTGTTGTAGCTGATCGTTCTTGCTACAGACCCATCGAAGGTCGTTCCAGAAGCAGCGCCAGAGCCAGAGTTATTAAAGGTCGCAGCATTAGTTGTCGTGCCACCACCACCGCTTGCAGCAGCCCAAACAAATCCTGTTCCATTCCACGAGAGGTAAGTCGAACTTACTGTTGGACCTGCAATAAAACTCGTCGTTCCCGATCCTGTCTGGTAAGGGATTTGATTTGTCCCACCGCTTGCGAGATTGGTTGCGGTTGTCGCGCTTGTTGCACTTGTCGCGCTATTAGCCACACCTGAGATCGAGATCGACCAGGTTCCTGTCGCTCCCGTCCCGTTGATCGGAACGTAATCTGTACCCGACACCGCATTTGCAAAGCCACCTGCATTATTGCCCTTAAGAATCGCTGTTCCGGTTGTGGCCGGTGCGTAGTCGATCCCAGATGATGCGGTAGCAAACGCTCCTGCCCCATCACCCTTAAGAATGCCCGTTCCTGACGTTGCAGGGGCATAGTCTGTGCCTGACGTTGCCGCGTAGATAACACCGCTTACAGCCTTCAATACGCCTGTTGTAGAGGCTGCTTTAACTAACTTACCTGTCGTTCCGTCAAACAATGCGATCTGGTTCGCAGTCGCAGAAGATGGGCCTACAACGTCACCCGTTCCCGCTGGAGTCGCCCAGGTTAAAGCAGTCCCGTTCCAAGAAAGGTATGTTCCTGAGCTAGAAGGCGCAGTCACAAAGCCTGTCGTGTTAGCAGCAGTCTGTACAGCTAGACGGTTAGCAGCACCACCGGATAGGTTTGTCGCGGTTGTTGCAGAGGTCGCCGTAGTCGCATTGTTAGCAGAACCAAGGATGTCGATATTCCAGGTTCCTGTAGCACCAGAACCCGTCGTAGAAGGCACTCCGAGGTTCGTACGCGCATCAGTGATGTTAGATGCACCTGTACCACCATCTGCTACAGCAAGGTCTGTAATGCCCGTTATCGAGCCTCCAGAGATGGAGACCGAATTGGCTGCTTGCGTAGCCATAGAACCCAAACCAAGGTTCGTTCTGGCTGTAGACGCAGAGGCTAAATCAGAGAGGTTATTTGCGCGGTAAGCGTAAGTCGTGTCTTGACCAGTGGCTGTAACACCTAAGTTGGTTCTTGCGTCTGTCGCATTCGATGCGCCAGTACCACCGTCAGCAACCGCTAGATCGGTAATACCTGTAATCGAACCACCCGTAATGGATACGCTTGATGCTGCCTGCGTAGCAATCGTTCCTAGACCGAGGTTTGTACGAGCAGAAGAAGCAGAAGAAAGGTCAGAGAGGTTGTTAGACCTAAATGCGTAGGTTGTGTCCTGTCCTGTCTCGGTTACGCCTAAGTTAGTCCTAGCGTCTGCTGCTGTTGCAGCACCTGTACCACCTCGTGCTACGGTTAAGTTTCCTGTCGTGCCTGCAACAATAGGTAGCCCTGTTGCATTCGTAAGAGTCAGGGATGTTGGTGTACCAAGGTTAGGCGTTACTAGCGTCGGAGATGTGGCTCTTACAACATCACCAGTCCCCGTGACAGCACCGAAAGACAGGTTGCCTGACCCGTCTGTGCTCAAGACCGTGTTAGCAGCACCATCGGCAGATGGAAGAACAAAGGTTACGTTAGACGCTAGAGAGGCAGCAGAACGTAATTCGGTGTAATTAGAACCGTTGTCCGCATCCTCACCTAGCCGGATACGGGCAGCATTAGCCGTTACGCCCTGGACTGTAAGAACATCAGAAGAAGTAAACGTGTCGCCATCGAGCCCAGCCTGTTGATTCTTAAGCTGACTCATCAACTCCCGAATAGCATTGTTGATGTTACTAGGCGCACAACCCTCAGCAATGTCGATACCGTCTATGTCGGTGTTATTGCCTGGAGTTGAGGAAAACTCAGATATCTTTGTCTTTGCCATGATTACTCCATCAACTCTTTCGGCTGCTGCGTCTGGTAAAGCATATTGAGCAATCCTTGATACGGGAGATTTGGCGCTGCTGATCTAGCACCTAACAAGCCACGTTGCAATTGTCCCATGCCATAGGCTGCTTCTCCAACAATTCTAGGCGAAGAAGCCAAAGCAGTACCAGCAGCCAACGGTATACCTCCGGCCATAAAGCCCATGCCGCTTGTAATCGGCGCAGTAGCTCGCTGAATGCCTCTAGGCGTTAAGTCGGACATAGCCTGACCAGCAAGTGCGGGCATTAACTGCCTCCCACCTTGCTGCTCTAATTGTCTCGCAAGACGCAGCCGTTCTCCGTAATTGGTGTTTACGTTATTTCTCATTAGGCTTTGTAGCTTGCGTATCGCGGTATCAGCAGAGGCTTTTTGACCTAAAGACAACGCACGTTCAATCTCACGGATAAGATCGCTTTGATCCGTGTATTGCTTCATTACCTTAGCGTAGGTTGGAGCCTGCTTGGTTATCTCGCTTTTGATTGCGTTGTAAACCTCTCCGACCGCAGTTCTTGCTGTCTTAGCTTCAAAAGGAATGCCTTCTAATACATCACCAACCTTCTGCTTGAGAGCGTCCAAACCTTCTGGAGTATGGTACTCAGCAGGGTCTAAAGCCTTCCATTCTTCAATATAAGTTTGCGCTTTGCCTAATTGACTAGCAGCAGCCTCGTTCTTAACCTGCCCTTTGTACATCACTTTATTCATGGCATTGCTAACCGCATTATCAATACCAGTGAAGTCAAGAACCGTCTTGTCGTTTCTAATATTAACCATGCCAGAGCGATACTCTGCTTGCTTGGCTTGTTGAATATCAGATAGGTTTTGCTTGGCAATATCGAGAACTTCGGTTGCCCCAACCTTGCCGCGAAGATTCTCTGTGAAAGACTTAGCTTGCTGTCCTCCCGCTTTGCCAGCCTCAAATGCCTGCTGAATTGCTTCCGTTCCTACGCCAGTCGTAGACCCAAGTACTGCTTTCGCCCCTCTTCCAGCGGCTCCAGTACCGGCAGCAATGGTTCTTCCAGTAGCCACTAGCGGATCTGTTGCGTAGGCTGCCTTAGCTAATGTTGCAGACACACCACCGGCTTTAGGTGCAACCATTGCGCCACCAGTAAGAACCGTGGATATATCCGCGAGGACTCCAGCGGGATCGGTAGCAATGGCTTTCTTTGCTCCTTCCACACTGCCGTAACGCTCGGTATAAAACTGACCTACCTTGTTAGCAAGTTCCCTAGAGGCTTTATCTTCGCCAATAGCGCGAACCATGCCTTCAGGGAGGATGTTTTGCAGAATGCCTGCGCCAAGATCAATGACTGTTTTAGCTGTTTGGATTGGGCTTGTAACGGCTTCAACGACACCACCGATAACGTTGCCTAAAGACTTAGGGAAGTTGGTAATTGCTCCTTCTACAACTTGACCGGCAGACAATGGCTTTTGCTCAGGCTTTTGGCCTAAGACGGTATCTTGATCCCACCAGTTAGCCATAATTAACCACCCTTCTTACGCACTTGACCCTGCGGGTCTATATAAACTGAACCGTTAGGCAGCCGGTCATACTCTGCTTTAGAGTTGACTTTGATAGGATTTTGTTCGTTTCCTACAGGCGTTTGCGGCGTAACGTTAGGCGTTAAAGCATCAATCGCAGACTTACTATATCCCTGCGCTCTTGCTGCGTCTGACATTTTCTTAAACGCACCTTCTGCGACTTCTGCCTGCCTACCAAGATTGGCTTTGATTTGCGTCGGAGACATCCCAGGAGTAACCATTGCAGACTCAAAAGCAGAGGCTTCTGTTCTGGTAAGCGCTGAACCAAACAGTTGATTTCTGATCTGGTTTGCAAATAGATCGTACTGTTGCCACCACTGCCCGAAATCCTTCTTAGCTGGATCGTCAGAGCGCAAGGCAAGCATAATCGCACCTCTGCCTAAAGCATCCATGCGATAGCCACCATAATCATCCTTAAAGTTATTGGATAGACTTCTAAGATTGACTGCGTTTTCTGATTTACTAGCAAGATCGTTAAGAACAGGCCCAGGCAAAGGCTTGCCGTCTTTTGCTTGCTCTTGTTTTGCTCTAGCTTCGTCTATTCTCAAACCAACCAGTTGGTTGCTTAACGCAGTTGTTGCTGCGCGATCTTGTCTTGACTCATCACGTTGTAACGCTTGCGAGTTCATGCTCGTCAAACGCTCCATCGCTTTGTTAAGCGCATCCTCGTCCATGTTGGCGAAACTACGCTGCAACTGCGAAGCAAACGGAAGAATTGAAGGATGGATAACTCCGCCTTGTATTAACGGCGTAAACGGATTCTCATTGGTTCCAGTTTGTTGCGTTGGAGCCATAACGGTTTGGGTGTTTCCATTGAAGTCAGTGACAACAAGAGACTCACCTTTCTTGATGCTTGTTACAGTAGGCTTGCCAGCAACTGCGCGGAAGCCACCGTCCGGCATCCGTTCATAAATAATTCCGCCAGCCTCTTTAGTTTCAGGTTGCATCGCCCCTTGAATTGTTTTTGCAGCAGTTAATGCCTTGTCGATTGGGACACCCTTAGAGACAGCAGCAGATAACAGACGCTCGACATCAAGACGAGGCATACCGTAAGTCTTTTGTTCCTCATAAGGTTCAGAAACGCCCATTGACTCAAGATCTGGGGAAAACCGCTGTTGAGAAGTAACTGGTCTTACTATTCCTGCTTGCAAAACACTAGGGAGGTTAGTTTCTGCCTGCATTTGCTTTTGCATTTGTTGCAGTTGCAAGCCAATCATCTTGTCCTGGAGTGCCTGCTGAGTAGCACCACGGTAGGCTTGCTGTCCTGCTTGCAGACCCTGAGCTACAAGTTCGCCTGTAGACCTGCGAACTGGACTTCTTCCTGATCCTGCAAGTAAGGTAAGGCCGAGGTTTAGCAACCCTTGGTCTTGCGCTTGCTGCCTTAGTTTTTCCTGTTCATCTGCGCCCAATAAACCTCCCATATAGGAAGGCATCTGACCAAATACGCCACCAAGGAAGTTACTAGTTGACACTGTTATCTCCCAAGCAAACCAAGCAATCCACCAGCAGCAGCACCAAGACCTGTGCCTAAACCAGGAACCATGCTACCTAGTTTTGCCCCAGTAAGAGCGCCGCCAAGTGCTCCAGCAAGCGGGTTAGAGTAAGTTGGCTGAATGGTCTGCTGACCCATAGGTGCGCCATACGCAGAACTCAAGAAACTCTGTAAGTTCGAGTAAGGCTGTTGTTGTTGGTAGTTAAACTTCTGGATTGCGTCTGCAAGCGCCGCTTGTTGGTACTGCTCTGTTGTCTGACCAACTTGTGCGAGTTGTGCAATATCCGTGTAGTCCTGTGCTGCCATGCCTGGTGCAGCACCAATTGCTGCCTGTTGTCTTGCTCGCTCTTGTTCGTACAAGTTAGCACCCAAGCCAAGCGCAGACATCTGTCTTGCTCGCTCATCTCCGTAGTTCTGATAAGCAAGTTGTCCTGCCTGACTGGTTAGCGCATTTGCTAACGCACCTTGTGCCCTTGCTTCTTGGCTCATAAGTGCTTCGTTTGTTCCGTAACGTCCAGCAGCAGAAGCCCTAGACCGCATTTGGTTGATAGCGTCCTGATAAGACTGCGCGGCCTGCGTAAACCCAGGCTGTAGTGCTTGAGTCAGATAAGGATTAGGCCCAAGGAAACTACCGCTTAACGTGCTTTGTAGAACAGGGTTGAATTGGCCTTGTAAGGTTGCCGCTTGGCCCCCACCAATCTGACTCGCTAACTGTTGTTGCGCCAAAGGCACAAGCGGGTTGCCTTGCATAGCCCTTGTCTGCATGGCAGAAAGCGCAGCCTGCGTCTGTTGGGATGGGCCAACATAGGTTTGGCCTGTATAGGCTTTCGGGCCTCCAGTAGCGTAGAGACGTTGAGCCTCGGATAGACCATATTGGACATAAGGGGCTTGAGACGGGTCTAATTCCGTCCTCGTCACCGTGTTTGTTGAGCCACCAGACATATCAAACCTCTCTTACCCACTTACGGGGCCGAAAACCTAACGCCTTAGCTTTGCGATCCCAGCCTTTACGCCACGAATCAAAGCTGATAGTCCTTGCGCCACCTTCTCTCGCAAGAACGAGAACATGATCCATGCCTGCATCAAAATCTCCCTTGCCATAAGCGCACCAAATATGCAAATTATCGCCGATAGGCTGAAGAACAACAAACCCGCAAGGATAACTGTCCTCAAAGTACATCCAAAGAAGCGATCGTCCCGCAAAACAGTCTGCGTAAATGTCCTCCGGTATCCACTGCTCCGGACTTTTCTTGAGAATGACTTCCAATCCTGCCCTAACGAACGGCCAAATCTTCCTAAGTTCTTCGGGTTTGATGTATCTTGCATTCATCCAACCACCACATACCCGTAGGTCATGTTTGATGTGGAATTTGGGTAATGCGTAATCGTTGCGCTGCCATTCGTCACGCTAGAAACGTAAATAAGAGGGCCGTCTGATATGTGCTGCATAGTCAGAATGACTGAAGGCGTAGCCGGTCTTGTCGGGCTTGACTGCGGCCCTATGTATTCAAGCCTAACCTGAGTGCTTGTTGCTGCCCAGATAAGCTCAACGTAGTCATTAGCCGCAAGATCAACAAAAAGGTTCAACGCTGCAATCAAATGCCCGTCTGTACCACCGTGAGAATTAGGAATCGAGAACTGCGAATTAGAGTTTGCTAGATCTGTACCGTTTTTTCTCAGCCACAGATCAGCGTCATGGATCTGCGTATCAGCGTTTGCAAACTGAACGGAAAACTGAAGGTTGTATTTTCCTGCTGCCCTGACATTGATTCGGCTAGAGTTGGAAATATAGACGTTGTTGCTTAAGTCAGTGTTTGAAAGCGTAACCGCATACGATGCAGTCGTGCTTGCAGCCGTTTGGTCGTTAACGTCATAAAACGAGCCAAAGGGCAATCCGCTTACATAAGCATTGGCAGAGTAAGGGATAAGAATAATCTTGCTCTCTACCCCTATCCTAGCGTCTGTTATCGTGGTTGTGGTGGCGTTTCCTGTGTTGAGCGTTACCGTTCCGGTGTTATTCGTCTTACCGTCCATGATGCCACGGACAATCTCAGCAACGGCTCGTTGGTCGCCACCAAAAGGAGGTAGCGTCCGGAAGATCATCGCATCCCCTGCGGAATAATAGTTACGTCTAAACCCACCGCAGACGACCAGACCCCAGTAGGTATTGCTTTCACTCGATGATAAGTTCCTGCCGAGCGTAACCCGATACGGTTATCGGTGTTGCTGGAGTAAGTCGAGCCCGTAAAGTCTGTTTGTTGGTTCAGCCTTCTACGAGAGTTCACTTGTACCGAGCAAGAACCACCGTCAATCACAGGCCGAATCAGCGTCATCACTGAAGGCATGTCGTTTAAGGATAAGTCTGGGGTAACAATGTTTGCAGTCAGTGCAGACCCAGAGAAAGCCACGATTTTTGTGCCTAGCGTCCCTGTCAATAGATTCGATGTCACCGTATAACCGAATGAATCTAGGCTTGCAGGAAGCGTATCAATACTTCCGTATGCGTCTAGTTGCTCTAAAGTAAGGCCAGATGATGAGGTTGTTGTGATTGCTGTCGAAGATGCAATCGTGTCAACATTCACCTCAGCGTAAGACCACTTTGATAAGTTGAAGTTGTAGATCAAAAGCGCGGTTGTTTGGTCTACGGTCTTAAAACACCAGATAACAAGGTTCTTAAGCGGGTCTACAGCAGCAGACATTGTGGATAACTGCGATATATCCACCGTGTTAAAGAACCAACGATCAACCTTCTCGACCGAAATAGACTGCACAGTCTGCCCGTTACAGACGTAAAACCCGTCGTCAGACAAAAAGAAGCTCGACCCTGCGTATTGAATGATCGAGTTGGGTTCCATGCACCCTAACCCTCGTGAGATTGTGTCGAACTGGAATACAAGTGGGCTCCCAACGTAAGACATACGGACAACCGCACGATCCATAAACACAATACCAAACTCACCGCCGGTTATGCCCTTGACATGCCCACCGTCTGGGATGTCCTGGTAGTCCGATTGTGTTGCAGCCGATGGTGTCCAGTCAGTCTCATCACCCAACGCACACCACTCCACGCGATTAGGGTAGACCGTTGCCCCGTTATTAAAGCCAGCAACTACAAAGTCCCTGACCGTCGTTACATACCTAGACTTAGGCGCAGCAGCACCGAGGTCTGCAAAGAGCGTAGACGAACCCATGAGATAACCCTGGAGTCTGTCACCACCATTGGCCGCAATCACTCGGTTACCAAACTGGGTAAAGCGCCACTTCTGATCTGATGGCGTTGTGTAACCACCAGACTTAGAGATGTCAGAAAGGCTAAGGTTTGTCTCTAACTTAAATAACTTGGTATCGCCGCCAGCAAAAACAGTAACAGCCTCGCTAGGCGCAGCAGCCGCAACCACAGAATTAAGCGTCTCAGCAGCGGCATTAGACCACTCAGAAGGCGTAGACAAAGGCCCATAGCCTACTTGCTGAGGAATAACGTTCTTAGCGTCTACAAGCGCACCAGCAACCCCAGGTTGATCTGGTAGCCACTCGCCAAAGTTAACTCTCATCGCTTCGCCACCGTCATGGTTAGCGGCACACCTGAATACTGACTCTCTTCGTCAGACCTTGTTAGCGAGAAGATTGCACGATCATAAAGCGTACCCCAGGTCTGTAGCCTGGGATCATTCATCAAGTAAGGTTCTGCTTCGCCTAATGACGCATAGAGAAGTGCATCCGGACAGGTCGTAAGCCAGAGATTTGTCGTGTTGCTTGTAGAAAGAAACGCAGGGGAGGCGTAGTACAGGATCTTGATCGTGTAATCGCTGTCAGGAATTGGGGCAAACTGAATCGTAGACCCAAGGACGGTATAGAAAGCCGGTACACCACTTTGGTTCGTCCTACCGTTCCGAATGAAGATGCTCGGCGTTGAGAACGTAATAGGGAAGTCGGGGTCAGAGTCAACGTACACATCCCTTGCTTGCAGGAAGTCACTAGGGAGGTTAATTGTCGAGACTCCACCGGTCGCCGTAACCGA
>Ga0208784_1001206_pt1 | contig 11065 bp, 5 predicted proteins | sample DEB19_08_DNA_FD_184531 | JGI IMG/M metagenome (GOLD analysis project Ga0208784, IMG submission 184531) | Aqueous microbial communities from the Delaware River and Bay under freshwater to marine salinity gradient to study organic matter... | ecosystem: Environmental > Aquatic > Marine > Coastal ...
CTCTGGTACTGTAAGGATATGAATCAGTGGAGGTGGACACTAACTGATGATTCTCGTCCTATTCTCAAACAAGAATCTGGTCAGCAACCATTTCTTCGTGACGCAATGAACGATGTTGCAAATACCGTAGAATATATGATGAAATGTAAGCAACCCGAATGAAGTCTGACTTCTATATTGATAAAGTCTCCAAGAAACAAGCAGAGGAACTTTTACTTCAATATCATTATCTCAAAGATATTTCAAAAGGTTTTAAGTCTGGGTATAATTATGGACTCTTCAAGAAAAATGAGTTCTCTCCTTTGAATATTGGTGGTCTTCAAGGAGTCTGTATCTTTACTGGATTACCTGTACCTGAAATTGCAAAAGGAGCATTTGAACTTGAAAGACACGAACAACAAGGACTCTTTGAGCTGTCCAGATTATGCATCAGACCTGATACGCAATCTAGTGAATATAACATCACTTCTTGGTTTGTTTCAAAAGCGATTAGACAACTTCGGAGAGATACTGAAGTTAAAGCAATCCTCTCTTATGCTGATAATGATTTCCATTCTGGTACAATCTATCGCGCTTGCAACTTTAAGTATTACGGTCTCACGGATAGAAAAAAAGATTTCTATTATTCAGACGGAACTAAACACTCTCGTGGAAAAATAAAGGGACAAAAAGGTGAATGGAAGGACCGAAGTAGAAAGCATAGATATTTAATGGTATTTGATAAAGAGTTGAAAAAAAGGTTGACGTGGGAAGAACAGTCGTGGTAAAATAACAAGGTGTGAAGGAAGTGCGAAAGGGCAACCGGAAATGGTTTGCCCTTTTTTCGTATGATAAATAATCTATAACAGAACTTATCGTGCAAATAAGATGCCTCTCAGTCGTTTAGATAATTTCCTCAAAAATGCGCGTGGAAATATCTTATATGTAAATCCCAATGATTTAGACGCTACAGATAGTATTGAAAATCAAGGTAATTCGCTTGCACGTCCTTTTAAAACTATCCAACGTGCATTAATTGAAGCATCAAGATTTTCATATCAAAGAGGATTAGATAACGATAGGTTTGGTAAAACAACAATTTTGATTTATCCTGGAGATCATATTATTGATAACCGTCCAGGATGGATTCCCGATGGATCAAATAGTTTTAAACTTAGAGATGGATCAGTTTCTTCAGACTTTTCTTCTTGGGGACTTACAACTAACTTTGATCTAACCACTTCAGACAACGCTCTTTACAAATTAAACAGTATTCATGGTGGTGTAATCATACCAAGAGGAACATCTCTTGTTGGTTTAGATCTTCGTAAGACAAAAATTCGTCCAAAGTACGTACCAAATCCAGAAAACGTTAATATCGCAAGATCATCAATCTTTAGAGTAACTGGTGGATGCTATTTTTGGCAGTTCAGTATGTTTGATGCTGACCCAAATAGTATTGTATACAAAGATTATACTACAAATACTTTCGTTCCTAATTTCTCTCACCACAAGCTTTCTTGTTTTGAATATGCTGATGGTGTGAATAGTGTAAAAATTGATGATGCTTTCATCTCAAATTATTCTACAGATCGTACAGATCTTGATATGTATTATGAGAAAGTTGGACTTGTTTATGGTCCTTCTTCTGGTAGACAAATTGAACCAGATTATCCAAGTTCAAGTATGGATATTCAACCAAAAGTAGATGAATATCGTATTGTTGGTCCTACTGGAGGTTCGGTAGGAATTACTAGTATTAAGGCTGGTGATGGCGTTACTGCAACAACAACTATTACTGTAACAATTGACTCACCTCTTGCTGGACTTGATGTTGACACCGCATTCCAAGTTAATGGAATTACTGCGTCTGGATACAGTGGCCAATTTGTTGTAAGTGATGTTCTTGATTCAACTAATTTCAAATACCAAGTATCAAATCCACCAGTTAATCCCCTCCCAACTGTTACTGGATCTTCAGTTAATTTACAAGTTGATACTGTCTCATCTGCCTCTCCATACATTTTCAATATTTCATTGAGATCTGTTTATGGAATGTGTGGAGTTCTTGCAGATGGTGACAAAGCATCTGGATTTAAGTCCATGGTTTTGGCTCAATTTACAGGAATTGGTCTGCAAAAAGATAAAAATGCTTTTGTGAAGTATGATCCTTCAAGTGGAGAGTATAAGGATAGTACATTTGCTGGAAACGAAAATATTAATGCAGACTCTCTAGCTATATTTAAACCATCATATAGAAACTTCCACGTTAAAACAATTAATGATGCGTATATTCAAAACGTATCTATCTTCGCAATTGGATATGCCGAACACTTCTCCTCAGATGCTGGTGGAGATCAGTCTATCAATAACTCAAACTCCAACTTTGGTTCAAAGGCATTAGTTGCTCAAGGATTCAAGAGAAATGCTTTCCCGAGAGATGATGTTGGATACATTACTCATATTATTCCACCAAAAGAACTAGAAACGACAGAAACTGCGATTGAATTTGATGCTATTGATGTCTATAAGACCGTTGTTGGTGCAGCATCTACAAGTCGTCTTTATCTTTATAACCAAACAAATGCAGATATTATTCCCGATGGTGTAATTGAAGGATATCGTGTAGGTGCGAAAGAAAATGATACTCTAAATGTTCTTATTTCTCAAGGAGGACTAACAAATCAGTATGCGGCAAGAATTGTAATGCCAAATACTGAACTAAATTCAAGTCAAGTAACTTCTGAGAAATCATTTGTTATTGGAAGATCTGTTGGCATTAATAGTATCACCTCAAATACACTAACTTTAACTCAACCACATACCTTCTTACCCGGAGAAAGTATTCGTGTTATTAGCGAAAATGGTCACTTACCCGATGGACTTGATAGTAATACTATTTACTATGCAATTACCTCTGGTGTAAGCAGCGATCAAATCAAAGTTGCTAAAACATTGAATGATGCTATTGCAGTAAATCCTGTTTCTATCAATAACAAGGGCGGAATTCTTAAAGTTGTAAGTAGAGTATCTGATAAAACCTCCGGAGATATCGGACATCCAATCCAGTATGATTCCACTCAAGGACAGTGGTATATTACTGTGGGAACTGCATCAACAGATAATAATCTTTATCCTACATTAGTTGGACTTGGTACAACTGCTTTAGGTGCCGCAACTCCTAGAACATTTATTAAGCGTAAACCCGATACAAGAAGTATCATTGATACTGTATATCGTGCTCGCTATGTTCTTCCTGCTGGAAGTGGAATTACCTCTGCTCGTCCACCAATTGATGGTTATGTAATTCAAGAATCAAGCACAGTAATAGGAAGAGACAATACTGAGGTTGCATCTTACTTCAGTCCAACGACAGTTTCTTTAAATAATCTTAACGAACAAAGAAACTTTAATTTTATTGCACATGCTCGTTGGGATAGTAATAGTGCATATGTTCTTTCAGAACTTCCACATAATTTAAAAACGGGATCTGAAGTTTTAATTCAAAATGTAAAGAGTTTAAATAACCCAGTAGGAACAGCAAACTCTGGTTTTAATGGAACTTATACAGTTACTGGAATTAATAGTGCAAGAGAATTTATTGTAAGTATTCCAAGCACTGTTGGACCAGGAACATTTACTAATGATACTTCTTCCAGAACAACAAGTCTTCCTACTTTCACGCAAAAGAAATATTCTGGTACTTATATTGTTTATAGAGCACAAGAAGTTCAAGAATATGTTCCAGGATCTCAGGATGGTATCTATCATCTATTGATTATCAATGCTTCCAATTCCCCAACAGTAACCCCATTCTCTACTGAAAGATATTCACAACCGATACAATATCTGTATCCACAGACAAATCGTGATAATCCCAAATCAGATCCTGATGCAACTTCATCATTTGCTCTTCCAAGTCTGATTGGACAAGTTGTAATTGATGAACCTCAAAACAGTGTTACAAAAGAAACAATTCAAGAATCACTGTTTGATTTTAATGTTGGATTTGGAATTACTGCAATAGTTTCTAATTCTGTAGGAACTGCTCATACCATTTACACAACAATTGATCATGGACTTAACAGAGTTGTAAACGTTTCTATTGCAAACAGTGGTGCTGGTTATGGTGCAGGAACCGCAGGATATTTGTATAATGCAAAACTAGTTTCTGCTGGTGCTGCGTCAACTCAAGGTCAAAATGCTACAGCAAGAATTCAAGTCAATTCTTCTGGTAATCTTGTTAGCGTCAAGATTATGGATGGTGGTAGTGCTTATAGAATTGGCGACTCTCTACAAGTCGTTGGTGTAGGTACTATTACAGGATATACCGTTGGTGTTGTTACTGTAACTTCAATTTACGATAACACTGGCGATACTTTAAGTCTTGCTGGAGTTTTACCACAATCAAATAGAGAATTCAATACTCTTTATAGAATCACTGGAATTTCAACAGGTGCTGCAAAAGAAATATTAGTTGCATCAGCATCAACAATTGGTGCAGCAACAACTTTAGGTGTTGGTATTACTAATACTGCTGCAGCAACTGGATCAGTAACAGGTCAAACTTTGAACGTAACAGCATTCTCATATGATCAAGTAACCGGTGTTGGAATTGTTACCACAGCACAAAGACATGGATTAAAAGTAGATAACAAGATTAAATTAGGTGGCGCTGATAATGTTCTTTATAATGGCGACTTTGTTGTTAAGAAAATCAATAGTCTGACATCATTTAATGTTAGTATTGGTGTTGGAACAATTGCTCCTTCAACTTCTGGAACAATTTATGTCTATCGTTATGGAGTTGCTTCTGCTGGTGGAAATGTTACTGTTGAAAATGAAAACCTTGGCGGAAGACAAGTAGCAGAGTATGCTGGAATTACAACAACACTTTCTGCAGATATTCTAACAGCATCAACTCAAAGTATTGAAATCTCTGGTATCACTAATCTTGATATTAACATTGGAGATTACTTGCTAATTGATGAGGAACTTGTCAGAGTAAAATCAACAGTTATTGGAAATCCAATCACTGTTTTCAGAGGAGTTCTTGGTACAAGAGCAACAACTCACAGCATCAATACTGTCGTAAGAAGAGTTAAGTGTCGTCCAATTGAATTTAGAAGAAATTCAATCATTCGCGCATCAGGTCATACTTTTGAATATGTTGGATTTGGTCCTGGCAACTATTCAACAGCACTTCCAGATCGTCAAAATCGCAATCTTTCCAGTCAAGAAGAATTATTATCACAATCAACCAAAAAAGATGGTGGTATTAACGTCTACACTGGCATGAATGATCAGGGTGACTTCTATGTTGGTAATAAAAAGGTAAGTTCTGCAACTGGACAAGAGGAAGTATTTGATACACCTGTTCCATCTGTTACAGGTGAAGATATTCAAACTGGCGGTATTAATGTTGGATTTGATGTTCTGACTCCACTTGAAGCATCTATTAGTCGTTCCATTCGTGTTGAGGGTGGTCCTGATGGAAATCTTATTTCTGAATTTGATGGTCCAGTAATCTTTAACAATAAGATTACATCTACATCCACTAAAGGTATTGAAGCAGGATCTCTCTTCTTGCAAGGAGATGCGACAGTTTCTAGAAAGCAAACTGTTGGTGTTTCTACTCCAACTTTAGCAGGAAACCCTGGAGACATTACTTATAATGCAAACCCAGTTAAGGGTGGATCTATTGGATGGGTTTATACTACAGATAATGAATGGTATCGTTTTGGTGGCATTAGTCTATCTAAGACTTTAAATATCGGTCTCTTTGATCAGGTTGGTATTGCAACAACTTCGCCAGGATTAAATATCCTTCAAGTTGGTTCTGGATCATCTATCTTTGCGGTGGATGGAAATGGTGTTGGTATTGGAACAACTGCAAACCAATATAAACTCAATGTTAATGGTAACACTAACATTGGTGGAACTGTTACTGCTAACAAGTTTATTGGTGATGGTTCTGGACTCACAAATCTACAAAATGATAGTCTTTGGAATTCTACTGCTGCTGGAGTAGGAACTGGAATTTATCCAAACAATCTACTTCGAGTTGGTATTGGAACCTCTGTTCCAGATTATAATCTTGAACTGGGTACTGCTGGTACAGGATCTACAGATCTTTATGTCAATAATACAACAGTTCTTGCCGGATTTACTACAACTAAGGACATTGTTGTTGGTGGTGCAATCACCGCAACTTCATATAGACTTGATAGCAGCACAAGTAACATTCGCGCAGGTATTGTAACTGCAACAACGCTTGTTGTTGGAACTGCAGTTTCTACTTCAGGTTCTCAGGTTGGATTTGGAACTGCATCACCAAGAGCAAAAGTTGATATTGAGGGTTCTGCTAAGTTCAAAACTTACTCTGAAAATGTACAACCACTTACAATTTCAGGTGGTAATGTTGATATTGATCTATCAGTTGCACAATCTTTCACTCTTACAGTAAATGCTGCAGTTACTCAATTCACAATATTAAACCCACCATCAGGCGCAACTGCATTTACAATTAAGATTCTGCAAGATTCTACTGGATATTCAGTTGGTATTGATACGTTCAAGACATCAGGTGGAGCATCAATTCCAGTCTATTGGCCTGGAGGTGGAGTTGTTCCTGTTGTGACTACGACTGCGAACAAAACTGATATCTATTCATTCATGACCTTTGATGGTTGCTCATCTCTCTTTGGTGTTATTGGAGGACAAAACTTCGCATGATAGGACTTCAAATATTTCGTCACATTCCAACATCTCTTGAAATCAATGGTCCAATTTTGTCATTTTCTCAACAACCAGTTGGTGTTACTACTAATAATGGCGGTTCAATTACCTTAGTTGGAATTGCAACCGCTCAGTTTCCTTCTCAAACACCAACAAATCCAGCAGAAAATTCTGGATCTATTTCATATAGATGGTATGAAGTTGGTGTTGGAGCCTTATCAAATAGTGCTTCAATCACAGGAACAGCAACAACTACTCTCACCTTAAGTAATCTATCAAATCCTTCAGATACTGGAAGACAATTTTATCTACGTGCTGATTATGTTGCATCTGCATATGCGATTGGAAAATCAACTCCAAATGCAATCAACGATCCCTTAGATTCTGATATTGTATCTGTTACAGTTCGTCCAACAGTATCAATTACAAGTCAACCATCAGCAAGCACAGTCGCTCAAGGTCGCTCAACAACATTTAGTGTTACTGCAACAACTTCTGATGGATCTAATTCTGATCTAACATATCAGTGGTATTTAAATGGAAGTCCTCTTTCCAATGGAGGGACTGTAAGTGGTGCAACATCTGGTACTTTAACTATTTCACTTTCTACAATTTCAACAAATACTGTATATGTTGAAGTGGGACATCCATCTGCTGGCAATTCTCCAGTTGCATCAAGTCCTGTTACATTTGACGTTGTTTCTGCAAGATCCATATTGAATTATGAGATACTGGATGATAATGCTTCCCAATTTGGATTTGGATCTGTCAATCTTTTTGATCAACCGATCACGTTTACTGCCAATTCTTCTACTTGGGTTAGAGCACTTAGTGTTTATGCGCCAGAAAAAGATATTACTGTAAAAATAACAATGGCAGCTGCATCTGGATTGAGTAGAAATGGAAATAGAGGTGGTGATGGTGGATTGTCTGTATTTACTTTAACTCTGCGACAAAATCAAGAGTATATCTTTAAATTAGGTGCCCAAACAGCACCTTCTGGTGGGGCAAATGGTGGTGGTGGAGGAGCTTTCTTCTACAAAAAAGGACAACTTTTGGTTTGTTTAGGTGGCGGAGGCGGTGCCGGCGATCAAGGTAGAGGTGGTGATGGTGGTGGAGTGGGAGTTAGTGGTGAAAATGGAACCGGTAGAAATGCTGGATCTGGTGGTATCTTATATTCTATAGGATCTTTACCCGTTCAAGGTTTCTTTGCAGGTGGAGCTACTTCTGGATCTGCCAATAATGGACAACCAACTGGAGGTAGAGTTGCTGCATGTACTATTGGAGAATATTGGTCCCAACAAGGAATTTCTCCTTGTAATGATATAGGAAACGTTCAATTTAGAGCTGCTTCTGGTCAAGTTGCATCATCCACTGCATATATTTTGAGAGGATATAAAGCAGGTCTTGCTTACAGAAATAATGGTGGTAATGCAAGTGGAGATAATGGCGGTGGTGGTTCCGGAACTGCTGGGGGAAATGCTGGAACTGGAAGTGGTTCTGGTGGTGGAGGAGGAAGTGGATATACTAATGGAGAGGTCAATATTACAAGTACACGACTTGGGGGAAATCCTAGTACAGAAGCATACGTAACAATTGAATATCTGTCTTGATAAATAGTAAAAAATACAGGGGGAGAGTGAACCCGAATGGCTGTAAATAAAAATTTCGTCGTTCGTAATGGTTTAGAAGTTAGTACCGATCTTATTCTTGCTGATGCTGCTAGAAATAAGGTTGGTATTGGCAGTACTACTCCCAGAACTGAGTTAGATGTTCGTGGTGGTATTGCTGCTACTGATGCTAATATTAGTGGTGTAGGTACGATTGTTACGCTACAGAGTAATACTGGAACAGTAACAAATTTAAGTTCCACTAATTTAATTGCTGGTGTAGGAACAATTGGTACAGTACAAGCAACTCATATTACTGCAAGTGGCATTGTAACTGCCGGATCACTCAATATTGGTGCAACACAAGTCATCAGTTCCGGTAGGCAATTACAAAATATTGTTTCTCTTGATGCCACTACAACAGCAACCATTGAAAGTGCAATTTCAAATGCACCAAACACATTTACTGATCTAACTGTTACTGGATTTTCTACACTAAGTTCAGTCAGTGCTACTAATATCACTCTTGCGGGAATTGCTACAGGTCTCAATGTTCCTGGTATTAGTACTTTAGGATCAGTTCAAAGCACAACATTAAATGTAACTGGTGTTTCTACATTAGGGTCAATTAGTGCAACCAATGTTACTCTTGCGGGAATTGCTACAGGTCTCAATGTTCCTGGTATTAGTACTTTAGGATCAGTTCAAAGCACAACATTAAATGTAACTGGTGTTTCTACATTAGGAACACTTAGAGTTTCCAGTGGAATTGTAACAGCAACTTCAGGAATTATAACTTATTATGGTGATGGTAGATACCTACAGAATGTTATTTCTGGTGTTGGTATTGGAAGCACTGGCGGTGTTGTTGGATATGGTGTAACGTTCATTAATTTTTATGGACCTGGTGTTTCAACAGCATATTATAGTTCTACAACAGGTATTGCCACCGTTTATTTCCAGGGGGGTGGTGGTGGTGCCTCAGTAAGTATTGGCACTGTAGCTCCAGTTTCTCCAACTTCTGGTGATTTGTGGTATAACAACGAAATTGGAAGAACCTTCATTTATTACGATGAAGTTTATCTTGGCATAGGAAATGCTCAAGTTTGGGTTGATACCTCTCCATTTAATATTGGTGTTCTTAATCCTGTAAGTATTGCATTAAGCACTGGCACGTTCTCATCACCAAGTCTTTATTTCTCCAGTGATAGTGACACTGGATTATTCCAACCAACTCCAAATCAACAAACATTTGTTGCTGCTGGAGCATCAGTTCTAAATGTTAATCCAGGTGGTATTAATGTTACTGGAGTTGTTACTGCAACTTCATTCAGGGGTGATGGTAGCAACCTTACAAATCTTCCTGCTGGACTTGGAACTGCACTAAGTTCTGATCAAACAAGTCCACTGAATAAGATTTACTATACAGATCAGGTATTAAGTATTGGATCTACTGTAACTGTTGATCCACCATCAACTGCAAAAGTTGCATATACACAATATGCAGAAATTCAAGTTGATGGTGATGCTGATCTAATTATTGCTGATGGTGATGAATTTATTCCAAACATTCTTGGAATTGGAACCACTGGAACTGTAGGAACTATTGGTGGTGGTGGTAGAGTTCGCGCTGATAACTTCTCCAATAGATCTGGTACTGGTGCTCCTACATTTAATGCAGGATTGAATGTAACTGGTGTCGTTACTGCAACATCGGCGGTCATAAATGGAACTGTAACTGCTACTAGTTTTGTTGGATCTGGTGCAAATCTAACTAATTTAAATATTCCTGCTGGTTTTGATTGGCGCGATGCTTCACTCTTCTAAATAGATATAAAACAGAAATAAGATGGCACTTAATAGAGGAAATTTAGGATTTACCACGCAGATTGGGGCAGGACTAACTGCTGCGGTTTATACAGTGGGTTCTGCTCAAACTGCTTATATTAAGAGTGTTTTACTTTATAATTTGAGTTCAACAGGAACTCAAAATGCTCAAATTCATGTTGTTCAAAACAGTGGTGGAAGTGCTGGAACTGCAAGTACAACAACAAGAATTGCAAGAATTGGTATATCAACAGATGATACATTCTTCTTTGAACCCGCATATCCAATTACATTGAGAAGTAATGGCGATACGCTTCAAGTTTATAATGAAGGAACAGTTGCAAACTCTATTAATGTTCTTGTATTAGGCGATAAAGAGGTCTGATATGGCTTTCAAAAGTGTTAAAGGAAACCAGAGAAATAGTCTCTTAAGTTACTTTGTAAGTGGCAAAGCAACTCAATATCATTCTGCGGAGTTTGGTTATAGGGGACTTCCTCCAGAGGGACTAACAGCAACTGGTGGTGTAGTTAGTGATTACACTGATGGATCAACAGTTTATAGAGCACATATTTTTACCTCATCAGGAACTTTTCAAGTAAGTTCTATTGGTGGTTTTGGTTCCACAGTTGAGTACCTTGTAGTTGCTGGTGGTGGTGGAGGAGGTGGTGCTGATTGTGGAGGTGGAGGTGGTGCTGGAGGTTTTAGAACAGGAACAGCATTTCCTATAAGCACTACTTCTTATACAGTCACGGTTGGTGCTGGTGGAGTAAGGGGTATAGGGTTTAGCCCAAATACTGCTCCTGCTGGGGGTAATGGAACTAATTCAATATTCTCTACAATAACTTCTACCGGTGGTGGTGGAGGAGGAAAAGGAAATCCTGGAGCAAATGCAGGTCAACCTGGAGGATCA
>Ga0208784_1001209_pt1 | contig 11060 bp, 12 predicted proteins | sample DEB19_08_DNA_FD_184531 | JGI IMG/M metagenome (GOLD analysis project Ga0208784, IMG submission 184531) | Aqueous microbial communities from the Delaware River and Bay under freshwater to marine salinity gradient to study organic matter... | ecosystem: Environmental > Aquatic > Marine > Coastal ...
ATGCTGTTTATCACAATGAAAAACAAAACAATAAATATAAAACAGGCAAAGCATTTCATATTTATAGACCAATAATTATAGATGCAAATGGTAATGAAATATGGGGAGATATGGAAATTGGGGAAGATGTATTAAATATAATCATTCCACAAGACTTTTTAGATAATGCCACATACCCAATAACTATTGACCCAACCTTTGGTTATACAACAATAGGAGCTTCTTCAGTTACTTCATTAAATACTGTACTAGCTAGTGATGCTACTCTTAATTCAAATACTAATTTAGCAGCAATTTTTGCTTATACAGTTACTCAAATAGCAGGTGCTGGTGTTGCAGGCATTTATGATAATGCAGGTAATTTATTATATACATCTGCTACCAAAACTACTTTAGTAGGTTGGTTTAATCTTTTTTTTACATCTATTCCAACTATAGCTTCTGCTACATATAGACTAGCTGTAACATCTGCTAGTGGTGCTGGTTATGGAGATGGTGCTATTGCTTATGATAGTGTTGCAGGAACTTCATATTCATTTTCTAAAACTTATGATGGAACTTTGCCTGCTACTATGGAAAGCTTCACTGAAGAAACTTCAAGAAGATATTCAATTTATGCTTTTGGTGGCTACCAATACCCAATAAATACAGGAAGCTCAGTTGCCATGGCTGCAACAGCTAGGTATAATTCATTAGATACAGGAAATGCTACAGCTTGGAATACAAGTTTAGGACAAATTCAACAAATTGTTCCTGTAGATACAATTTTTAGCAATCTTTCATTTCAGTTAGGAACTGCACCAGGAGCAGGTACTTCTAGGGCTATGACTATATATAATGGAGGTACAGCTACAAATTTAGTTGCAACTATTTCTGATACTAATACTACTGGCTCAGATAATACAGATAGTGCATATGTAGCAGCAAATGGGCAAACAAATATAGCTAATATACCAACAGGAACTCCTGCATCTTCATCAAATAACAAATGGAGAATGGCATATACTGCTGATAATCAAATGTGGTGTGCAGTAAGTGTAGCTACATTATCTACTACAGCAACAAGATATTTGGGTGTTCAAGACCATGGGGGTGTTGATACTGGAACTGCTGCTGCTACTTCAACAATGCCTAATGATACAGGGGTATTGCAAACTTTTACTGCTAGATTAACAGATACAATTATATCAGCTGGTTCTTATACAGTTACTTTAGTAAAAAATGGTTCAGATACTGCTGCAGTTATGACAATTACTTCTCAGACTGCTACCTATACTGCTTCTACAATATCTGTAACAAATGGTGATACACTTTATTGGAAAATAGTGCCAAGTGCAGGAACTGCACCATCTGCTGCTGCAAGAATTGCAATTAGTTGTGAATATGTAAGCAATACACCTGGAAATGGAGTTATATTTGGTGGTGATGGTGCCAATGTATCTGGTACAACTTACTCTTCAAGTTTTGATGTATGGAATGCTACAGAAGCCAATATAAATGCCCTTTGTTATCAGCATACTATGAAAGCATTGAGAGTTGATTTGTCTGCTGCACCAACATCTACTAACACTAGGACACTTACTACTAGAATAAATGCAACAGGGGTTTCTGCTGCTGTAACTATTACTAGCACTGCCACAACAGGCTCTTGGTCAGGTACTCAAGCAATAGCCAATGATGATAAATTAGCTTTTGAACATACATCTACAGGAACTCCTGCAAACTCCAACTTAAAATATGCCTATGTCTTTTCAGCTCCTGCCATAACAGTAACTAATAATAACTATATAAGATTACCTGTAATGGGGGTTGGTTAGTTATTGACTACTATTCAATATTTAATAATTATTAAAAAGAGGAACATAAATGGAAGAATTAAAATTTACAAATGCAGAAGTAATAAAAAATGATAAGGGTTATTTAGCAATAGCCAGTACATCAGTTGTTGATAGACAAAATGAAAGTGTTTCAGTAGATGGGTGGGAATTAAAAAACTTTAAGAAAAATCCTGTACTACTTTGGAGCCACAATCATGATATACCTGCTATTGGCACTGCAAAGAACATTAGGGTAGATGGAACAGGTAAAAAAGCTCAATTAACATTTGAACCAGTATTTCATGACTATACACCTGAAGCTCAAGCAATTAAGAAAATGTTTGAAGAGAAAATATTAAATTCTTTTTCAGTAGGCTTTAAGCCACTTGATACAGATGGCAATACTTACACCAAACAAGAGTTATTAGAAATATCTGCTGTAAATGTTCCTGCTAATCCTGAAGCTAGAATAGTAGCTTATAAAGCACTTAAAAGTGCAGGTTTTGATGATGATGTTATTAAATCAGTTGGAGTTGAAGTAACAGAAAAAACTGATGCTGAAACCATAGCTGAATTAAAAGAAGAAATAAAAGATTTGAAAGAACAACTAAATGAGTTGGTGAATAGGCATAAAACCCTAAATCCACAGGTCGGACAAGCTGATGTCAGAGAAAAACTTTCTCTTTTGAAAGTTGTAGTTAAGGCAAATGATAGAATTCTTGAAAAAGGTACTTCATCTGCTAAAAAGGCACAGTTAGCTAAAATTGCAAAACTAGCAACTCAAAAGTTGATAGTGGAGCATAAAAAGGAATTGAAAAATGGAAGAAATTAAAAAAGAAGAAGTACAAGAAGAGATTAAATCAGTTCAAGAAACTGAAGATGTAGAAAAAGCTGTTGATGAACTAGCTGACCAGCTTGTTTCTAAAGCCACAGAGAAGTTTGATAAAGTTCTTGAAGCTATTAGCAAACATGCTGAAAATTCTGCTCCTAAAGTATCTACTAAAAAAGAAAACTATATTGTTGATAAAACTCTAGGCAAGGTGCGTGTTGATGACCTTGCTAACAATAAAGTTGTGATTGAAAGTAGAAAATCTGCAGGTAAGCAGCATTTTGAAGTTACTCAGAAAACTGTTGCTTTTGCAAATGCTCTTCTTACTGGTGATAAAGAGAAGTTGCAACTTCTTACAGAGGGTACAGCTGCTTCAGGTGGTTACTTAGTACCAGATGAATTTGCAAACATGATAGTTGAAGATAAAAGAGATGATGTAGTAATGCGAAATCTTGCTAATCAGATGACTATCTCTACTGATACTTTTCACCTACCTGCTCTTGACAGCCGCCCCAAAGCTTCTTGGAGAAGTGAAGCTGCTGCCAAGGCTACCTCTACTGCTCAGTTCAATGAGCTAGTTTTCACTCCTTACTCACAGGCTGTAATTGTTGGTCTTTCTCAGGAATTGGCTGATGATGCAAGTCTAGGTGTAGGTGGTTCTGTAGTAAATTATGTTGCAGGACTAATGGCTAGGAGCCTTAGGGAAAATGAAGAGAATGCTTTCTGGACTGGCAATGGAACTGGTAAGCCTACTGGTGTAAGCACCTATACTATTGGAAGCAGAGATGCAGGTTCAACTGATAGCTCTTTTGCAGATGCTATCAAAAAGCTTTACTGGGACTTACCACAGGGCTATCGCAGAAATGCAGTCTGGGTAGGACACCAACAAGCTTGGGCTAGGGTAAATGCTCTTAAAAATGGTAACAATGACTACTTGCTAACTATGGTTGCAGATGGTCCTACCACCAGACTAGGTGGATTGCCTGTTTATGAGCAGAATGACCTACCTACTGACCAAATTTTCTTAGGTGATTTCAGCTACTACACAATTGTAGATAGGCAAGGCATCACTGTTGATTTCTCTACTGAAGCCACTGTTGCAGGCTCAAGTGCTTTTGAAAAGAACTTGGTGTTTGTGCGTTGTGAAAGTAGAGTAGATGGTGAATTGACTTTGACCAATGCTGTTCGCAAGATTACTGGTCTTAACTAAGGAAACTTAGCAGTTTTGGGGGGAGTTCTGAAATAACCCCCCAGTTAGAAAAATTATGAACATAAAGCTTTTAAGAGATTATAAGAAATATAAAAAAGGTGATAAAGTTCAAGTTTCTAAAAAAATAGGAATAGATTTAATCAAAAATGGTATTGCAATAGCTCATAAAGCTATATTTATACAGAAAGAAAACTAGATGGCACAATTATTATCTTATGCACTTACAACTTTGGCTGATGTAAAAGAAACTCTTGGTATAACAGGTACTAGCCAAGATAATTTGCTTACTAGAAAGATAAACCAAGCCACAGAGATTATTATTGGTTATTGCAATAGGAGATTTGATGAACAAACAAATGTAGTTGAATATTATGATGGCAGAATAGAACAACAATTACTTTTAAGAAATAGACCTATCACTACTACAACTACATTTAAGCTTGAAGCCAGAGATACTAGCCTAAATGATAATGATTTTACAACAGTTCCTACTGATGAATATTTTATAGATAGGGAAGCAGGAGTTATAGATGGTGTAGCTAGTTTTGTAGGGAGCTGGGACAGATGGAAAGTTACTTATAGCTATGGCTATGCCACAATACCTAGTGATGTAGCAGAAGCCTGTGTTTCTATAGCAGGTTACTTATATAATTATGACCCTGCCAATGTAGCAGGCATTCAGAGCAAAGAAGAGGGTACTAGGAAGCTTACTTTTGCTTCAAAGGGTAGTTCTAGCAGTTCTGATGATATAATCTCTCAGCTAGGCTTAAAAACAGTTTTAGATAGATATACTGAAATAGTAATTTCTGGTCAGAGGTAAAATGTCAGTTTTCTTCCCTAGCCATGAAATAACAATCAGAAGATTGAGAAAGACTTCAGGCTACTCAAGTAATTTTTCTGCTACTTATACTGCTTATCAGGCAGATATACAACCTGCTGATGTAAATAGAACTGGTATGGTAGATGGGGGCAGGATTGGTACATTATATGAAGCTTGGGTTAATACAGATGTTCCAATAAAAGAAGCTGACCAAATTACAGCTAATGGACAAACTTATTCAGTAAAGTCAGTTAATTATTATAGGGGAGCAGGGTTATTAGACCACAAACATTTAATCCTGATAGCTCAAGATGCCTCAAATTAAAGTCTATATAAAAAATTTAGATGAGATAAAAAGGGCTTTTGGTAAAGCACCTAAACTTACTCTAAAATATATAAATGCTGCCATTCAATTAAGCATTTTTAAGATAGAGGGAGATAGCAAAAGACAAACTCCTGTTGATACTGGTTACTTGAGAGCATCACACCAAACCATGTTTAGAAATTTATATGGTGAGATAGGACCTAAAGCTTATTATGCTATATATGTTCATCAAGGAACTTATAAGATGAAAGCCAGACCTTTTCTGTATAATGCTGTTATGAGTAATGAAAAATATATTGAAGACCAATTTACTCAAGGTATGCAAAAAGTATTTGACCAAATAGGAAGTGAGGTATAATGGGTGCTTTTATAGATATAAAAAAAGAAATAATAAATAAATTATCTGCTTTAACAGATTTTAATAAAGTTTATTCTTTTGAAAAACTTAATCCAACAGGGTTCCCTGCAGTCTTTGTAACTGCTACAGGAGTAGATAATGAATTTTTTACTAATGCTGAAAATCAAAGAGTATATGGATTTAGAGTTTTGATACTAATGCAGGGTGGGCAAGGTTTAGTAGGTGATGCTTCTGATGATGTAATGGACACTGCTGAACAAGCCATTCAAGACTTAACAGATAGAGCTATAGATGCAATAGATAGTGATTACACTTTAGGAGATTATATTGAAGTAGTTTATGTAGAAGCTGCAATAGGCAACTTTGGTTATGTTGAATATGAGGGTGGTTGGGCTAGAAGTGCTGAATTAACACTAAAAGTACATAGCATCTTCACTGTATAGTTATTGACTACTTATAAAATTATAAACATTATATTATTAGATTAAAGAAAGGAATATAATCTAAAATGACAAAATTTATAGGAAGAAGAGGAACACTCTTAGCAGCCAAAGAAATTAGTAGGGGAACTGCCACCACTACTAATGGTTTTTGGGTTCCTAGAAGCACTATCAGCTTTGATGACAAAGTTGAGATTGCTAGGGAAAATGAAGCTCTAGGTAAAATTGCTGACAGTGATAATCTGTTTGTAACACAAAAAATGGCAAATGGTGAAATAGAAAGTAATTTAGATGACAAATTGCTTGGTATATTTTTAACAAGTTTGTTTGGAAGCTCACCAACTACAACAGGTAGTGGTACTTACACTCATACTTATGCTCTTGATAACAGCAATCAACATCAGAGTTTGAGCTTGCTTTATCAAGACCCAGACACTGCTAGGCTTTACCCACTATCAGTTGTAGATAGTTTCAAAATTAAAGTAGAACAAAATGCCTTAGTAGTATTTACTGTAGGTTTTATGAGCAGGGGTGGAAAACAATGGACAAGCCAAACTGCAGACTTTACAGGTCTAGGAAACAAATTCCTACACCAACACTTAGTAGTTAAAACTGCTGACACTGTTGCAGGTCTTGGTGCTGCTACTGGTATTTCTGTTAAAAGTTTAGAACTAAACATTAACACTAATGCAATGGTAGATAGTGTATTGGGTACTGTTGAACCAGAAGATATTCTAAATCAACAATTCAGTGTTGAGGGTAGTATTACTCTTAATAAAGAAGATGAAAGTTACAGGGAACTAATGCTGACTGGCAATAAAAAAGCTATGAGCATCAGCTTCAACAGAGCTACAAATAGCCAATTCAACTTGACCCTACCAAGAGTAGATTTCACAGAATGGGAACAAGACAGAGCTTTAGATACTATTGTTTCACAAACTATTAACATAAAAGGTAACTATGATGCTGCAAATGGGCTAGATATTATTAGTGCCTGCACACTGGTAAATAGTTACACTGGAACAGGGTATTAAGATGGCTATAGTAATAAGAAAAAAAATTACATTAGAAAAACTTGGTGAAGAATATAAAGATAGTTATTTAGTATTTCAAAGTATTCCTTTCAAAGATTTTGAAAAAATTGCAAAAACCTATGAAACTATTTCAGATGTAGATGAAACAAAACAAGGTCTTAAATCTTTGGAATTTATCAAAGAAGAACTAACAACTAGATTTTTAGATGGTAATATTGACAATAAAGAAGTTAAAAAAGAAGAATTGTTTGACTTGCCTGGTGAAATAATTGTTGATTGTTTTCAGCAGTTAATGGGTAGAATAAACCCAAACTAGAAGAGGCACTGGAAGATGCCATCTATAATAATAGAGGGCAAGCACCAATGGAACTAGCCATATTCCAATATAGAAAGTTATTTGGGCTTAGTGCCACCCAAATTGAAAATGAACCTATAGACCAGTTATTTCTAAATCTAAAAATATATGGTTACATAAAAGATAAGGAAAGATTAGAAGCAAAAAATGGCAACAGCTAACATAAAAGCAGTAATAACAGCAGAAGACAGAGCTAGTGGAGTAATTAGCAAAGTTGGAAGTAATTTCAGTACAATGGCAGGTGCTTTTACTGTTGGTGGTCTTGCTGTAAATGCTGTTACAGCTGCTTTTAATGGATTGGTAGATGCAGGCAAAAATGTATTAAAAGGTGCTACAGATTTTGAACAAAGCAGGGTTGCTTTTGAAACAATGCTTGGCTCTGCTGATAAAGCTAAGAAGATGCTTAAAGAAGTATCTGATTTTGCTGCTAAAACACCTTTTGAATTGCCTGAAGTTGTTACAGGAGCTAAACAATTATTAGCCTATAATATTGAAGCAGATAAGATTATTCCTACTTTCAAAGCTCTTGGTAATATTGCTGCAGGTGTAGGTAAAGATAAATTGCCACAGCTTATATTAGCTTTTGGTCAGGTTAAAGCTGCTACTAAATTAACTGGACAAGAACTAAGGCAATTTACAGAAGCAGGGGTTCCTTTGCTATCAACACTTGCAACTCAGATGGGCAAAACTGAAGAAGAAATCAAAAAAATGGTTGAAACAGGAAAGATTGGCTTCCCAGATGTAGAAAAAGCTTTATTTGGAATGAGCCAAGAGGGTGGTAAGTTTGCAGGGTTAATGGAAAAACAATCACTTACTTTAGGTGGTGTTATGAGCAATTTATCAGATAACTTTGGCAGAATTGGTAGAGAAATAGTAGGTATATCTGATACAGGAGATATTAAAGAGGGTGGTATATTTTATTATTTAACCAAAGGTGCAAATGGCTTTTTACAATGGGTAGATACAAATAAAGATAAAATAATTGGTTTTTTTCAAGGCATAGTAGATTTTACTAAAAGTGCAGTTCAATTTATTAAACCAAGAATGGAAGATTTATTTTCTGGGGTTGCTCCTGCTTTAACTAAAGCTTGGGAATTCTTAAAACCATCATTAGAAGCTTTATGGAAAACTATTGAAGAAAAAGTGTACCCAGTATTTCAAAGATTATGGAAAGAAGTTTTAGAGCCTCTGATGCCTGTTTTAGGAGTATTATTTGTTGGAGCTATATGGCTAGTTATAAATGCATTAAATATTCTTTTACAAATATGGAGTTTCTTTGAAAATATACTTATATCTGTTGTTAGCTTTTTTACAACTACTGTGCCAGAAGCTTTTCAAAAAGCTACAGATTGGATTGTAGAAAAAGTAACTTATCTAAAAGACCACTTTTGGGAAAGCATAGGATTTATTATAGGTTTCTTTGCTACATTACCTGCTAAAATACTATTTTGGATTGTAGCTGCCATAGGTGGAGTAATAGACTGGCTAAGTAAAATTGACTGGGGAAAAATCTTAAATAACATTTTAGATGCTTTTAAGAGCCTTGGTAGTAATATATGGAATGCTATGGTAGATACCTGGAATAAATTAAAAAATATAAATTGGGGTGAAGTAGCATCAGGAATTGGAAAAGGAATTGCCAATGCTATTGTTGGAATGGTTGAGGGTGCTATAAATGGTGCTATTGCAGGCACTGGGTTAGGTAAAGTTAAATTGCCTAGGTTTGCTAGGGGTGTAGAAAACTTTTCAGGTGGATTAGCTATAGTAGGTGAAAGAGGACCTGAAATAGTTAATTTGCCAAAAGGTAGTTCAGTTATTCCTAACAATAAAATTGCTCCAGTAAGTGGTGGCAACACAACAATAAATATATCACCACAAATAGGAGTATTTGCAGGTAGCCCACAAGAAATGAGAAATCTATCTGTTAAAATACTTGATGCATTAAAAGATATAGCAGATAGTAAAAATATGACTGTAGGAGAAATGTTGGCATGAGCTTTACTTTAGGTGGTGTAGATATTAAAAATCCAAATGAAATTACAGAAAGTAATTCTACTCAGGTTGCACAGATTAGAACTTTATCTGGCAATATTGCTAGGGATTATTTTGGTAGCAACAAAAGAGTTTGGGAACTTAGTTATAAGAATGCTAAAAAAGCTGATTATGATGAGATAAAAACTATTTATGATACTTATCTTAGCACCAACACTGCACAAACTTGGGTAAGTACAGAAACCAATTACCCAATAAGTTCCACTACAGTACATGTTGATTTGCAAAGCAGGGGTTTTTCTGTTTTGGGGAATGATTATCTAGCAGATTTTAATTTAATCTTGACAGAGGTTTAGATGCAAATTGTAACATCTGCTTTCAGTGCTGAAGAAAGAGATGAAGTCAGGCAGATTTCATCTAATTTACAAGTAGCTTGGAAAAAAGATTACAAACCAACTACTAAAATATTTACTATTGGTTCAAGTGCCATAGGCTACTCAGATACTATTAACTCTAGTGGCAATGTTACTTCTGACTGGAACAAATACTTATATGAAGAAGAAAGTAGCAATTTAGTTAGTGCTGAATGGGAAAGAGAACTAAATGAACCTATTGGTGGTATAGCTAAAGCTCAGGCAGGTGCAAAACTAAATAATACTTCAGGCAGATATTTGCCAGATTATAATGGTGGAACTTCAGCTTTATTTACTTCAGTATATTTACCAAGAAGACCTTTTATTATAAATGCAGGCTTTAATTACAATGGTGTAGATAATAATATTCCACAGTTTATAGGTATAACCACAAAAGCTCCTGTAATAAATGAAAGAGATAGAACTGTACAGCTTCAAGGTACTGACTTTATAAACTACTTACAAAACAGTTATGTAGATAATGCTGCCATATTTACTGGTCTTAGGTCAGACCAAGTAATAGAAAACTTGCTTATAAACTCAGGTTTTTCTACAAGCCAATATGATTTAGACTATGGCATAAATGTTATACCTTTTGCTGAATTTAATGTTGGTGATAGGTTTGGAGATATTATTAGCCAGATAGTGCAAGCTGAAAATGGTTATTTCTGGCAAACTGAAGAGGGCATATTAAAATTTCAAAATAGACAAGCATGGACTAATAGCCCTTATAATCAGGTACAAAGGATTATTTCTACAGCCCAAGTAATTGAACAGGTTACACCTAATACTGAACATATAATAAATGTAGTTGAGGTTATAGCTAAACCTAGAGCTAAACAACCTAATCAGTTGGTATGGAAATTATCTAGCTCTATAGAAGTACCTGCAAACTCAACTATAGAACAATTTATAAATTATGATGACCCAATGCTTTCAGTAGATGCACCTGTATTTGTAGCTAATACTTTATCTGATAGTACTGGTGCTGATGCAACTTCTTTTATAACTGTTAAAAAATATGATTTTGCCAGAGCAAGTAAATTAAAAATTACTAACTCTGCAGCTTATACAGTTTTTGTAACAGCTATGACAATATATGGCAGACCTGCCAAAGTTATAAATGATATTTACTTTAGAGAAAAAAGAGATGCATCTGTAACAGCTTTTGAAGAAAGACCATATAAGATTGAAAATAATTATATTAACTCAAGTGTTTGGGCAAATAGTTTTGCCAATATGGTTTTAGATGATTATAGTCAGCCCCAGAAACTAATTGAATTAACTATTAAAGCTATACCTGAATTACAGCTTGGTGATTTAATTAGTTGGCAAGGTAAGTATTGGAGAGTATGGGGTATTAAATCAAAACTTTCTGCTCAAGATGGTTTTATACAAGAATTAAAATTATTGCAAAGAAATATTATTACTTACTTTAGAATTGGTATTTCAAGTATAGGTGGTCCT
>Ga0208784_1001210_pt1 | contig 11051 bp, 22 predicted proteins | sample DEB19_08_DNA_FD_184531 | JGI IMG/M metagenome (GOLD analysis project Ga0208784, IMG submission 184531) | Aqueous microbial communities from the Delaware River and Bay under freshwater to marine salinity gradient to study organic matter... | ecosystem: Environmental > Aquatic > Marine > Coastal ...
CCCTTCCAAACCAGACGAGAAAAACGATGTTTACGCGGTGTACGAAAGAAACGAGGCGAGGGTGTATTTTTTTGACCACAACAAATCCCCACTCGACAAAATCTGAAAAGTAATCGGTGTATAATATCGCTGTAAGGTGAAAGCCTCCTTGATAGCACAAAGCCCCCCGGTCGAGGGGCTTTTGTGTTTTCTTTTTTTTTATGATATAATAGTCGAAAATATTCAACTCAATTCACCCAACATGTCATCACCTCTTTGTAACTTGTGCGACCAGGAAATTACGTCAGGGCTCACCGTTCCGCAGGGAACCCCCCACCACAAACAGTGTTGGAATGAATATAAACAAGACCTGGAGGCAGAGTTGAGTAAGGTTATCCACAAGGACGAGTTGCTTGCAAAAATAGCGGAGTTATAATCGCGCCATGCAGGTCGGAAACATTCTTGCCAGGTACGCAATCTTCAATCCTTCTCTCAAAAGGAGGGACATTGAACAGATGTTTACTGACCGGCTAAACGCTGAGAGGGGGAAAGAATACAAACCCCTCTCGGCCTCCTTCGTGGCGTGGAGGATGAAAGAGGCGCGGCTTAGTTCGAAGAACGATTTAGTAGCCTTCTACCAAATGTGTGATTCGAAGCCGAACTTCTCGGGGTTTTGGTGGTGGTCTCTTACACCACATGAAGGACAAACAGAGCGAAGATAAGGACATCTAGGGTTCACGTCCAAACAAAAACGAACCCTAAAGGCGGTCAGGCACTTCTCCCTTCCGACGAGTCTCCGTCCCTAGCGGGGACTCATCGGAGGGGTGATAGCCTACATCACGGAGTGTAGGAGACTGGATTTTCACCGCTAACTCATTCAATGACTTCTCTCTCAGACTATAAGGCAGCCGATAGAGATATCGGAAGACGGAACGTCTCTGCTGGAGGAAAAATGACACGTGTTTCATAAGAAAAAATACTCTACCCTTCTCCTCATATTTTTGAAACTTGACACTTCTACGGAAGTGTTTTTTATTTTTTTATCCACAGATTTGCATATGTACATACCTCGGTATGTTTTGTATGCTGTTCTCATGGATGACCCATATTCAACGGTTAGGTTGCGTAGGTCAACCGCTCGTAGGTTACAGGTCGAACGAGCACGGTTGAACGCGATACCGGGCGCTCCGTGGTTGAAAAGCGCAGAAGAACTTATCATAAAATTATTAGACGATGTGGCAAAAAGTGAAGGAAAAAATTAGAGTTGCAGAGGACCTCATCCGCCGAAAGACGGAAGCAGACCTGCAGTTTCAGTTGGACATGGTACACGCCATGAATGAGATAGAAAAAGCACTCAAAGATGAATAGACTTACTTTCAAAGCAGACGGGCACACGTATCTCCTGGACGGCAAGCCCATCACCGGCGTCACAACGATACTTCAGACGGTGGGCAAGGGCGACGGACTTACCCAGTGGGCCGCGAATATGGCCGTCGAGTACATCCGAGCCAACAAAGACCGTGAGGCGTGGGACGAACTTCTTGAGAAGGCGCGTTTCGCCCATCGGAAGAAGAAGGAGGATGCGGGCACCTCGGGGACGGAGATACACGCAATCGCGGAGGGGTGGATAAAGACCGGCAACCTACCGCTCGTAGTTCCACAACAGATTCAGAACTTTGTCAAGTGGGCAGACGAGAGCCGTGTCAAGTTCATCGAGAGTGAGAAGCAGGTGTATTCAGAGAAATACTGGTACGCGGGAACCTGCGACATCCTCTGTGAGATTGACGGGAAGAAGTACATTGGGGACATCAAGACCTCCTCCGGTATCTACGAAACCCACTTCTACCAGGCCGCGGCATACCAGAACGCATTACAAGAAATGGGGTACGGACAGATTGACGGTCAAATCATCATCAATCTCAAGAAGGACGGGACAATGAGGGTAGAGACCATGTACGGGTTTGAGGAGAACTTCAACGCCTTCCTCGCGGCTCTCACGCTCTATCGGACCGGAGAAAAATTAAAAGCAATAATTAAACCAGAATGGAAAAAGTAAGAATCACTCGGGTGGTCATAAAGGACACCGACAAGTCGGGTAGTCCTCTAAAGGACAAGAACGGTAAAAAAATGTGGCGTGTGGGCATACAAACTGACCGATACGGAGAGAAGTGGCTGTCGACGCTGTCCTTTAGACAGGACGATGCGTGCATGAACCTCAAGGCGGGTGACGAGGTTACGATGAAGGTCGAGAGCAAAGGAGACTTCATGAACTTCTCTCTCCCCACGAAGACGGACCTCCTCGAAGCGAGAATCTACGCACTCGAACACCGCGTACAGAAGCTTGAGGCGTCTCCGGTTGAAAGGGTGCCAGCAAAGATTCCGGGCACGGACGTCGAGTACCCGGAGGGACCAAACCCCAACGATGTTCCGTTCTAATGTGTGGGGACAAGAGAATATATAAATCTCGCAAGGAGGCGCTTCGTGTAATGCGTGGTGTCGGGAAACTAAGAGAAGTTGACCTCCGTGCGTACGAGTGCCCCCGATGTGCGGGGTGGCACCTAACAAAGAAACATGGTAACTATTGACACAATCATAGACTCGTTGTCTGGTTGGGTGGAGAATAAGGTGCCCGTCTCCCCGTCTACATGGCTTGACGGAGCACTCAAGATTACCGTCCTCCTTGGAACAGAGCAGGAGAAACTCTCGCTACTGGCTCAGGCTGTAGCCAAGAAAAAGGTCGAACTCATACAAGCGGGAGACTCGGTGGCGAAAGCCAACGCCATCATTGAAGCCTCTGATGAATACCGTGAACTGAAGAACCAGGAGGCCAAGCTCACGAGGATAGAAGAAATGGTCCGCCTGGCAAAGATTCAGGCAAGAATGGCGAACTCGGAGATGGGTTTACAATAACAGAAATCTGTGGTACTATGCAAACATCAGATACAAAGGTAAAAAAGGAAAGTACTGGACGGAGTTCTCTCAGTTCATACGACTTAGGGACACTGTTGTGTGGGGCGTGTGCGTTACGTGCGGCAAGCCTGGGGACGAGTTGTCTCTACAGGCTGGACACTTCGCCCCGGCGGCCAACTGCGGTTTCGCTTTGCTATTCTCAGAGGACAATGTTCACGGTGAGTGTGCATATGACAATGGATTCAATCCCGGGCACCTCATACAGTATAAGACCAATTTAGAGAAACGATATGGGAAACATTTTGTCCGTAGACTTGAAGAAAAATATAACGATTCTCGGTACCGAGGAAAAACCACAAAAGAGTGGTCGGACCAAGAGTATGAAGAAAACCTTAACCGTATTAGAGCCAAAATCAAATACCTGCGAAGTGTGCAAGGCTCCGACCTACCGCCGATGGAAATACTGCGAGAATTGCGTAGAATCGGTACACGAGCACGTCCGGAAGGAGATGGAGATAGCGAAGCTTGAAGAGGAGAAGGTGTTGCTTGAGATGGGCAACTACCAGCGGGCGGTAGACCTCTGCATAGCAAAGATGAATTTTGACCCGAGTAAATAGTTCTTCGTCGGTACATGACACAATACGTTGGAGAGGAGGGTTGTGGGGTAATTATCACCGAGCATCCTACGGTGAGGCATCTATAATAGTTTGCAAATCCAAAAATGCCCCCCACAGCTCTCTTCTTCAACAAGTAGCTTATGAGGTCAGAAGTCCCAATTCAATGACGTGGTAGGTTCTCATCAAACCTGCTTCCAAATCGAGTGATTCTCGGCATTGAGTGGGGACTCCTGCCCTTATAAGCGAGTAGGTGGGTTGATCACTGGAGAAAAGGAATGTGAATAGCTAGCTAGACCTTCGCGCGATATTCTCCAGTCGCCAGCCCATCTACACTCAAAGATAGGGAGGTTGAGAAAACAAAAATGAAAAAATATCAGATAATATATGCTGACCCACCGTGGGAAATGAAGAAAATAGAACGGCGAGTTCGCCCAAATCAAAAGGGATTTGATTATTCCACTATGAATGTAGAAGAGATTGCCACTTTGAAAGTGCCTACAAATGAAAACGCCTTCTTATTTTTATGGACTACGCAGACTTATTTACCCCGTGCTTTTGAGGTAATGAAAGCGTGGGGATTCAATTACCATTTGACAATAACTTGGGACAAAATGAATGGAATGACTCTTTTCGGATTCCACAGAAGAACAGAGTTTTTACTATTTGGATACAAGGGGCAAAAACCAAAAATGTTCCAACACAAAAACTCCTTTCCTTCCCTTGTTCAAGTGAGTTCTAAAAAACTACGACATTCAGAAAAACCCGCTATTTTCAGAAGTCTTATCGAGCAATACTGTGGCGACCTCCCTCGCTTGGAGATGTTTGCCCGTACTGCTACCGAGGGATGGGATGTTTGGGGCAACGAAGTAGAGAGTGATATTAAACTTTAGCCCCCCTGTCTTAGAGAAGATTTATCAACATAACAAATGAGAGATGAAAATGATAAACCAAGTTATACAAGGTGATTGCTTAGAGGTAATGAAGGATATACCTGATAAGAGTATAGATATGATTTTAACTTCACCACCCTATAATTTAGGTAACACACATCACACTGGCTGGAAAAGGCATAAAGCATACAATGACAATTTACCAGAAGAAGAATACCAGCACCAGCAGAAGCATTTTTTAGACGAATGTTATAGAATATTAAAAGATGAAGGAAGTATAATTTATAATCACAAAAATAGAATAAAAAATGGCACACAGATAACCCCTTATAGTTGGATATTAAAGACAAAATTTATAGTAAAGCAGGAAATAGTTTGGTTTAATGGGTCACAGAATTTTGATAAGATAAGATTTTATCCAATGACTGAAAGAATATATTGGTTAGCGAAATCACCCCAAACTAAATTATTCAATGCAATAAATCATCACGATTTATTTGATAAAAAAGAGTGGAAGGCAGTTGGGACAAATGGGCAACACACAAGAGCATTCCCTGAAAAGATGGTTGAAGATATATTAAAATGTTTCCCAGAGGCACTATTAGTTTTAGACCCTTATGCTGGAAGTGGCACAACTGGTGTAGCTTGTAAAAACCTCAACAGAAACTATATCCTAATAGAAAAAGAACCAGAGTATTGCGAAATCGCCCGTCAAAGATTATCCGCCCAACCTTATCCTTTATTCTAACCCCCCTTATCACCTAACCTAAAGAAGATGGGAATACATATAAACAAAAACATAAAAGCCGAAGCTGTCCGCAAAACAAAGGTTGAAACCACCTACGAGTACGTTCCTATTCTTGGAGAAATCCTCGGTTACTGGCGTAGGATAGACCAACAAAAAGTCGGTGAGAGTGTGGAGCTTCATATCAGAACCCCCCTCTTTCACTATGACAGGTTGGTGGTCAACGGAGTAAGTATAAAAATACCCACAGAAGTTATAACAGAATAAACCATGCCCACTCCAAAGAAAACAGAGAAGGAATGTTGCTGTGAGAAATGTAGTGACAGCGAAATGATGTCGGGTGGTATAAATTACACCTGCGAAAATCCATACTGTTCCTGCCACCCCACCCCACCCGATACGACAGAGTGGGAGAAGGAGTTGGGTAAACTTGATGACGCGGTTGAGTTTGAGTGGGGTATTGACAGTCCAGAGTATAAGACGTTTGAGAGGTTACTTTCCCTCCTCTCCTCTCAACGTGAAGCTCTTAGGGAGAAGGTGGAGAAGATGAAAAGAACAACCAAATGGGAGAAAAATATATGCAAACATTGTGGGGATTATGGTTTGGAAATTGGCGCACACCAGTGCGATTCATACAACCAAGCCCTCTCCGATGTCTTACAAGCCCTCAAAGACGGGGAATGAAAGTATTGAAATTCGCCTCTGTCGCCGTTTGTTATTTCGGGTCCGCCACTAGTTTCTGTTTCTCGTGTTTCGGATTGCCCACTAGCAACTGTTTCCCCCGCCGGTCGGTGTTGGGCAACCTCTTTTCCCCACACATTTGACAGCACGTCAAGTTTATTGTGCAAACAAAAAACCGACGTGTGATTGTAACGTCGGCTTTTCGCTTTTTGGCTTTTAGTCGTGTCTGATTGTTTTGTATTCAGTCTCTAACTCTTCGCCTTTTTGCCTTTTGCCTTTGTCTTTGAAACTCCATAACTCTTGCGTTTCCCCGTTCGGGTTTTCGTATACGAGCATATAACGCTCGTTGCCTTCTACTGGTGCGAACAAAATCGCTTTGCCGATTATATCCCGCCCGCTTCCGGCTTGGAAAACCACCTCTAAACTCTTGTTTCCCCCTTGTCCCTTACTAGCCCTTTCACTTGTTACTGTTGCGTAGAGTTTCATTTTAGTACGTTCCTACCGCTTCTAGTTCTTGGCGAGCCTCCTCGACCGCCTTTTGATGTGCCTCTCTCCCCTCCCCATATACTTTCACGCTCGCGGATATGTCGAGGGCGTCCATAATGAGCTCGAAGGCCTCTTGTGATATTTTCATACTAGTCCCACCATGAGCGAACCTGATAACCCCCACGGTTTGTGTCGGGCTTGATGTTCCACTCGTCAGCATGGGCGAGTAGTTTTTCAACATCCGACATTTCCCCGTAGGCGACAAAACCCTCCAGCCCCTCGATGCTCGTCCGAGCGTCCGGCCTTTCCTCGGTTACTATGTAACCATGAGCGGAGAGCTTCGGGAATCTTTTCATAATGTCCATGAACTCCGCCACCGTCGGGCTGTTGTTTTGCCTCTCTTCGAGGTCAATAAGCTGTTTTGTTTGCAATTCTTCCAACTTTTCAAGCGGTACGCCCGTAAAACGCTTTGTACCACCGCTCCATTCGTTGGGAAAACGGTCGTACAAAACATCGGGGATATACTCTTTCAATATCGCTTCTCTTTTTTCCATATTATTTTTTCAATGAGCGCGAACCAATCACTATTGCGCGGGGATTTTATCCCCCACAATCCCTATATAAATAAAGACAAGCGAGATAAAATCAGTTTTTATGTGGGCACGTACCCCCATTTAATTGCTTGCCGACATTGCAATTAAAACACATTAACTGCACATTGTTGGGGCAATTATTCTGTAATAAGTAACGATAAAGTCTAGCCCCCTCTAATTTTCTACCAGATTTTGCCTTGTAAGTGTGCCCGTCATTGTTTATGTGGTCTATCGTGAGAAACTTAGCCGTTGTCTCGTTGCAACATACGCAGCGTGCTCCGTATTTAGCCAGCACCTCCGTTCTGTACTTCAAACGGCGCAACCGGTTTTTAGTATTCTCGTTCTCTCTATTTCTTGGTTTCATATAACTAGGGTATTTCTTTCGGATAACGTTGATGTGTGCCTTGTGTTTTTGTTTGTATTCTCTATCTTTCAACCTCAACCTATCTCTATTAAGAACATACCAAGCACGTTGCTTTTCTTTTATTCGTTCCTTATTACGGATATAGTAGGCACGCATATATTCTTGCATTCACCTATTATACCACATTTTCAATGAACATACAACCAGTCTCACACGCCTAGCAATACGCTAGCAATAGAATAGGGTATATTTTTGTTAAACTTTGAACGCCTCGCGCTTTTCAAGCGGTACATTGTTTTTTATGTATGCTTTGCGCTTTGTTGTCTATCGACTCTCTAGCGGCTTGTAACGCGCCGCCGTCTTTTGGATTATCATAATCTCCATAATAACCCCAGCACGACTCGTCACCGTCTACCACGTAGCCGTACACGTTGCCGGATAGGTAATCATTCCATATATTCACTGTACCCTGTGCGATTGTTCGCGCCCCTGCTTTGCTTTTTGTCTCTTTTTTTGAGACAAGTACCGCGCCAACGTGTGAAGTGTCCCATCCATAACCATCGGCCGGGAACGTGTTTTCAAGTGATAATCTAACGCCGCCATGGATATAGGCCGATACCGCGAAAATGAAGTAATCTTTTAATTGTTCTATTTTCTCGCCCTGATACCACAAGCGCAATTTATCTTGTGTTATCACGCCGTCGTTTACTATCCAGCAGTTTCTATGATAATGCACTAGAAAAGCGCCGTTGTCGCACCATTCGCTAGGACTTTCTGCGTTTCCATCGGTAAAAATTTCTATCTTGTGGCCCCTGTATACTTCATAATATATTGCATCTGTCATGATGTTTTGTTATTTACCCCTATTCTATTGTCAACGTACCGCGGAACCCTTGCGGACTCCACAGGCCCCCCGACATTCGGAGAGCCTAGGAAACCACAAGGAACCTACAACGAACCCACAAACAGCAAACAGGACAAAAGAGCATCGGAGAACGATACCCCGTAACCCACATGCTCTACCCCTCCAACAACACACCGCGCACGAAACACATCCCCGTATTTTTGAATGGTCATATATTGTCACCAAAACCCGAAATGATAATAAGCCCCACAATCGCCCCGACCACGAACGGCCCGCGATGATTTATCACGAACGCCTGCGCGATGTAGAACGCTCTCACAACCGCCGGAAGTCTTTTGTACTTGTACATTTTGTTTCTGGTTTCTAACACAAACAGTATACACCCCTTCTGTATACATTTATCCACAGTTATACAATAGGACACACGAAAAAACTTTATGCAACATTTCCTCGCTCTCACCTTTACACAGCACAGTATTTGTGGTATAATTCGGTAATAGGATTTTTCATCCGCTCTCAAAGAAAAAAACAAAAAAATGGCCAAATACGTACGTAAAGGAATAAGAGCAACACCCAAACAGATAAAGACAACACACAAGCTCTACGAGAACATACAAAGCGAAAAGCCAAAGCCTCTAGCCTCTGTATTAGTGGAAAGCGGTTACAGTGTAGAAAGTGCAAAACACCCAGCACAAATCTTATCCGGTAAAGGATATAAGGCGATTTTTAGTGAAATTGGGCTTACGCCTGATTTTATTATCAAAGCGTTGCATGAGGATATAGAGAAAAAGCCACAGCGTAGACTAGGAGAACTCACGCTCGCCGCCGATATCCTCGGCATGAAGGACCAAAAAGAGCACACGAACACCGCTCCGACCCTCAATATCACGGTTGAGCATGTGAACGAACAGCCAAAACAGGGCTATATAGAGCCATCACAGGACGTTACGCTGTAGATATGTCGGACAATGTCTATTGTGCGACATATTGACAGTGTGTGAATTGTGTTGTGGAGGGGGGGCATGGGGTTTCGCGGTGAGAAAAGAGAGTACTTATAATTGCCCCACCCGCAAAAAACTAGTACCAACACATACTTACATTTATATACACCAGAATGAATAGATACGACGGGATACTGAAGATGGTACTTACCCTCTATGCTTGTCTTATAGGATGGAGTGTGTTGTTGGGAACATTTTTTTATTTTTTTTATGAATGAATACGAGAAAATGGGGCTCGATTGGCTTCAGGGGAAGGTGGTTATCTCTTCCTTTCAAGGTCTGAAGTTCAACGCAAAGCAGAAGGAGTTCATCAACGCGAAGGACCGTTTCAATTTGATTTCTGGAGGTATGGCTTCCGGGAAAACCCTGGCCTATATCGTGAAATTCATCCTTTTTTCTCAGTTTTTTCCCGGCTCCAAGCATTTGATAGGACGAAAAACGAAGGAAAACGCCCAGGATACGTTCATGAAGGACTTCATGGACATTTGTCCTCCAGAATTGTACGAACACCAGAAGGGGTATGGACGAATTGTGTTCTCCAACGGTTCGGAAGCTGAGTTTTGGGGACTCGACGCCCTTCAGAGTGGTGCCACGACTGACATCAAGAAGGCTGAACAGAAGCTCAAATCTCACAACTTTTCGTTTATTTGGATGGACCAGCTCGAGGAATCTGAGGAAAAGGTCTTCAACGCCCTAAACTCACGCTTGAGACGGAGACAGTGCAAGCACTCGGCGGAGGAACAAGAGGTTCACCGAAATGAGAAAGGAAACCCCGTGTTTGAGCTCTGTAAGGTCTGCGGGAGGGCGTCTTTCAACCAGATGAACATGACCACTAACCCAGCTAACTTCTGGGGCTATCAGTTCTTCAAGGTAAATCCCTCTCCGTTTTCTCATTTAGTGGAGACGTCTATGATGGACAACAAGGACTATCTCTCTGAGCAGTTTCTTCAGTCTGAGCTGGCCAAACCCAAGAGATACGTTCAGAAGTACGTGTATGGAGAGTGGTCCCCCGACTCCCTGGTTGAATCAGCCGTCTTCGCTGAGGACCACATCAAGGAGCAAGGAATCCATGTCCGACCTCCCGAGAGAGAGATAAACGGGATAAAGATATACAAGGAACCTGGGCTGTTTACTTACCAGGTCGGTGTTGACCCCTCGGACGGCTCCGTGGACCCCTGTTCTATTCAGGTGGTCTGCAAGGAGACCGGGGAGCTCGTTGCTTCCTTCTCCGGGTACATCCCCCACGAATTGATTGCACAGAAGGCTGTAACTATGGCCCTCATGTACGCCATCAAGGACAAACCCTTGATAGTTCCCGAGTCTACCGGAGCGGGTCAGGCCCTCATCGAGCACCTCAAGACCAAGTACGACAACATATACGTTCGGCAGGTCTTCAACCAGAGAGAGGACACGGAGGTAAATAAACTGGGCTTTTCTACAAACTACGCGTCCAAGAAGTTGTTGATTGAGCACATGAACGAGCTGTTTGAGAACCATTTCCCCAAGATTTATGACCGGGAGACTGTGGAGGAGATGAAGACGTTTATCTACTCAGACGAGGTCAAGAAGAAGGGCGCCGGAGCCCAGGCGGGGTACCACGATGACCGTTTGATGGCCCTCATGCTTGCCTTCTGGGACGTGAAGGGGAAGGGGTACCAGGCGGTCCAGAACCTCAATAACCAGATTCGGAAGGTCAACGTCTACACCATCAGGAAGCACAAGAGTTCGTATGAGTAGTCAGGGGTAGCTAGGAATAGACGAATGGTAATTTCTGTGGTATAATATGTTGACACAACATCTCAATAAATGAACTCTATTTTTTCAATGATACGCGAGGAGCGCGACGATTTCGTCCTCAATGAAATCGAAGTGGTCCCCGGGTACAATTTCTCTCAATACAACACGGTAAAAAAAAATCCA
>Ga0208784_1001216_pt1 | contig 11026 bp, 7 predicted proteins | sample DEB19_08_DNA_FD_184531 | JGI IMG/M metagenome (GOLD analysis project Ga0208784, IMG submission 184531) | Aqueous microbial communities from the Delaware River and Bay under freshwater to marine salinity gradient to study organic matter... | ecosystem: Environmental > Aquatic > Marine > Coastal ...
GCGCCTACGAAAACTCAACACAGTTTGGTCTTCGCGCTCGCTCAACAGGTGAAGTTATTGAAGAAGTAGATTCCCGCGCACTCTTCCGCAAGATGGCAGAAGCTGCATGGGCATGCGCCGACCCAGGAATTCAATACGACACCACCATCAACGATTGGCACACCAATCCAGAAACAGGCCGTATTAACGCCTCAAATCCATGTTCTGAATACATGTCCCTTGATAACTCTTCATGCAACCTTGCATCACTCAACCTCATGAAGTTCCTCAAGAGCGATGGATCTTTTGATGCTAAGAACTTTGTGAAGGCGGTAGAAATCATTATTACCGCTATGGATATCTCAATCTGCTTCGCAGATTTCCCAACAGAAGCAATCGGAGATACCACTCGCAAATATCGCCAACTCGGAATTGGTTACGCAAACCTCGGCGCTCTCTTGATGGCCTCAGGTCTTGCATATGACTCTGAAGGTGGCCGCGCACTTGCTGGCGCCATCACATCGTTGATGACCGGTACTTCATACCGCCGCTCCGCAGAACTTGCTGGAATCGTCGGATCTTACGAAGGCTTTGCTCGAAATGCAGCGCCACACACTCGTGTTATGAAGAAGCACCAAGCAGCATCACTCTCTGCAAAGGCTGTTTCAACGCTCGATCGCGATGTATGGACCGAAGCTAATAAGCAATGGGATTCCTGCCTCTCCATCGGTGAGAAGAATGGCTGGCGTAACGCCCAGGCTTCAGTTCTCGCCCCAACCGGAACAATCGGTTTGATGATGGATTGCGATACCACTGGTATCGAGCCTGACTTCTCACTCGTGAAGTTCAAGAAGCTTGTTGGCGGCGGTTCACTCCAGATCGTTAACCAGACTGTTCCTCAAGCGCTTCGCAAACTCGGTTATACCGAAGAGACAATCGAAGCGATCGTCGAATACATCACCGCAAATGGCCATGTCATTGATGCACCTGGTCTTAAGCCAGAACATTACGATGTCTTTGATTGCGCGCTCGGTGCACGTTCCATCGCTCCGATGGGCCACGTGCGAATGATGGCGGCCTGCCAACCATTCCTCTCCGGTGCAATCTCCAAGACCGTTAACCTTCCAGAATCTGCAACTGTCGAAGATGTTGAAGAGGTTTATTACGAAGGTTGGAAGATGGGCCTCAAGGCTCTCGCTGTCTATCGCGATAACTGCAAGGTTGGTCAGCCACTTTCAGATGCGAAGGCAACTAAGAAAGAAGAGAGCGCTGAAGCATCAGCTCCAGCTCCTGCAACACGTAAGCGTCTTCCTAAGTCACGTCCTTCACGCACCACTTCATTCGCAGTTGGTGGCGCAGAGGGTTACATGACTGCAGGAACCTACGAAGATGGACAACTCGGAGAGATCTTCCTCAAGCTCGGTAAGCAAGGTTCAACTCTTGCCGGAGTTATGGATGCATTCTCGATCGCGGTATCCATTGGTCTGCAATACGGAGTTCCGCTAGAGACCTACGTCTCTAAGTTCACAAACTCACGCTTTGAACCAGCAGGTATGACAGATGATCCAGATATCCGTATGGCGCAATCCATGATGGATTACATCTTCCGCCGCCTCGCACTCGATTATTTACCGTATGAAGAGCGCGCTGCCTATGGCATCTACACCTCCGCAGAACGTGCCCACGCACTTGAGACTGGCGAATATGCCCAGGTTCAAGAAGTTGTTGCACCAAAGGCCGAAGTTGTTGTTGAGAAGAAAGTAGAAAGCAAGCCAGTCGAAGTAAAGATCGAGGCAGCTCCTGCACAGATCGGTTCTTCTACTGAACTTCTCGAGAAGATTGCTGGCATCAAATCTGATGCACCACTCTGCGTAACATGCGGCGTCAAGATGCGTGCATCTGGTGCTTGCTATGTCTGCGAAGGTTGTGGCTCAACTTCAGGTTGCAGCTAAACCACAGCTAACTTCTTACCTCGTTTCAATTCGGAACTAAGGTAAGGCAATGGAACTCGACAAAGTCCGCAGCGCCCTCAGCGCTGCGGTCTTTGCTATTGAGGGCTCACCTCGTGAAGGCCAGATTGAAATGGCCGAAGCAGTCGCAAACGCCCTCTCGGATCGCCACCATCTCTTGGTTCAAGCAGGTACTGGCACCGGAAAGTCACTTGCATATCTAGTTCCCGCACTTGTTCATGGCAAGAAAGTTCTAGTCGCTACTGCAACTCTTGCCTTACAACGCCAGCTTGTGGAGCGCGATCTTCCGCGCGTTAAAGATGCACTTGAAAAAGAATTGAAACGAAGTATCTCTTTCGCAGTCTATAAAGGCGTCGGAAATTATCTTTGCCTCCAGAAAATGAATGCTGATGATGGCACCGCAGATAGCGAAGTTCTCGTTGATATCTCCTCGCTAGAAAAAGATGCCCGTCGCCTACGTGAGTGGGCAGTAAAGCCAGGGATTTCTGGTGATCGCGATGATGCTCCCGAAGTTGATCGTCGGGTCTGGCTCGCGAATTCCACATCTGGACGTGAATGTGTTGGCGCAGATGAATGTCGATTTGGAAGTGAATGTTTCGCGGTCAATGCAAAAGCCAAAGCCCAGACCGCAGATATCGTTGTCACCAATCACACTCTTCTTGCCATAGAAATAGTTGATTCCCATCCGATATTGCCCGACCGTGATGCTGTCATCCTTGATGAAGCCCATGAATTTATGGATCGCACCACCCAGGCAGTAACTGAAGAACTAACCTCAGGGCGCGTTGCGCGAGCGGCCAATATGGTCCGCCGCCATATGCCAGGCAAATTAGCTGATGCCTTTGTAAAAGCTGCCGAAGGATTTGCAGATGCCATGGATGAGTACGGTCAGGATTACCGAACACGGAGCGATGAAGAGCGAAAGCTCAGTGAATTACCTACTGCGTTGGCCGCTCCGGTGCGAAAGATTAAAGAAGCTGCCGAAGCTGTGATCGCATTTATCAGCGCTGATAGCGAGATCGTTAATCCCGATAGCCTCGCAGATCGCGCCCGCGTTAAAGGAGCCGTTAATGAAGTAAAAACCACGGCCCAGAAAATGATGCGGATGGGTGAGAGCCAAGTTCTCTGGTACGAACCGACTTTCTCAACTCTCTATCTCGCACCTCTTGCTGTCTCCCATGTTTTGCGCGAAAACCTTTTTACTCAAACCCCAGTCATTGCTACAAGTGCAACGCTCACCGTAGGAAAGAGTTTTGATCCCATCGCGCGAAGCTTAGGAATTCTTACCAGCGCGACAACGGAAGAAGAGAGTGAAGAGAAGGACTCCGCAATCGATCCATCCAATGTACAAATGCTTGATGTTGGCTCACCTTTTGATTTCGCAAATCAAGGCATGCTCTATCTTCCAAAAGATCTCCCAGAACCAGGACGTGATGGCCCCAGCAAAGAAGCGCTCGTCGAACTAGGGGAGTTAATTGATGCCGCAGGTGGTCGAACCCTTGCACTCTTTTCTTCGTGGCGTGGAGTTGAGATGGCAGATGAACATCTCCGTCGCGTTCTAGCCGAACTTCCCATTGCAATCATCACCCAGCGACGCGGCGATAGCGTCGGTGCGCTCGTGGAAAGATTTGCAAACGATCCGACCTCAATTCTGCTCGGCACAATGAGTTTGTGGCAGGGCGTTGATGTGCCTGGCCCTTCCTGCACTCTCGTCGCAATTGATCGCATTCCATTTCCGCGCCCCGATGATCCCGTTATGTCCGCTCGCGCGGCTGAAGCAGATGCTGCAGGCGGATCAGGATTTATGCAGGTTTCTCTTCCTAGGGCTGCGCTCTTACTGGCCCAGGGCACGGGTCGATTAATTCGCTCCGTTGATGATCGGGGAGTGGTTGCAATTCTTGATTCTCGCATCGTCAATAAACGCTACGGATCAATACTTCTCAACTCGATGCCGCCGCTATGGCGTACCAGCGATGGAAAGACCGTGAAGGAATCGCTCACGAGATTGCACCAACAATTCAGTTCATAGTCTTCACAGCACAGACTTTTCCACCAACTTTTACGGAGCCTTAATTTCCTGATCAATTTCCACAGAGACTCCTGCGATGAGAGTTCTATTACTGACTTTAGCTCTTCTCCTCACTTCAATTTCAACGGTTCACGCTGATTGCGAGGGTGATACCTGTATTGATGTAAGCGCTGATCAAGAGAGTAATCAAGTTGTGATTACGGTTAAGAAAGGCAAGGCAGGAACTTCTAGTACTTCATCCCCAAAACCTCGAGCGAGATCAACAGCTCGAAAACTCTTTATTCCGTGGCTACCTAAACCCGTTACAACAGCGAAGCCACGACCTCGACCAAGCCTGACAGTCAAACCACGAGTAAAAAAGATTTCAGGCTCCCAAATTTCTGATCAAGTCCGTAGTCTTCTGCCATCTGGGCTCATCATTACTCAACCTTTAGATAACCCGCTCGTCCAAGAGCCAGTTAATTTCATGACCACAGTCCCGTCTCGCTTTTCGACGGTAATCGTTGTCTTAGGAATCCCCATCACCATCCAACTTTCAGCCCAGTACCTATGGGACTTTGGAGATGGAAACACACTTAGCACAAAAATGCAGGGCGCCCCATATCCGCTCTCGCTCATTGAAAATACCTACAAAAGTTCTGGAGTTCGCAAAGTTACGCTCACAGTTACATGGTCGGGATTCTGGAGCGCTGGTGGTATGAGCGCACCTATAAAGGGCGGAATTACTCAGACGTTTTCCAGAGGCATCGAAGTGAGGCCCGCTCGCGCCATCTACACCAGATAGTTATCAACAAATTACACACTACGCAGAACATGAGAAATACCAAATCCCATGCTTCGCCTATGACCACACTTACTTCACCTCATGATCTACTCGCAGCAATTCCATTCCTAGTTGGTTTTAAACCAGAAGACTCCATTGTTCTGATGAGCATCAAAGATGACTCAATCTTCATGGCGCTTCGTATTGATTTCCCAGATTCTCTCGACCCGGAGCAGATCGATACATTGGTTTCCCACTTACAGAGAGATGACGCCGACGCCGCAATCTCGGTTTATTACATCCCTGAGTCCAGCTCTGATGCGGATTTACTTATAAAGACCATAACAGATGCCATCGATGAGAGGAATATTCCGCTCCGCGAATCCCTAATTGTTCATGCCAATCGTTGGAGATCGCTTATCTGCGAAGATTCAGATTGTTGTCCTCCCGAGGGCTCGCCGCTTCCCGAACTAGATAATTCCAGAATTGCTGCGGAACAAGTTGCTCTCGGAAAACCCGTTCCTTTTGAGAGTATAAATCAACTTGTAAATTCAATTTCAGCACTAGAGCCAGATCAAGAATTACTCACACGTATAACAGAAATTCCAGAGATTGATTATGAAGATGATCCTGTACCCCTACAGCGACAAGGCGCAGAAGCCATCACTGACTTCATTGCAGATTTCACCGCTGACGGATTATGTCGAGATAAAGATCTGCTAGCGCTGGTTCTAGTGAGGCTATTGGATCTACAAGTTCGTGACTTTGCTTTAGGGAGTGTGAGTGATGAAACGAGCGATACATATTTCAGTGCGTGGAGATGGTTATTAAGAGTTGCCCCAGAGGGATATGTAGCGCCCGTGGCTACTCTCTTTGCAGCTGTTGCATATGAACGAGGTGATGGCGCAATTGCCCATCGCGCATTAGATCGGGCAGAGGTTGATAATCCCGATTATGCGATGACCGGTTTGTTACGCCAAGTCTTTTCAGCGGGTTGGTCACCTAAATCGTTTGCAGCGATGAGAACTGAGTTACATCCCAAAATTTGTGACGCTCTTTTCTCAGGTACGATGAGTGCATGAACATCGGTGTTCCTAAAGAAGTAAAAAATAATGAATTTCGCGTAGCAATAACCCCATCTGGCGTTCGAGAATTTATTAAGCATGGACATTCAGTCTTCATCGAAAAAGGTGCGGGCCTTGGCTCAGCAATAACTGATGCTGATTACACCGGCGTTGGCGCGACAATCCTTGATTCTGCCGATGAGGTATGGGCTAAAGCCGAACTCATTCTCAAAGTTAAGGAACCCATTGCAGTTGAATACTCAAGGTTGCGCAAAGACCAAGTTTTATTTACCTACCTCCATCTTGCTGCATCTCGTGAGTGCACCGATGCACTAGTGAAGAGTGGAACAACAGCTATTGCCTATGAAACTGTAGAAGTTAATGGGACGCTCCCACTCCTAGCCCCTATGAGCGAAGTTGCTGGACGTATGGCAGCACAAGTTGGAGCAGCTGCTCTGCAGAAAAGTGCTGGAGGACGCGGAGTTCTCCTTGGTGGAGTTCCTGGCGTTCGCCCCGGAAAAGTTCTCGTCCTTGGCGGCGGTACAGCGGGATTAGCTGCAGCGACGATTGCTCATGGCATGCGCGCAGATGTGACCGTTGTTGATGTAAATCAGAAACGACTTGGTGAGATTGATCAAATCTTTAGTGGGACTGTGAAGACTTTAATGTCCAATACTCATGAAATTGAGGAGCAGGCCAAGAGCTCTGATCTCGTCATCGGAGCGGTGCTGGTACATGGCGCAAAGGCTCCCAAGTTGATCACCAACGAATTAGTAAAGGAGATGAAGCCCGGAGCAGTTCTCGTAGATATCGCTATCGATCAAGGTGGCTGCTTTGAAGATTCGCGCCCCACAACCCATGCCGATCCAACATTTAAAGTGCATGAAACCCTCTTCTATTGCGTTGCAAATATGCCTGGCGCAGTTCCATCTACCTCAACCTATGCGCTCTCTAATGCGACCCTTCCCTATGCTCTGGCGCTAGCAAATAAGGGTTGGAAGATTGCACTAAAAGACGATGCCGCGCTGCGCAAGGGCTTAAATGTCCATGACGGCACGATCTATTACCGCGCCGTTGGTGATGCCCACGGCTTACCCGCGTCCGAGTGGACTTTTTAACTTTCATTTTCTAAAGTCCGCGCTAGGTCACGAGTTCCAGCATTAAGCCCCGGCTAACTGGACGGCAACCCTCCACCGCGGTGGGGTGCTCCGGGTGAGGACCTGGTCGATTGCACGGTGCATCGACAAGCGCGAGTCTGTCAATTATTGCCAGGCCTCAAGCTTCTTAATTGCGAAAGGCTAGAAATGAAAAAACTCCTTAAAGTAATTCCACTTCTTGTTGCCGCACTTGTATTGAGCGCATGTTCTTCTTCAGAAGACAATAGCGCTTCAAGTGAATCAACAACTTGTTCGCCAGAATCTTTGGCGACAGTTGAAGCTGGAACCCTCACCATCGCAACTGGTGAACCTGCCTATTACCCATGGGTTATTGATGACAAGCCAGAATCTGGCGAAGGATTCGAAGCCGCTGTGGCATATGCGGTTGCACAAGAACTTGGCTATGACAATGCAGCAGTGAAGTGGGTTCGCACTAGCTTCGATGCAGCAATTGCTCCTGGTCCAAAGACATTTGATTTCAACCTTCAGCAATACTCCATCACAGATGAGCGTAAGCAAGTCGTTGATTTCTCCAGCCCTTATTACAAGTCAAACCAAGCAATCGTCTCCTTCAAGGGCAGCAAGATTGATGGCGTCACAACGCTGCAAGGCCTTGCTGATGCTGGCGCAAAACTTGGCGCAGCAGTCTCCACCACATCACTCGATGTGATTGAAACCCAGCTCGGCCTCAAAGCATCGGTCTTTAACGATAACGCTGCCGCTGTTACTGCCCTAAAGAACAAGCAGATCGATGGACTCGTTGTTGACCTTCCTACAGCGTTCTATCTCTCTGCCGTTGAAGTTCCAAATGGAATCATCGTTGGCCAGATTGATGGCAGCGACTCTGGCGATCAAGGCTTCGGTCTATTGCTCTCCAAGGACAATCCAATTACCTCCTGTGTCACCAAGGCAGTCGATGCCATCCGTGACAACGGAACGCTGCAAGCAATCATTGATCAGTGGTTGACTGCATCTGCAGGAGCGCCAGTACTTAGCTAGTACTCTCACATATGAAGAAAAATTCGGGGCGTGGTTCCTTTGACGGAGCCACGCCTTCCGAATTTAATAGCGGCTACGATTTTGGCGGCCAATGGTCGCCAAGTGAATTAGAGCTTGCTCGTCGCCAGGCGCGAAAAAAGAAGAATCAACGCAGTGCGCTCATCGCCACCCTCTCAAGCTTTCTTGTGCTTGGGACTTTAGTAATTGTCATCGTCACCTCTCCAGGTTGGGAGACGCTACGAAATACTTTCTTTAAGTGGGCTTACGGAGTGGAAGTTCTTCCCAAGATCATCCTAGGTTTTGGAACTAATGCGATGCTCACCGTCATTGCTGGAACTTCGGTTGCGCTCCTTGGATTGGCAATTGCGCTACTTAGAACCTCACGGTCGCCTGCACTCACGCCATTTAGATTTCTCGCCACGGCATATGTAGACATATTCCGCGGAATTCCAATGCTATTGGTGATCTTGTTAGTTGGATTTGGCATCCCGGCACTACAAATTAAAGGTCTCACCAATAATGTTCTTGTTCTGGGAACGCTCGCGGTGATCATCACCTATTCTGCATATGTTGCCGAGGTAATTCGCTCAGGAATCCTTACCGTTCATCCCAGCCAGAGAGCTGCTGCCAGATCCTTAGGACTAAGTCATTTTCAGACGTTGCGCCATGTAGTTCTGCCACAGGCGCTGAAGCGGGTAACTCCTCCACTGCTGAATGATTTGGTCGCGCTCATCAAAGACACTGGTCTGGTTTCAATTCTGGGGGTCACGGATGCAGTCCGCGCCGCCCAGATTCAAACCGCGAAGACATTTAATTACACCCCTTACGTCATGGCTGCAATTGTCTTCTTGTTAGTCACCATTCCTCTGACACGTTGGACGGATCGTATGCTCCGTAATTCCCTTGAAAAACAGAATGCACAAGGTCAAGCATGACCGCACCAGTTCTTCGACTTGATAAAGTTCGTAAAACATTTGGAAGTGAAGTTGTTCTAGAGGACATCACCTTCACTGTTCCGGTACATACCGCAACTGTTTTTATTGGCGCTTCAGGCAGCGGAAAGTCAACGCTGCTGCGTTGTATTAATTTATTGGACCAGATTGATGATGGACAGATCCTTCTTGATGGTGAAGATATATCTGCTGCGGACATTAATCCTGATGAAGTCCGCAAAAAGCTTGGGATGGTCTTTCAATCGTTCAATCTCTTCCCACACATGACTGTGCTGGAAAATGTGATTCTTGCTCCTACCAAAGTTCAAGGCGTTGCAAAAGACGTTGCCGTTGATGAGGCACTTGAGTTGTTGAAGCGATTTGGCCTTAAAGATAAAGCGGATCAATATCCTGATCGCCTGAGCGGGGGACAGCAGCAACGCGTTGCGATCATTCGCTCTCTGGCACGCCACCCGCGCCTGTTGCTGCTTGATGAAATTACCAGTGCTTTAGATCCTGTTTTGGTTAATGAAGTGCTGAGCACGGTGCGAGACCTAAAACGCGAGGGTATGACAATGGTTCTTGCGACCCACGAAATGGGTTTTGCCAAACAAGTTGCTGATGAAGTTTGTTATCTCCACAATGGACGGATACTTGAATGGGGAGCGCCTTCGGCAATGTTAGAAAGCCCCAGCCGTCCCGAGACGAAAGAGTTTTTGCGTCGCGTCCACGATGCGGGACGCTTGTAAATACGCTGGACTTTTCTTATCTCGACTCTCTAAAGTACGGGCTAGGTCATGAGTCTCAGTTCATAGCCCCGGCTAACTGAGCGGCAACCCTCCACCACGGTGGGGTGCTCCGGGTGAAGACCAGGTCGATAGCAAGGCGCCATCGACAAGCGTGGGTCTGCCAACGTTAGTCAGGCCCCCTGATTTTTAGGGAGGTTTATTTCGTGTCATCTTTTTCCGTCACCAATGCTGAGTTTGAAACCCGCCAGATCCATGCTGGCCAAGTTCCAGACCCCACAACCGGAGCTCGTGCACTACCTCTCTACCAAACCACCGCATATCAATTCCGTGACACCAAACATGCAGCGGATCTCTTCGGTTTGGCAGAGCTGGGCAATATCTATACCCGCATCATGAATCCCACACAAGATGCAGTGGAACAACGCATTGCATCACTTGAAGGTGGAGTTGCAGCACTTCTTGTCTCTTCGGGATCTGCTGCTACAACGTTTGCAATTCTCAATGTCGCAGAAGCTGGCGATCACATCGTTTCATCGCCGTCGCTCTATGGTGGAACTTATAACTTGTTCCATTACACACTTCCAAAGTTCGGTATCGAAGTAACCTTTGTCGATAACCCCGAAGATCCCGATAGTTGGAAGAAAGCGGTCCGCCCCAACACCAAAGCATTCTTTGGTGAGACCATCGCAAATCCAAAGAATGATGTTCTTGATATCGAGGCAGTTGCAAAAGTCGCACACGACGCAGGTGTTCCGTTAATTGTCGATAACACTGTCGCAACTCCATTCTTGATTCGTCCTATCGAGTATGGCGCAGACGTTGTAGTGCACTCTGCAACCAAGTTCCTCTCTGGACATGGAAATGCAGTGGTGGGTGCGATTGTTGATGCGGGCAGATTCGATTATGCGAAATATCCAGATCGCTTTAAGAATTTCAATCAACCAGATCCGAGCTATCACGGACTTGTGTATGCCCAAGCGCTTGGAGTTGGATCTCCATTTGGCGCGAACTTGGCCTATATCTTCAAGATTCGTCTTACCTTGCTACGTGATATCGGCGCCGCTGTAGCTCCATTCAATGCCTGGCTCTTGGCACAAGGTCTTGAGACGCTCTCCCTTCGCATTGAACGCCATGTTGATAATGCGCAAGCTGTGGCGATCTGGCTCGAAAGCCATCCCCAGGTAGAGAAAGTGAACTATGCATCTCTTGCTTCATCTCCGTGGAATGCACTTGCGAAGAAATATTGCCCACGGGGAAGTGGCTCTGTCCTCTCTTTTGAAATCAAAGGTGGGGTAGAAGCAGGTAAGAAATTTATTGAAGCGCTCAATATTTTCTCTCACGTTGCAAATATTGGTGATGTCCGCTCGCTCGCAATCCATCCGGC
>Ga0208784_1001217_pt1 | contig 11024 bp, 23 predicted proteins | sample DEB19_08_DNA_FD_184531 | JGI IMG/M metagenome (GOLD analysis project Ga0208784, IMG submission 184531) | Aqueous microbial communities from the Delaware River and Bay under freshwater to marine salinity gradient to study organic matter... | ecosystem: Environmental > Aquatic > Marine > Coastal ...
GGGTTATCCGGCTGGGACATGAACGAAAACAGCCGGTATCGCCAAAAACGTGACGTTTGCAGAATCAGATTACCAGATAGCAGGCAGCCTGTGTAATCGAATCAGTATTTTGCGGATGGAAGAATAGGCATCCCTCGTGAGATGCGGTAGTCGAACACGGTGTTCAAGTCGCGGACATACATGGCGTTGATCTCGGCGTTCCTGGCATTGCACGCACGAATCTCTTCGATTGACCCCTCAACAAAACAGACATCCTGAGTTTTCGGATACACGGCTGGAACAATCAAATCCCCGTGTTCGTTGATGTTGTTGGCTGTCATCCACGGCCAGAAGAAGAATCGTGGATTGCGCATGGCTTCTTCGAGTGTCTTCGGTTGTTTGCTCAAATCACGCACTCCCTGTGAGGATAGGTTTAGCCACCTTGACGATCGCCTCGATTGCAGAATGCTTGTTGTAAAAGGTTGGTTCTCCACCGAGAGCAGCTTCCAGCGGAATCTTCTCTTGGAACAGAGGTTTCTGAATGATCGTTCGTAAAGCGTAGGCTGAGTAGTAGCCCCGCTTCAGTCGGGATATCTTCCCGAGCGGAATGCCATCTTGCATCACGACCCACGACGTTGGTTTTGTTTTCTTGTTTGGTATAAGCGTTGGTTCCACGCTGAGTTGTCCTTTCGTTGTTAGTCGTCCAAGTGCCGACCAAGATGCTTTTCAATAACGTCTGCCAAATGCAGGTCATCGTCCCAGTCGTTGTCGCCGTAGTGTTCGCAGATAAACCTCAAGGCTGCGATCGTTTCGGTGCGCTCGACAAGCCATCGAGATTGTCCAGCAGCGATGTCATCGACTCCGAGTTCCCTGATGGCTGTGGCGAGAACGCTGAGCCATGCGGCGCGGTGTCCACGCTGGTAATTAAGCTCGCCATCTGGATTGCTGGTTGGTGTCGTCTTTTGTTCGCTCATCACAAGCCTTTCTGTTGGTGTAGAGGATACGGTTGCCAGTGCTGGCCGCTCAGATGTGAACGGACAGCGATGGAAATCGGATCAATCAAATCGGGAGTCAGCGTCTGTACCACTGTTCCGCGTCCAGCCTCATGGAAATCGGCCAGCCTCCCATGTCCCAGAAGAAGACGAGAACACCGTCGTCCTGAACGGCAGCTTGCGGTTCAGGGATATTGCTTGCGCCGTAGTGAGCAATGAGAGCAGGCATGTGAAGAAGCTGACACACGACAACGAAGTCTTCTCCCGACTGCGTGAGGCGGAAGTTCTCGATAGGTTCAGGAGTCAGTTCGGAGATGGCTTGAATTGGCATTGCGTTTTAGTCCTTTGGTTAGAGTTGAGGTGATAGTTTGTTCAGCGTGCTGCGTGAAATTCCCATTCGTCATGTTCGGCCAACGTCAATTCCGTGCTGTCTCGTACAGTCCCGTCCGCGTCAATCGCGTGTATCGTGCGATCGCTGTAGCCGCGTTGCGATTTGCATCCCGCCTGATCGTCCTTTAGGCATCTGACTGCGGCCCCAATCGTCTTGTGATTGTGTCCACAGCAGCCTCGTACCGATCCGCGTGTTGTGTAATTCGTCATTGTCATTTCCCTTTCGTGTTCGTGTCGTACCAATCCGCGACTGTGGCGGCGTGGCTGCCCTGTTGCCAAGGCAGCGTCGTTGCAACAGTCTCACTTTCTAAGATCGTCACCTGTTGTTTCCCAGTACAGGCACTCATCAATAGCCTCGTCTTCTGGGATCGGAGTTCCGTCTTCACGAACGAAGTCGTCAATCCGGAATCGAACCTCATCCATCTCGATTAGCCGCTCAATCGCGGCAAAGAGAATCTTGTTCTTGTCATCTTGTGTTTGCTGTCTCAGCCATTTTCGCCAGATTTCTTCCATCTCGCATATCCCTTTGATCGGACTTGGAACCGTCAGCCACGTTGGCTGGTGCATTGCAGCCGGATGGTGTCCGGCTGTCCTCTGCGGTATAATAAAACGAGCCGCAACGTAGTTGGTTTTACGTTGCGGCTCTCCCACAACACCCTATGAAGGAGGGCATCATGGTTGAGCAAGAGTCTACTCACGTCGAGGAGTGGAGGCCAGTTGTCGGGTGCTCCGGACTGTACTCAGTGTCGTCGAATGGTCGCGTGCGACGTGAATCGAAAGCGTGTGGTGCGACAGCCGGAGCCATCATAGGCAGCGAGTGCAGCACGAGCGGGTATTGCTATGCCGTGCTGTGCAGAAGCAAGACAGACCACAAGAGTCGGGCTGTGCATCAGCTTGTTCTTGAGGCGTTCAAGGGGCCGTGCCCGGACGGTCAAGAGTGCCGCCACATGGACGGAATTAGAAACAACAATCATATTGGAAATCTCCAATGGGGAACGAAGGTTGAGAACCAGAGGGACAGGCTGGTGCATGGAACGCATACTCGCGGAACGAATAACGGCTTTTCCAAGCTGACTGATTCCGACGTGCGTGCCATCAGGTCGCTCAGAGAAAGCCGACACTGGACACTCAAGAGGCTGGCAACTGCATTTGTGATAAACAAAGAGGTTATCAGCGGTATTCTGAGTGGGAAATACTGGAGTCATGTGTGCTAGTTCAACTAGCGAGCATGATGCCACTCTCAATCTCATTCAGGCACATCCTCTGGTTTCCCTTGTTACGGCGAACTTGAGCGAGGTAGTCAATCAAGCCGCGTCCGTCGAGTTGCTCTGCCTTAGCGATGGCTTTCATGCGGATCGCAAACGGCAGAACCACGTCTTCAATCTTCGTCGCCATCGGCAGCACTTGGCATCGCGACATGAGAGGATGAGCATCGACGTTCCCCTCAAACAACTGGAGTTGGCCCTCGCAGGTGGTTGTCAGGATGACAGCGGAGTAATCCGGTATCCGAGTATCCCCGTCGAGCAGGTTTAGTAGCATCTTCACGGTGTCTTTACGCAGACCGTGACATTCGTTGATTAGAAGAACCCGTCCACCGGGTGCCTCGAATGTCTTGGATCGACATTCGCTGCGCCAGTCCTCAACCGCCTTCGGAGTGAGTTGCGTTGCATCGACTTCAGTGGTTCCGATGTCGGGTGCAATCTCGGCAGCAATCAGATACGCCAACGATGATTTGCCCCACCCACTCGGGCCAGACAGGTAGTAGCCGCGTCCACCAAGTCCTCGTTGTCGAAGCGTGTCGATGACCTTGATTGCCTTTGGCTGTCCAACAACATCGGAGTAGGTCCGTGGGCGCCACTTCTCAAATAACGGTTCAGTCATGTCATGTCTCCCCAAGTAGTGAAAGGAACAGGTCGCGTCACACATACAATCATCCAAACAGGTACTCTTCCATAGAGTCCTTCGTCGCTGGAGGAATCTTCGCTGGGTTCTCGTTTCGGAACTGAAGCAACACGAACTCATCGCCTCTCGACTCAGCCTCAGCGATAGCGTTGGCGCACAGCCATGCGTCAACTCGCTTCACCGTGTTAGACGCCTTGATCGGTGAGGCACAGGACACCTTCGGGAATGGCGTCGTCAGTCGCCCCGTCGATGTCTCGACGAATTCTCCAGTAGATAGCTTACATCCAATCTCTCCACGTTTCGCCATGTCATTGTTCCCCAAGTCAGAGTAACGAACGGTCAACAGTGCCACCTTCCCCTCAAGGAAGGCAGCGGTGCGAACCGGCCTACCTCTTGCGATTCGACAGGTAGCCGCCACCTTTGCCGTCAGGGACAAAGTGGTACGTGCTGGCTCGTCGCGGCTCGCTTCGCTGCACGAACACCATGCCACCGGTATGCGTGTTGGTGAACGCCTGCCCACCGTACCTGTCACTGTTCAAGACGACGTATGTCCCTCGCCTTGTGACGATGTAGTCGGTGTCACCGGGACCGGCCGCAATTGCCACGGTAGCAATCGCCAAGAATGCAAACAGAGTCTTCATTGAACCAACCTTTCGCTAGAGATACACCGAACATGACTGTCACAACGTGCGATAGTCAAAACAACTGCATTTGATGGTCAGTCTTTTGCTGTGCCACGCAGATTGTGTCATTGTGTGGACCGCCATGTCGGACCAGCATAATCTCTAGCGTTGGCCACTCCATGCCGAATCCACTCGACTGCCAGCCGAATGACAGGGCGATTCCACCGGGCTTCAGTGTTGCCGCCAAGGACTGTCTCACTTCGCGATACAATCGTCCGCTCTGTGTGTCAGCCATCATCGCCTTCAAGCCAACACCTTCGTAGCACTCCTTGATCTGCCTCGGCGAATACGGCGGGTCAAACAGAACCGCATCCGCCTTGGACTCGTATTCCGGTAGCAGGCTTTCGCACCAGCGTGCGGCGTCGATGCCACCACGGGCAAGATCGTTGTTCATCGTTCCGCGAGCAGTTTCCCCGCTAAACGGGTCTATGATGACGACGGCATCAACTAACCATCTGTCGAGGAAATCCTTCACAGGCTGCATTTGGAACGTCCACTTATTCGGCATGGACCACGCCAGCGTCAGCTTTGTCATTTCGGGGACTCTCTTTCCAGTCGGTCATCAGTTTCTAACCTTGCTCCACGTCTTTGAGCATTCGCACTAGATCACCAGTCTTGAGATTCGTCGTCATGCTCATTCCCCCTTCAAGGTCAGTAGGTTCCAGCAAAGCGACGGGCTACCCACACGCCCCGCGTCACAGGCACACGGGGTTAGTGGGGAGTCCGATCGTCATTCTTCGTAGTCGATGTCTGCAATCACTATGTCCGACGGCACGCCATCAGGGGAGTTGCCCATCAGGTAAACTGCCGTGTATTCGGGGATCGCCCCCTCTCGCGGATCACCCGGAAGAAGAGAGTCTTTAGGAATAACTATGCCCCCGCTGTGTGCTTCACAGAACGCATTGGCAATGGTCATCGCCTCATCATCGCTATCGGCCTCAATGTCGATCATGAACGAAGCTGGTATCTCCATACGGTACGTTGCCATGTGTCATTCCCCTTAGATTTCTTGAGTTTTGATTTATCGCTTCACAGTAATGCTGAACAATCTTGGCTCGATTGGCGTGTCACACAGCGGATTGGTGAGATTCATCGCTCCGTTGTCGTGTAACTCGAACCTAGCCCACTCCTCAACATGCTCGTAGCTGATGTTCGATGGTGCCTCAATCTCCATCGTGACCATGTACCGTGTCATTCGCGCGGCACTGTCGTTGTTCGCAAGCTCGGTGAGCATGGTGCTTGGTGCGGACTCCAACTCGATGAGGTGCTGTACCTCTTCGATTGTCGCCCGCACTTTGGAAATGACATCCATCTTGTCGAACAATTCACCAGCGATGATTTTTAGCTGGTACTTGTCGTCGCCGATTGCGCCTGTGCAGTGGCGAACACCGACCACCTTCTTCGCCGCCACTTCGTGCCGTTCGGTGACTTCAAAGTCGGTGTAAATCACAAACCCGCGATTCCACGGCTCGATTCGTGTTTGCATGGCTGTTCCCCCCTAGATGTTGTTGATGGTCATTTCGTTGCGGTAGTCGTGCATCTGCTTGCGGCTCATCTGGCACGTGTTGCCAGCGAATTTGTCGGCGAGCAATTGCCGCAGTTCAAACCCGTTCCAGTAGTCCGGCATCTTGTCTGCCGATGCGAGAATCTCGTCTCGTACTGCGTTGGCCAAGTCGCGGATAAACTTCTTCCGTTTACGTAGAGTCATGTCGTTCCTTCCATTGTGAGAGATCGTAACCAGAACCCTTGCGACTGCTCTTGCGAACAGGCAGAAGGGATGCCCGCGTATTGCCCCACGGGCGGGGAGGGGATGTCAGTTGTTGAACACACAGATAGCCACGTTGACATTCGTGGCCTCTTCCTTGAATGATCCAGCCGGTAGTTCGATCCACTGATCGGCTATCGGCATCAGCGTCTGTCGTTGGCGTGGTCCGTTCGCACAGAGCGAGACGAGCCTGCCACCGGGAGCGAGCATTTCCTTCGCTCGCAGGATGTGCTTTCGATCAACTCCGTTCTTGAATGGCGGGTTCATCACGATCCTGTCGAACTTGTGCGGTGCTTCCCATGTGAGGAAGTCCGCCAGTCTGGCGTTGGTGAACATGGCAAACTCGGAGTCACTCAGGTGGTTCCAGAGTGGCCCGTCAATCTCCACGGCGGTCACTTCGACCATGTGGTGCCATGTCCAGCCATCTTTGCAAAAATCAAGCGGCGGGTCGCAATAGAGCTTGTCGAACTTCTTGCGGATGGCACGCAGAAGGTTCCCCGTACCGGCTGAAGGTTCGAGTATCTTCTGTCCTACGTGCAGGTCAGCCATCGCTATCAGTTGGTCAGCGATGTCTGGTGGCGTAGGGAACAGATTGAACGACGAGAACACTGGAATCTTCGCGTCGTTCGTGGCGAGCCGCTGGAATCGTCCACGCTGCTCATCCATTCGTTCCTCGACAGCCTCGGTGTGCTCCCGCAGATGACGTAGCCGTAGGCGTCCTGTCTTGCGTGATTCTTGGTCGCTCAAGGTTCACCTCCATCAGTGAAGACGTACTCGATAGCCGAGTGCTTGAAGAAATAGACTCGCTTTCCATGCAGCACGCCCCTGTGATAGCTGACGTGCCAGTCACCAGCCATCGTCAGTCCGCTGGCACCATGTTGTTCGTAGCCAAGTTCGGTTTCCTTGTCACGTAGATCGTCACGGTTGACGTGTTTGAGGAATGTCGAGCGAGTGATGTCCGTTCCACTCTGAATCATGTCACACAACCCGCCGTCCTCATCGACATCATCCTCCGGCCAGTCCACGCAGCAGCGGTAATACTGACACCGCACGCCACGTTGCGTGCGTGGTGATTGCAGTTCGAGATGGTATTTGGCGAGTGTCATGTTAGCTCTCCTTCGTTGGTTCGTAGTTGCTTGCTAAACACGCTACAGGGTTGCCGTCTGGATGACGGGCAACATCCTCGCTGAATGTGTAGACCGTGACGCTGAGTCGCTCGCCGGGCTGTATGCCTCCCCGATTGCGTATCCAGCGATGCAGGATCAGGCGTTGGTTCATCTCCGGATTCTTCTGGTCCATGTTGATCCACGGACGCCACTCGTACAGGTGGAGCGGAGACTTGTCCGTGGACTCGATCACCTTGGCGTAGACAGTGGTGGTTGTCATTCCATCGTCTCCCGCAAGACCTTCTTGGATTCCCGCAACGCCTTGTGCAACGGGGACATCTCGCCGAGCGCTGTGCCGATGTAGTGCCGCACGTCGGAGTTATCCAGCAGGTCCAAGCACTGCTGGAGAGTGTCACGCAAGGCGTCGTGGTTGTTCACCGCCTTGACGATCATCTCGGCATTGGCGATTGCTTCCGGTGACTGGAGCGTCGTCTTGCTCTTGTCGTGAAACTCGGCGGTGTGAGCGATTCGTCGTCCGGTCCTGTCGATAATGGTGATACCACCACCGCAGTTCTCGAACGACGCTACCCACGGCAGCGGCGAATTGTCTGTCATTTCGTGTTCCCTTGTGTTTGAGTTAGTGAAAGTCGTCCAGTGACACCCACGGCGAACCGTGGGCATCGGTGGAGAACTGTCAGGCGGTGACGAGTTCGGCTGGAGCGGTGATCGCTTCCCAGTCGAGAGGGATAGGCTTCTGCGGCTTGTCGGTGATGACAATCACTGCCTCTGCGGCAATTCCAAATCCGCCGCTGCTTGCCCGGCGTACCTTGAAGGCGACTGGCGGGTTTGTTGCCTCCATGTTTCCTTCCCATCGCTTCGGACGGTATCCGTGTTCACACACTTCTACAGTCTCATACAACGCATACGCACCCTTCGACTTGAGCGAGTATTGTTCCTGCGTCATGCGGCGGACTTCGGTTGGCTTGTACTGGCGGTCGTCAGCCACCTTGCCCCAACTCTTGATTTCTCGTGCGTTGTGGCGAGCCTCTTCCTTGGCGTTCCAGTGAGCTTGCAACTTCTCGGCATCCTCATCCGTTGGGTTGATGAGCGGGATCGTGGCTCCCTTCGTGGCCTTGGCCTCAGCCTTGCGTTCCTTCACTTCCGTAGCGAACGCGGCCCGCTCCTCATCAGTCGGAGGTCGGTAGGCGTCTTCTCCGAGCCGCGACACCTCGATTGTCCGTGGTTTCACGGTGTGGTCGTTCATGTATGGATCAGCACCCATCACTTGAACCGAAGTCACCCGCCCAGTGGCTGGCGACTTGAACACCCGCAAGACTTGGCACCAACCATCGGCGTCGGTGTGAGCACGTCCAAACTGAACGTCACGGCGACGCGGGCGAATCCAGCCACCCGGTTCCATGTCAGCCTCTGACACCATGCCGCCTTCGTTGGCGAGCATGGCCTTCTCGTACTCAAGCCGCAGCGTCAAGTGCTCAAACCATCGACCACCTTGTTCACACCGACGCAAGTCAGACTCGATTGTGAGCACCCTGCCACGTCGCACATGCGGCGACGACTTGTACAGCGCGTGTGAGATGACTCCCGCTGTCCGCATCTGCCAATACTCAGCCTTGTTCCACTGGCTGACGGCGTACGTCCTGTTTCGATCGTGCCGCTTCGCCTGTCGTTCAGCCCGTGCTCGGTTCTGATGACCGAAGGCGGATGGTCCAGCGTCGAAGCGGTCAGCACTCATGCCAGCCGAATCTGCCCGATTGTCGCGGTATCCACCAAATCGCTCGGCTCGATCGGCCGCTCGTTCCTCCGGAGAGTATCCTTCGTCGCCGATGTCCTCGCCGTCTTCAAGGTACTCTTTTGCCATGTCCTCACGTTCTGGCGTCCAGACTGCAACGAAATCGCAGTCCTGCTTGGGCGTCGAGACGAACCCCGCTTTACGCAGTGCCTCGTACTCATCTCGTGGAACCCGTCCGACGTACAAACGAATCTTGTCGTCTTCGGGGCTGTAAGTCACCGTGCTTGTGCTCATCGGCTTGCCTTTGTGAAAGAGTTCTCGTCCATCCCCAACGCGACAGTGCGTTGATGTCGGCACTCCCCACGAATGAGGAGTGCGACGCATCACAGCACGATCAGAGATCGAGATGAGACACCCCGATCTTGTTCAACTCAGCGTAAAACAACAGCAGATCAGCAGGCTCCATCGTCAGCCGTGCAATCTCAGTGATGTCGCCGAACGTGGCCGTCTCGTCGATGCAGTGAAGCCACGTAAACAGTCGCGCCGCTCCAGCGTGTGTCCAAGTGATGTTTGTGTAGCAGTAAACGATTGCGCCAGCCAATCCGCCTGCGGACAGATTGTCACCAAACACCTCCAGCGGAACAGGTCTCTGGTGGTCGGTGAACACTTCTACGATCGTGTTCGATTTACTGAACTCCATCCTGTACTTCATGTGTCCTCGACTATTTCGTTAGAGTAGCTAGGATCGTTCTGAGTGGCGGTCCACGTCTTCCCATCGACTTCGGAATACACTCGCAACAAATCAGCGGGATCGAGAACGCGGTCAGCCAATGCCATAATGTCTTCTGGTGATGCTGTATCGTCTATCGCACGCAGCCACTGGTATAGGTGGGCCATGACGCAGTACGTCCATCGAAATCGCTTGAACTTGTAGACAAGAGTCCAGATCGACCACTGTACGACTTATTGAATCCTGAGCTACCAAGGACTGGATTCTCGTGGTCTGTGAACACGTAAACGACAAGTGTTAGTCCGCCCGGAAACAATGTAGACTCGTGGCCCAACGCCATGTCGTACTTCACGGCACCTTCCTTTCCGAAATGGCAGCCAGTGCGTCAACACCGTCCATTGCATCCATGATTCGTTCGGTGGACTTGTAGCCAATGCCGGGTGGCTTCAGCTTGCACCACTCGGCGAGTCCAGCAACACGCTGCAACAGCCACCGATTGATCCATACTCGCTTGTGCATCGGCTTCTGTCCGTGATACTTCCGCACCTTGACGTGGCGAGTCCACTGTCGCAGCGGGAAGTGTTTGACCTTGCCGGTCTGTGCGTTGTTTCGAGCGGCCCGCAGTCGTCGCTTGGCAGCACGAGTCGGATGCAACTCTTCATCTACCGCAACGCCAGTGACGATGCGTCGCCCAGCCTTGGCGCACTGAACCGTTGTCTTCCGTTCGTTCACCTTGAATCCAGCGGCTTCCACGATCTGAGGAATCCGCAGCTTGAGTACGGCGATCATCGCCGGGTCATTGAACGAGAAGGTCAAGTCGTCAGCGTAACGGGTGTAGACAAACCGCGCATCGTCGTATTCCCTTGCTTCAAAGGCGATGTCCAGCAGGATAGCCGTGTCCATGTCCGCAGCCGCCAAGTTGGCGATGATCGGGCTTGTCGGTAGCCCCTGTCGTGCGATCCCGTTGTGCCATAGCTCTGCGTTCGTGGTCGTGTATCGCTTCTTACCAACCTTCACCTTGGCTGGAGCAACGAGCTTTGCCTTGCCTTGGGTTGGTGTCACAGTGTCGAAGAAGTCCGCAAGGTCAAAGCTGACCGTGTAGGCAAATCCGACGTGTTTAGCAGCATTCGTGACGGAACTTCTGAGAGGCACAAAACCATGACAAACGTCGAGATTACAGTGCTGAGACACTAATTTCTGCAACTCTGGTATCAGCCTACGACACCTCTCCTTTCTGGTCCGCGACGGAACAACAATGGTTCGACTTCCGCCAGACTTCTTTGGTATCATGACAGTACGCATCGTAACTCCCCGGTCACAAAGGAACAGAACATGGATCAGGTGCAGGACATCGAAGAAGAGGTTTGGAAACCAATTCCCGGTTTGGATTACTTCATGGCGTCCAGTTTTGGACGAATTCGCTCAATTGATAGACCAGTGTCGAGAGGCAAGGGGCAATTCATTCTGAAGGGCCGCGTGCGGAAGCAGCAGCGTCACCCTCGAACCGGGCGAATGACGTTGCGGCTAACAAGAAAAATTGGCCGAGAAGTTCATCGGCTTATTGCGGCAGCATTCCTTGGTGTGTGCCCGCCTAAAATCCAAGTCAACCACAAGGATGGCAACCCTACCAACAATCGCAGCGACAACTTGGAGTACATGACTGGAAGTCAAAATAAGTATCACTACCACAGGGTATTGAAGAGAGGCTTGGGAATGGACAACTATGC
>Ga0208784_1001218_pt1 | contig 11021 bp, 8 predicted proteins | sample DEB19_08_DNA_FD_184531 | JGI IMG/M metagenome (GOLD analysis project Ga0208784, IMG submission 184531) | Aqueous microbial communities from the Delaware River and Bay under freshwater to marine salinity gradient to study organic matter... | ecosystem: Environmental > Aquatic > Marine > Coastal ...
TTATCAACCTTGTATTTTGCTGTAGCCTGTTTAACTTCATCTGGTTCATTCATACCATTTTCCAAAAATTGGTAATACCAATGTATTAGAATACTCATAAAATATGGTCTCCATTCTTTAATTTTATGTCTGATTGTTGGATCTATTTTAAATTCGTTTTCTTTAATTGGATTATCACAAAATCGACTTTTGAATTCTACTACACGAATTCTTCTCCAAGTTCCTGAATCACAACTTGTTACAGCAGGTAAATCATTACAACACATTATCATAGTCCCCTGAGATTTAAATGAAATAGGTGCTTTAAATAATTCTCTTGCTATAATTGTATCACCCCCTGTATATTGTTTTAAAATACCCGTTCTAAGTTTATCATCATGTTCCGGTTCTTGAAATGTAAAAATACGTTTACCTCTTAATCTAGCTACATCCGGTGATGCATTACTTGCATTACCACGTTTATTTGTTAAAAGAGATACATCAACTGATGTAATATAATCACCTAAAGTATTTTCTAAAAAATTAATTAAAGTTGATTTACCATTTGCACCAGACAATCCTGTCCAAATATAAAATCTTTCTTCTGGAATACCTATTAATGCTTTACCAAGTACTTTTAATGTATATTCTAAAACCTTTTTATTTGGTATTATTTGTCCTAAAAATTTATAAATATCTTGAACTTCTTGGTTAGATTCTTCATATTCAATCCAATCATAACCAGTAGAAAATGTAATATAATCTTCTTGAGTTCCTCGTCTAAATTCACGTTGACGTAAATCATAAACTCCATTTTTAAAACCAATTAAATAGGTTTTTGAATCTAAATTATTATAAAATTCTTGATCATGTGTTTTAAATAAATATGTAATTTGTGAAATTATATTATTTTTAAAACTTACATTTTCTAATTTTGAAATAATATTATCAACCATTTGATTTCGTAAATTTGCATCTATACGATCATTATTAACTAAAAAATCTTGTAAATCTTTTGTTTGTATAGATGTATCACTTATTTTTATAGCTCTATAATATTTTGGTAATTCTTCAGAAATTAAAATATTCATCAAATGACTACGCTTCCATCTAATAGAATCAAATTCATACCACTCTGTATTTTTTATGTCATCAATTCTAAAACGATCTTTGTAAATACTAAAAACTGCTTTTGCAATCGAATAATGAGACCCACTTAAACTAGCTTCTAAATAATGTCTTATTTCATCTGTAATTGTAATATCAGAATGCCAATATTTTGTTGTCATACTTAAATATACTTGTGAATAATCCTTTTCAAAATTTTCTGGTAAAGACACACCTTCTTCAGGAAAACGTCTTCGTAAACACTCTTCATCATAACATTTTAAATAAATTCCAGATGTACTAATCTCAAAATATATAGGACTCTGTGGTCTACTGTGTTCTCTGTTTTTAAATGGACAATACTTTCCATTAATTGATACATAATAACAAAACAATCCCATTTTATTTTGTGATGCATAAATTCTTTGTATAGAAACATCAAAATCTTGAAGTATTTCGTTTGTCATTTTTAATGTATTTAATAATTTTGTTAATTCAAATACAATTTTATCATTATTTATTCCTTTTACTGGAATATTCTGTTTTTTAACTGTTTCTTCATCTTTTATCTTGACTTTATCTTCAATTATTTCAGTAATTTTTATATTTGATCGTCTTTTAACAATTGTTTTTAAAAATTGTTCATATGTTGTATCTTTTAATTCTGTAAATGTTTGATTTTCTAAATTATATATTCTATAAATATCATTTATATAATCTAAATTGTCTTTATTTTTTATATCTTTTCTTGATCCTATCAAACGAAGACCTGTTCTATAAACAGAAAGATCAATACATGATTTTATATCACCAGATAATAAAGATTTATTTTCTAAAATCTTTAATGTTAATTTTTTACCTATAACGTTATTAACTATCAAATTATAAAAATTAATATGATAATTTGACCCATTTTCTGTAACTCTCTTTGATACAATATATTCACATAAATTTATATTTTCTACTTTTTTAAACATTTTAGAAATAATTGTTTGTACTACTTCTATTACATCTATTATATCCTCATCATCTACATCTCTATTTTTTATATCTAAATCAAGAAAATATGCAAAATTAGAATTATATACTTTTTCAATTAAATATAAAGATTCTCTTTCTGAATCTTCTTCATTAATTATTGTTTTATAATAATTTTTATAAAATTCTTCAAAATTTTGATCTGGAACATTATATTTACGTTTATTAAAAGATAAATGTGTTTGTTTTTCATCTACATTTTTTGTAAATTGTAAAATATATTTTGAAAACATCTCTACTTATTAAAATTAAACATTTGTATTCAATTTTTTCTTATAATATAAATTTAATATATAAAATTATATTATATTTATAAGATATATATATGTATCTCATTCACATCAAAGATATATTAAATAACCAAGAATTTATTTACAATATAAAACCTAATGAAACATTTGATTTTAAAAATTGTATAAAATTTTTAATAAATCAATTATCTAATGAAAATAAATCTATAATAAAATATGATATTTTTGAAAATTATTCTGAAATATATCACGAAAATGAATTCAAAAACAGAGGTTGGATATGGACATCTACTGAAAAGAGGAAAGATATTCTGTATATATTGACTAAAATTAAAATTTTAAATACTGATAATAATTTTCAATCAACCTCAACACAAACTGATAGTGTAAAAACTGATAATACTACTAAATCAAATATACATAATATTTACAGTAATCATTGTAATAATTTAAATTTTTTAAATGAAGATTCTACAACTACACCCTATTATAATGATAATTATTTTAATTCTTTAAATAATAGAGGAATTCAAACACAATTATCATCTGGGTATGCTAAAAATCCAATTATTCCTATGTGGCCAGATAATCTTATTACTGAATTAGAACAAAAATTCTCAAAACTTAATTTTGGATTAAATCAAACTAATCCAAACTATTTTTAATTAATTCATCTATATCAGGAAATATTTTTATAAATTCATGATTTTCTAAATTCCATACTAAAGAATTATTTGCTAAATCTTTTTTATCTTCTATTGTTGTTTCCATTGAACCTAATCCTATATCTGGATTTTTATCTGTCATAAAAGATATCATACCTTCCATCATTGTCATTATATTCCATGTACTTGTATATGTTTCTTGATGATATGATGAAAATGTCGTACATATTTTTTGTTCTGTTTGAAATCTTCCATTAGGTGTTACAAATATAAAATCAGGCGGCCTCAATGGATATTCATTTGGTAATATAATTTTTCCAAAATAAACTCCATTTTCAAATACTGTTTCTTTTAAATCATATACAATAAAATACCACTTTAATAAATCGTCTTCTTTATATCTTAAAATTAAATTAGGAAATTTAAAATTATCTTTTTTATACATTAAAATTTCCTTTGATATTCTTTTTAAAAATAACTTATTTGCCATAATTAAATAAATTAAATTAAATTTAAATTAATTTATTTTTAAATATTTAATTTTTATTATTTTCAGATAAATATGTTTCCATAACTTGTTGTGTAAACGTTTCTTGATCTATAATTGGAATTGATGGTAATTCTTCTGTAACATTTTCTGAAACTGGTAATAAATCTTCTGTAACATTTTCTGAAACTGGTGGTAATTCTTCTTGTTTTGTTTCTGGAATTGGTGGTAATTCTTCTTGTTTTGTTTCTGGAATTGGTGGTAATTCTTCTTGTTTTGTTTCTGGAACTGTATCTATTACATAATTAAGATTTAGTGATTGGTTATTTTGTTCAAGTTCTATATCATTATTTGTAGATTTTTTATAATTTGAATACCAATAAGTTCCAGCATAATATACTATTATACACCATAAAATAAAATTACAAAAACCAAAAAATGTAGAAATAACTTCACCATAACAAGTATAATCAAAATTAAAATAATAATTATATCGTAAATTATTTTTAATATACATACAATATCTTAAATCACTTGTTACACCAGCTGATGCACCCAACCAAAAAATTATATAAATCGTTCCAAAAAACGTAACTATATACATATGTAAATTTAATAATTTTATATTTTGTTTAGTATAATCAACTATAGATTTCATACTATGAGAAAAATATGCGCCTAAACTAAATAAAAATGATGTAATTGTAACAAACCAATAAAACATATAAGAATTAGATAAAGTAGAAAAATTATTTGAATTAGCCCATACTGATACTCCTGCTATAGAACCAATAGACAATATTACACTTGCAATAAATAATTTTCTAATTAATTTCATTTTTGTTTTTTAAAAAAATAAAAATATTAATCATTTTTTTTTTACCTGTTTGTTTTGTACTTTTTTTTTATTACGTTTTATTAAGTATATAGAATATGTCACCTAGTATTCTTCAATTACAAGCTTTAGGACTTCAAGATGTTTATTTAACAAAAGATCCTCAAATTAATGTTTTTAAATACAATTATTATAGATATATTAATTTTGCAACGGAAACTGTTAATTTACAATTAAATAATGTGGCAACGTTTGGACAAAAAGTAAGTTGTATAATACCTAAACGTGGTCATTTATTATCTAAATTATATTTACATATTAAATTACCTGCTTTAACAAAAAATGGAGGTGAATATGCTAGTTGGTGTGATACTTTAGGATATGCTATTTTTAAAGATTCTATAGAATTACAAATTAATGGTTCAACAGTAGATAGAATATATCCACAATTTATAAATGCTTGGGATGATTTAACAAATGCAAATAAACAACTTGGGAAAAATTTAATGATTTTAAAATCAGATACGTATGCTTCTACATTTTATAATGCCCAAAAAGAATTAGATTTAATTATACCTTTAGATTTTTGGTTTACAAAACAATATAATATGGCATTACCATTATTAAGTATGTATAATCAAGAAATTAAAGTAAATTTTAGTTTAAAAAACTTTTCAGAATGTATAAATTATGACGGAAGTGAGCCAGATGTTGTATCAGCAATAGAATCAAATCTATTTGCTGAATATATATTTTTAGATGACGTAATTTTAAAACAATTTCAAAAACAAAAACATATGTTTCTTATAGACCAAGTACAATATAATGGAGATGAATTAATATCTGCAAATACAACCTTATATAATAGTTCACTTAAATTTAATCATCCTTGTAAAGAAATCATCTTTTTTTGTGCAGAAAAACAAAATATTGACACTAATAATTATTTTGCTTATTCAAAAACCCCAACTGATACACCGTTAGTTAAAACTGCATCATTATTATTAGACGGAAGATCTCGATTTGATAATTTACCTGAATTTTATTATAGAACAATTTTTCCAAATTCAATTCATTCTGTTATACCAATGAAATATATTTACACTATGCCATTTTGTATTAATCCAGAAGATAATCAACCAACAGGATCTATTAATTTATCTAGATTTAATGATGTCACTTTATCTTTGACAATGCAAACTGGTAATGTAGATTGTTATTTATATACATTTGTTAGATCATATAATATAATTATTATAGAAAATGGAAATTTAACTATGGAATTCACATATTATTAATATAATAATAATATTGACAAATAATTATTACATCTAAAGACGATGTTAAAATAGGTCCTATTATCCATTGAATATTTTTATTTATATATTCTAATTTTGTATTTTTATTTAAATCTAATAAATTTATTAATATTGACATTAAAAACATAAAATTTGCAAAAATTATACTATAAAATACAATTATCGATAATCCTATTACACTTTTTCTTTTATAATTTAAATAAATTTGAGGTAAACGTGCTAATAAATATATACAAAATGATATCCAAGCATATATTTCACTAATTACCAATTTTTCCGTATGTGTAACATTTAATATTAAATCTATTAATGTAAAAAATAATATATATATAATTATTATTTGTATTTCTACATTTTTTATTATATTTTTGAATAACTTAACATAAAGATTTTTATTTGATACTTCTAATAACGTAGTATATTCACTAGAATCAATATTAAATAAATAATCAAATTTATAATAAAAATATTGACAAACAAGTATTATATCACAAACTATATTACATGAACTTATATACAAAATAATTATAGATGTATTCTTATAATAAGCTGAAAAATTAGACAAAGTATCACCTATTAACAATGCTAAAATAAGATAAAAACTTAAATTACTAGTATATTTATTTAAATATTTTTCTTTAAATTGTAAGATAAATATAAATATCCATATTAAACTTGAAATAATTCCAAAAGTCCATGATAATATTATACCTATCATAATATTATTATTATTTTGCTTAATTTTAAATAAACAATTGTTTATTTAAAACATTACAATTTTAAAAAACTACTGTTTTATATTTTTGTGTAATCAATTTATTTAATTTATTGATTCTATAATTTGTAATGTATTTTTCTATCCAATTAGTTCCATATTTATAATTATATAAACTATCTTGACATAATTTATCTACTAATTTTATTATAGTATTATAATTACTATCATTTTTAAAAACTACATGTTTAATCGTTTTTAATTGATCTCTTTCAGTATGACTAATAAAATTCATATTTTTATTTATTTTAAACTTTAATATTAATTCAATTTTTTAATATTGTATTTTTTTAGTTTTTGATACAATAACTCGTCCTGGTTCTGATGTTAATTTTACATTTTTTATATCAGTATAAATAACAGTGTAATGATTTGGTAATTTATTTTTATAAGTTGTAAATAATGTTCCTATATAATTTAAATATCTTTTAGATATAATATCACCATTTGATTTTAAAATAATATGTGGACCACTGGTTTTATCTAAATGAAACCATATATCATTTTGATTTGCATTTTTTATAATATTATCATTTTCTAATTGGTTTTGACCTATAATAATATCATATTGTTTATCATCTATATCAATCTTTTCAATTTTCATAAATATATTTATTAAATATTTTTTAAATTCAATTAATTATTTATGTACTTTTAATTGATTGTGCAAATTCTAATGTTTTAAATGTTTGTTCACAATATGATTCTTCTTGTCTAATATTACAAATTGTTATAAATTTAGTAGGAAGCCATTCATCTTCTGTTTTATTTTTATTTGATAAATTATCTAAAAATTTTAAAATAGGTATAGTTAAGGAATTATTACTTGTATTTATATTTTTTTCTTCTTCTTGTGGTTTAATATAATATTTTGATGTATCATATTTTTCAGAATTTTGTGATTGTAAATTAACTTGATATTGACGATAATTTTTTTTATTAAAATAATAAATCAAATGATTAATACTTTCATTGATATAAAAACTTTCTTTTAATATTTCAAAAATAGATTTTGGAGAGTAACTATCTATTAAATCTTGACGCATAGTTATACTTATTTTGTCTTCACCACCTACTGGAGCTGGAGCCATTATACTTGCCAATTTTGTTTTCGTTGTATCTATAAATGTATTAAATAAATCTAACGGTGATTCTTTACCAGCCATATCAACTATTGTTACAAATCCGGTTTTACCATTTTTAAATACAATTTCAAATACTAAATATAAATGTGATCTACTAGAAACAGGATTATTCGGTGTTTTCTTAATACGACGATTATTTATACGATAACTTTCTATTATATCTGTCAATGAATAAATATCTTCTATTTTTAAATTGTTGATGTCAATATAACTAGGGATTTCTTTTTTAAATATCTCTGTTTCATCTTTTGAAAATTCTTTTAATTGTGGTATTTTATTTATTAAATTATATATTTTACCAGTCATTTTATTAAAATTAATATTAACAATATTAGAATATTGTTCAAATAAATACTTTAATTTAATATTACTTACATTTTGTAAATTATCTAACCCATAATGTAAGACCCCAGGAATACCTTTGTTTCCTAATAAAGTTCTAGTTTTTCCACTACCACTAATCCCATATCCAAATAAAACAATTGAATATCCATTTTCCACTTGTTTAAAAGATGAATATAATCCAGGACTTATAGTTTCAGATGAATCTATAATTGATTCTAAATCAACTTTGGTTTTTGAAGTATTATATTTAGTTGAATCTAATTGTCCAGTATAAACATCTAAATTAGTAAATGTATCTTCATATATTCCATAAAATTCTCCAAATGTTTTTTTAACAGAATCTACACATCCTATAGTTAATAATTTTTGTTTTTTATTATCTACTTGTTCTATTAATATTGTATTTATTTTTTGTTCATCTCCTATTAACGGTCTTATACGCACATAAACACGTACAGCACCAGATAAATCTTCATATATATTTGTTAATAAAGTGTCTTGCTCTTTATATTTCTTTTGATTTAAATTCCAATAATCAAGTAAATTAGTTAATTCTTTACAAAAATTTTCAGGTACATATTCTCTAGTCGTCTTGTTTTTTAAATACTGAATATTTGGACTACTCATATATTCTGATAAATTCAAAAAATTTATATGAACCATAATTTCATCACGAACCTTTTCAAAATTAGTCTTTATCCTTTGTTTTATAGATTCATTTAAATGTGTAAATACACCTATATTATTATTTATAATATCCTTTAATCTTTCTATAATCTCTAATTTCCTATAAAATACATTGTTTAATGCTATAAAATTTTTAACTATTAAATAACAATTATCATAATCTACAATTTTTTCTATCTTTACATTACTATTTTCTTGTAATAATACTCTTAATTTTTCTAATTCATCTCTTAATTCAGCTATTGTCTTTTTATTCTCATTTATCGTTTCTTCATTTGAATTTATAATTTCCTCATTCTTACTTATAATTTCCTTTTGACTCTTTATCTCAGATTCAAAACGCGATTTTGCGTCAGATAATTCTCGTTCTCGTTCTAGTTCTATTTGTATACGTTCTTGTTCCAAACGTTTTATATTTTCTTCTTTTGCTGATAATTCAGATAATTGATTACTTATTGTCGTCTTTAATTGGTTTTCAATATCAAACATATTTTGTTTTAATCTTTTAACTTCTTTATCATCCAAATCACCTTTTATAAATGACTCCTCTAAATTCTTTTTAACTGTTTTTAACTCTGATAATATTTTTATTTTATATTCATTTACATCAGACTTTACATTTTCCGACCATCTTAACCATTTTTCATTATAATCTTTTATAGCATTTATAATCTCTTCTTTTTGTTTTAAAATTTTATCTCTACATCTTTGTTTATATCCAGATAATAAAACAGCCTTCATTTCAGACTTACTTAATGATTTTTTCAAATCTTCTAATTCATCATTAATAACCCTTATCGTTTCCTTTAATTTATTAATTTCAACTTCACTCTCATTTATTTTTACATCACTTTCTGATATTAAATCTTTATTTTTCTCTAATTCCTCTATTCTTTTCTTTTCATTTTCTAATAAAACATTTAATTTATTTTGCAAAATACCAGTTTCCTCTACATTTTTATCATATAACTTTTTTAAATCTTCCACTTCCATTTCCTTACCTTTTATATAACTTTTCATTTCTTCTTTATATTTATTTATACCACTAATTATACTTTCATTCTGATCCACTAATTGCATTTTACATTGTTGTACATTTAATAATTGCTCGTCATATTGCGCCTTAATTTCATCCAACTTTTTTTGATACTCTTTTTCTATTAATAAGACCTTATTAGTTTGACTATCATAATAAACATCATACTCCTCTTGCTTTGTTTTTAAATTCGTTTCTAATTGTTTAATTTTTTTATTTAACTCTTTAACAAGTAACTCACGTTCTTCTTCTAATTCTTTATTCATTTCAACTTTATCACCTTCAATTTTAGCACCTTCAACAGTTTTTTCAGTTTCAATTTCATCATTTTTATTTGAAAATATTCTCATTATTCTCTCTTTATCTTTTTCTGTAAAACCTTTTAAAAATGGTAAAGATTCTATAACTTTTATAAAAGTTGTATTTGATAAATTATTTAAATCTATTGGTTTTATTAATTTACACATTATTCCATTTTTATTAATAAATCCAACTACTAATTTATCATCTGTAATAATAAAACCTAAAGCTCTACTTAACGATTTTTCAAATTGTATTGGTTCAAATATAATCTTAGGATAATTTTTCTTTATATATTCTACAATAGATTTAGAATCCATTTTACTTATAATAAACTTTTAAAAAAATTTATTCTAAATACCCCAATATTTTATCTTTATTATCAACTATCACTTTTAATCCTATTTTAATAAAATCATTTTCATCATCGGTTTTTATTTTCTTTATAGTATCTTTTAACATAATTTTACAAGAACGATATTCTGCATCCCATACTAATCCATATTTATCACATGAAATACACCTATTCTCATTAATATCCCATTGAGATCCATCTAGACATTTTATTTGTTTAATTACATCTTCACTTTCTATAATTGGTGACTCTACTAATGTTTCTTCCATACTTTTTATATCCTGTGATTTAATAAACTTAACCTCTGGCAAACTTTCTATATATTCTTTTTCTATTTCACGTTCAGCTTCTTTAACAGATTCAGGCTCTTTAACAGGTTCAGGTTCTTTAACAAGTTCAGCTTCTTTAACAGATTCAGGCTCTTCTTTAATAGGTTCAGCTTCTTCTTTAACAGGTTCAGGCTCTTTAACAGGTTCAGGTTCTTCTTTAATAGGTTCAGCTTCTTCTTTAACAGGTTCAGATTCTTTAACAGGTTCAGGTTCTTCAGATAATGATAATATATCAGAATCTTGAGATTCTGTTTGTAATAAACTTTCGGGAATAGATTCAGTTTCTGATTTATCTGGAATAGATTCAGTTTCTGATTTATCTGGAATAGATTCAGTTTCTGATTTATCTGGAATAGATTCAGTTTCTG